>Ga0209697_10009534_pt1 | contig 10732 bp, 9 predicted proteins | sample AliMusrvi5mmetaG_FD_184115 | JGI IMG/M metagenome (GOLD analysis project Ga0209697, IMG submission 184115) | Freshwater lake bacterial and archeal communities from Alinen Mustajarvi, Finland, to study Microbial Dark Matter (Phase II) - Alinen... | ecosystem: Environmental > Aquatic > Freshwater... | reverse complement strand
CATAAAGTTTATGGCTATAATATGTCAGAGTCAGAATATATCGTTGAGGTCAACCAGGCTAAAAAATCATTTAAGGATATTCAGGCTGTTAAAGGAGTAAACCTGAAAATAAAGCCAGGAGAGTTTGTCGCATTACTGGGTCCCAACGGGGCGGGAAAAACTACCCTGGTTGAGATGATCGAAGGGATCCAGCATCCCGATGAAGGAGAAATCTTTATCGCTGGCAAACAGTGGAAACATCATCAGCACGAACTGCACCAGATGATCGGTCTTTCCTTGCAGGAGACCCGGTTTATGGATAAACTAACCTCCTGGGAGACCATGAGGTTGTTTGCCAGTTTTTATAAACTCAATTCCCATCGCGTGGATGAAGTATTTAAATTGATTGCACTGGAGGATAAGAAAAAAGCGTATGTCGATAATTTGTCAGGCGGACAACGCCAGAGGCTGGCTTTGGGTGTGGCACTGCTGAATCAACCCAAAATATTATTGCTCGACGAACCTACCACCGGACTCGATCCCAATGCCCGTCGGGAGATCTGGAATATCCTGCTCGACCTGAAGAAAAAACAAAATACTTCACTGGTACTCACCTCGCACTATATGGAGGAAGCCGAGTACCTTTGTGACCGGATCGTCATTATGGATGAAGGAAATATACTGGCAGAAGGTACACTACAGCAGATTCTGACCCTGAGCGGAGGGCACCACTCTCTTGATGAATTGTTTATTTCACTTACCGGACGCCACTTGTATGAATAGGATAACCAATCATCAGCTTTACCGCTTAATCGCGGCCCATTTTGCCGAGATTATCCGTGAACCATCTATCATCTTCTGGGGAGTCGTTTTCCCGATTCTGATGGCCTGGGGACTAGGCATTGCATTTACCCAGAAAGGGGGAGTGCAGGCAAAACTGGCTATCGTTAAGGGGATTACAGAGAAGGACCAGAACCACCAAACAAAACTGATAACCTACCTGACTGCCAATGCAGTTAAAAAAGACAGCTCCTATTCAGTCATTCTTAAAAATAATAAACTTGGGGATGCCACCCTTACCTTCATTGTAACTTCATGGTCAAATGCCTTCACCTTACTTAAAAAAGGGAAGGTATCGGTTATTATTGAAGACCAGGCAACCGGTTCGAAATATCATTTTGATCCTGCGAACGCCGAGGCCAGGACTGCCTACCAACTTGCTGAAAATCTGGCGACCCAAGGTCCTCTTTATTATACGGTCAGTCAATCTGATATTGAACCATTTACAATTTCAGGTACACGGTATGTCGATTTTTTAATCCCTGGACTGCTGGCAATGGGGATTATGATGGCCTGCAGCTGGGGTATCAGCTACACTATCATTGAGCGTCGCTCAAAAAAACTTTTGCGCAGGATCGGGCTAACGAAAACAAAAATCGATCGTCATAGGGTTAGAAACAAAGATTTAAAAACTGAAATAACAATTTTAAAGTATAGGAGCACAGAATCATGAAAACAAAAAACAACATTCAGAAAACAGTAAAGAGTCAGATTAAAATGATGGTTTTACGCGGTAGCGCAGTTGTTATTAGTTTAATATTAATCAGCTGGTCCACTACAGCCCAGAATTTCTGGGATCAATTTTTAACTAATCCTACCTATGAGCAGACTGCCATTTCTCAGACTGAACAGCCTACGGAAACAGTAAATACGAATGCTACTTTAGAAGGATCAAAAACTGATGTTTCTACAAAAGCAACTTATTCAACTTTAAATTCTGCTACAGAAACTAAAGCCGAAGCAAGATCAGCATTTACGAATGAAGTTTCGAAGAACGTCATAGAATACAAGGCAAATAAATTTGTTGAAGACGATATGGTTGGTGAAATTGAAGCATGGAAGAATGGCAACTCTGAAACCAGTAACGAAGCTGTTGAAACAGAATCTGCCCTCCAGATTGAAAGCGAAATGAAAGACATTGAATATGATGCAAAGAAATTTGTTGATTCTGAAGTGGATCATGAAATTGAAAACCTGAATAATAGCAATGACGAAACTGATTACGAAGCATCTGAGTATGTCATCGGATACAATGCTGATAAGTTTGTTGAAGGTGAAATGACAAACGAAATTGGAATCTGGAAGAATGCCAATACCGAAACTGTTGAAGCTGAATCTGAAGTTTCATTTGAAACAACAATGAAAGACATTGAATATAAAGCCGGAAAATTTGTTGCCTCCGAATCAGAAAATGAATCTGAAAACTGCTTGAACAATGATGCTGTAGAAACTGAATCTGCACTGATGATTGAAGTCAGAATGAATAAGCTTGAATATAAGGCAGAGAAATTTGTTGACACTGAAATAGCTACTGAAATCGAAAACTGGAAAAACAACAATGCAGGAGCAAACAAAGAAGCCCAGGATGCAAAATCTGAACATGATATCGACGCCCTGATGAAAAATACAGAATATGCCGACAGATTTGTTAATGCTGAATTGTTATTGGAAACCGATAGCCAGGCAAGCAATTATAACTTCTTCATTGAAGCAGAAGCTCAAACTGCAAAAGAAGCCGAATTGGAAGTTGCAAAATATGCTGAAAAGCAATTACTTCTTGAGGCAAAAAATAATAACCAGGAAACAGTAGTACCCGATTACGATTTGATTAAAGCAGACGAAGCTCAAACTGCAGCCGAAGCTGAACAAGAAACTGCAAAATATACTGAAAAACAAATAATTCTGTTGGAAAAAGATAACCGGGAGGAAGTCACAGTGAACGATGAAGATTTCATTGAAACGGCAGAAGCACAAACTGCAATGGAAGCTAAAATGGAAATAGCCAAATATGCAGAAAAACAATTTGAGTTACTGAAGAATACTTCAAATTCTGAACCTTTAATGAATGGTGATAATTTCAATAAATCAGTTGAAAAAGGATCTTACACAAAAGATAATCAGCAAATTGAAAAATATGCATCCAAAAGATTAGCTCATCATCACAACAAATCAGTAAAGTATACCGCCGAAGCAGAACCGCAGGAAAACTAGAATCATTCGGAAGACTATTGAATCTAAATAAACTAAACAACTAAATTAAATCTGGGAGGCAATATCATGAAACTGGAAAACACAAAAGCACAGATGCGGAAAGGGGTACTCGAATATTGCATTATGTTGGTACTCGAAAATAAACCACTTTACGTCAGCGATATCATTCAAAACCTGGAAAAGTCAAAAATGATTGTAGTGGAAGGAACGCTCTACCCCATGTTGAACAGACTGAAAAACGAAGGTTACCTGGGATACCGCTGGGAAGAATCTCTTCAGGGACCACCCCGCAAGTACTATGAACTTACTGAATCCGGTAAAAATTTCCTTAATGAGCTCGCAAATGTTTGGAATGAATTAGTCGATGCAGTTTTTCATATCAACAAACGAATATAAAATGGAGCAAGGAAATAGAAAAGAGGAACAAGGAAATAGGAAGAAGTCATTCAGAAACAACAGAACCAAAACAACATTTCAAACCACAGAAACATTTCAAACAATAGACACCATGAAAAAGACATTCACCATAAACGTAAGCGGCAGTATTTTTTACATCGAGGAAGATGCTTTTGAAAAACTGCAAAATTACCTTCAACTGCTAAATAATTACTTCAGTTGCCAGGAAGGTGGTAAAGAAATATTACAGGACATCGAATCCCGGATTGCAGAATTACTTCAGGAAAAGATCAGCGAAGGAAAGCAAGCTGTTATCAGCGAATGGGTCGACGAAGTGATGCAGCGAATGGGGAAACCCGAAGATTTTAAGGATGCTGAAGATGCTGAAAATGCAACGAATGTATGCGATCATGATAAAATGGGAAGGACAAAAAAACGTCTTTACCGCGATAACGAAAATCATGTAATAGGAGGTGTTTGCTCTGGTATGGGCTCTTATTTTAATATTGATCCCGTTTTTCTTAGGATTATTTTTCTTGTCCTGTTTTTCTTGGGAATTGGAATTTCTGCCATCATTTATCTGATTTTGTTGATTTTGGTTCCGAAGGCAACCACTACCTCCCAACGTCTGGAAATGAGAGGTGAAGAAGCCACAATTACAAACATCCGTAAAACAATTCAGGAAGAAGTTAAAGAAGTTAAAAAAAGCTTTTCAAATTTCAATCAGTCCGAAACATTTCAGAAAGGGAAAGAGATAGCCAATAAGGCTGGTCAGGCTTCTGTCCAGGTGATAAGAGGACTCGGAAAGGCAACAGCTGTTGCATTTGGTAGCTTATTGATTCTAATCGGGTTCATTGGTTTTATTGCAGTCCTGGTTTCAGTAGCAGTTGGTAATTCAGTCATTCATGCTCATACAGTAGGATTAAATCCTGAAATCGATTTTTCAGGTCTCTTAGGCTTTATGGTAAGTCCCGGTGTAGTAAGTCTTTCCATTTTGTTGTTTGTTTTGCTGATTGGGATTCCCTTGCTGGCCATTCTGTTTATTGGCACAAAGTTGGTGTTCAGGTATAAAACTAACAATAGACTCATTGGTACAGGTGCATTTGGAATCTGGTTAGTGGCGCTCATTTCAATGATTATTCTGTCTGCCGGACAGTTTAGTAATTTCAGCCAGAAAAACACTGTTTCCTCCGGAAAACCGATCAATTGCCCGACCTGCAAAACACTTTATCTTGAATTGGGGAATGCGCCTGAAATGATGGAATCCGAAAATAACATCCGGTTTGAAGATTTTACAATGATTACAAATGGTGGCGAAAAAGTACTTGCCGGAAATCCCCACCTGCAGATTGAGACAACTGACTCCAAAGACTTTTCTGTTACTATCAGAAAGACTGCACGTGGGAAAAATACAGACGAAGTTCAAAAAAATCTCGATAATATCCTGTATACGATCACAAGCAAGGATTCGACCCTGACACTTGATTCGCATTTTACTGTTGGCAATCAAACCAAATGGCGCAACCAGGAAGTGTTGGTAACTGTAAAAGTACCAACCGGCAAAATGATTCATCTCAGTCCAAATCTTGATCAGCTTCACTTCGATTTCGATAATATTAACAACATGTGGAATAAAGATATGACTGGAAAAACCTGGACGATGACTACTGAAGGGCTCACACTGAAAGAGTAATAAGTCATTAGGAAAGGCTGATGTCAACGATAGGTATCGAATGCAGAGGATGATAGTCTTCAAAACCCTTTTAAACCTTAATAATTGAAACAATACTAACAATAGAAACTTTTAACTAACAGAAATTCAGAAACATTTAAAACTCAAAGTCATGAAACGGTTAACACGCTCAAACGAAAAATTAGTTGCTGGTGTAATTAGTGGCATTTCAAACTATGTAAATCCAGAGCTCGATCCAGTATTTTTCAGACTGGCATTTGCCTGGATTACCTTTTTCAATCCTTACCTGATATTAATTTACCTGGGAATGGTGCTCATATTACCCATAGAAGAGGTGAGTTATTCAAAACAGTAAGTACTGTAAATGTCTATTTTCAAGGGTCCGATCTTTCAAAAAGATCGGACCCTTTGTGTTTAATAACTTATGAATGCCTTATACCCGCGCTTTATGATATGATTGTGATTTGTTTTCTATCTGTATATAAATCCAAAAATAAACACAGATAGAACACAGATAGAAGACAGATGATAAAGCGCAGATAACTGGCGTGTATGGACTTTGGATAAACTTTATACCGATTTGATTGAATCCGTATGAACAGGATAAGGCTAAATTGTTTATTGATTTGAAGATTCTGGATCAGTTTCTATTACTTTGTTTATTAATTGGGCTAAAACTTAAAACAAAACATTTAGTTGCTTGTTTTAAACCCTGAAATTAATATGTGGATTAAGATTAATGGCCAGTAAAATAATATTATAATGCACTATTCGATCAAAGATCTGGAATATCTTTCGGGAGTCAAAGCACATACTATTCGTATCTGGGAAAAACGATACAGTCTTCTGGATCCCAACAGGACTGATACCAACATAAGGACCTATTCAGATGATGATGTGCGCAGGATTTTGAATGTGGCCATGCTGGTGAAAAACGGCTACAAGATTTCGAATATCGCAGCCTTTGATAATATCAAGATTCAGTCTGAAGTGCTTCGGATTGACCGAAATCTGAGTGGACCGGAAAGAAATATAGACCAGTTGCTCTACCAAACCGTAAATCTGGAAACCCTGGCATTTGAAAAGCTACTTGATACAATAATCCTTGAAAATGGCATGGCGAAGACCATGCAGAGCGTGATCTTCCCTTTTTTCGAACGAATTGGTATTTTGTGGCAGGCAGGATCAATCTATGCGGCTCACGAGCATTTTGTATCCAATCTGATCAGGAGCAGGCTAATTAGGGAAACTTCCAAATTTGAAATTCACGAAGGTGCCAAGACTGTTTTGTTCTTTTTACGTGAAGATGAATGGCACGAATTCGGTTTGCTTTACTTTCATTTTTTGGCGGCTCAATCCGATATGCATTGTGTGTATCTTGGACAGAGCTTACCTTTTGGCGATCTGACGAATCTCTTAATTCATACTGAATTTGATTTCGTCTGTACTTCATTTATTCAGGCCATTGAAAAGCCAGAATTGGAACAATACCTGTACAATTTATCTTTGGTATTCAACCTGAATAAGATACTTATTTCGGGACGTCAAATTGCTATTCATAAGCCAAAGTTACCATCCAATACGATAGTAATTAAGAACAGTAACGACTTTATCAGAAGAATTTCTATATAGTCTTTTGGGGAGTATTCAATGTTCAGTTGCGGATTTTCAAGTCATCTGTTATCATTAGCTTCGCGACATTTGTTGTCAGAGTTGGCTATATTATAATGAATATATGGCGAAGAAATGCAACACGCTTCCGGCCAGAACAAATAAGTGCCAGATACCATGACCATAAGGAAGAGTGAGCCAGAGGTAGAAAATAACTCCAACTGAATAAGCCAGTCCGCCCAAAACAAGGAAAGTAATACTGATTGAGGGCAGGCTATGGTAAATTTGGTTACCAGCCAGGACGAACATCCATCCCATTAATAAATAAATTGCTACCATTAATTTACGGAACCTGTAAACCCAGATGGAGCGGATTACAGCTCCGGCCAGTGCAATACTCCAGATAATTCCAAACAAAGTCCATCCCCATACACCACGAAGAGAAGTGAGCAGGATAGGTGTATAGGTTCCGGCGATGAGCAGAAAGATAGAAATATGATCAAAGCGGGCAAAGATGTTTTTAATCCGGGGACTGCTAAAGCTGTGATAAAGTGTTGATGACAGATACAATAGGACTAAGGTGCATCCGTAAATTGAAAAGCTTAGCATATGCCAGATGTCGTCGTGTCTGCCGGCAACGATGATAAGAATAACCAAGGCAACAATGCTCAGCAGGGCCCCAATCCCGTGGGTAATGCTATTTGCAATTTCTTCTCCTTTACTTAGTTGACGGAAAGTATTTGCTGATTGTGAATTCATCTTGAAAATAGTTTACTATTGGAACGATTTTCAATCTGTTTTTGTTTACAAAATGTTGCTGCAAATTCAGATATTGGTCTTTTTATCAATGAGATAATAATTGCGTTCAGTGGAGTTGCGTACATTTAATTCGGCCAGGAATCCTGCCAGGAAGAGTTGGGTTCCAATAATCATTGCTGTAAGTGCCAGATAAAAATAAGGGCTTTCGGTGATGCGTGGGGCACGTAGATTTTGAATGCTAAGTATTAGTTTTTGAGCACCTTCCCATACAGCTGCAGCCAATCCCAGTAAGAACATAAGAGTACCTAAGACGCCAAATAAATGCATAGGTCGCTTGCTGAACTTCGAAATAAATATTACTGAAAGCAAATCGAGTGGCCCTCGAATAAAGCGTTCCATTCCAAATTTGGTTGTTCCGTATTTGCGTTCCTGGTGCTGGACTACTTTCTCTCCAATGCGCTTGAATCCGGCCCATTTGGCCAGAACAGGGATATAGCGGTGCATGTCGCCATAGACTTCAATGCTTTTAATCACTTGCTTCCGGTAGGCTTTTAGTCCACAGTTAAAATCATGGATTTTTATCCCAGTCATTCGTCGGGCAGTCCAGTTGTAGAACTTACTTGGAAGGTTCTTGGAAAAGAAGGGATCGTATCGTTTTTTCTTCCAGCCTGAAACGAGGTCATACTTCTCAACACTTATCATGTTATAAAGTTCGGGAATTTCCTCCGGGCTGTCCTGCAGATCTGCATCCATAGTAATTACCACTTCCCCTTCGGCAGCAGCAAAGCCACAATACAATCCGGCTGATTTTCCGTAGTTACGCCTGAATTTAATCCCTTTAATGCATGGGTTTTGTTGACTAAGATTCTCGATCAGTTCCCATGAACCATCGGTACTGCCATCATCAATCAAAATAACTTCGTATGAAAAGTTGTTGACGTTCATTACCCTTTCAATCCATGACGTCAGTTCAGAAAGCGATTCTACTTCATTAAATAAAGGTACAACTACGGAAATATCCATGTTTCTATTCTTCTGTTTTTACATCTTCCATTGCTTCATCAAAAGCATCTTCACTTGGTAGCTTTTTTACGAAAATTGAAGAGACCAAAGATATAATTGTTCCGATAAAAACGGAACCGAATAATCCCATGATTGACATCCAACCCGGGGTCATCATTTTGGAAGTAATGCTCATTGCAGCTTCAACCTGGTCTTCACTCATGCCTTTTTGCACTAAAGCTTCCTCCTGAAGTGTTTTCATTTGTTGTATCAGACCCGGATCGATAAAGGAATATAAAATTAAGGTGTAAAGTGCACTGATAACTCCGCTGAAAAGCATGGCAGCAGCGGCAATTCCAACTGCCTCACCATAACTTATTATTCCGTTCCGTTCAGTGTTACGGTAATGAAACTGAACAAGCACAATGGCCAGGGCATACAATGGAAATGAGATATATCCTAAGGCCTTATTGGTGGTTTGTCCGGTAGCGTATAGGAGCACGGAATAGAATGTGAAGAAAATACCAATGTAAAGACCATAAATCATTGCTGATTTCCAAAAAGTTGATTTTTGTTCCATAGTAAGAGATTGATTTGTGATTAACAAATATATTTGATTTTATTGAGAGCACACTCATTTGCGCAGAATTTAAAAGACAATTGGCCTTTATTTTTTAGAATACTGCTATTTTTTAGCATGGAGTTTTTGTAAGTCAGGTTTCCATCGGAGTTCTTACAGGAATTATCAGGCTTTTGATTCATCCAAATTTGAATAAAAAAGGTATTAATGCAATAAAGTCAATTTAAATTCATGCGGATTAATCTTTTTTTAATTCAATACTTGTTTGAGTGCTAAAGGATTAGTTTTTCAGATTGAAAAATATTTCAGGCATCCTTTGAATTCGTTTGCGGGGTAGTCATTTTTTTCTACTTTTGTCGGCGGGTAAGTCCTGTACGACTAGCTCCTATTGAATTCCCCCAGGGTCGGAAGGCAGCAAGGGTAGATGGTTGAGCGGTGCGATGCAGGTAGCTTACCCGCTTTTTTTTGCCGAATTAGCTCAGTTGGCCAGAGCACGTGATTTGTAATCTCGGGGTCCTCAGTTCGAATCTGAGATTCGGCTCATTATTGAATAGGTTCAGAAAATGTTGATCAGGGAGATATTTAAGTAACCGGCCTGGTTGCTGAATAGCCGGAATAACTTTGACGGCACAGAGGCTTTGACCTCTGAAATACGTTCACTAAATCTTAATAAATTTTTGGGGAGATACCAAAGTGGCCAACTGGGGCAGACTGTAACTCTGCTGGCGTACGCCTTCGTAGGTTCGAATCCTGCTCTCCCCACAACAAAAGAAGTTACAAGTTACAAGTTCAAAGTTCCAGGTTACGTCATCTTGGAACTTGAAACCTGGAACTTTAAACTTTATTGCGGGAGTAGCTCAGCTGATAGAGCATTAGCCTTCCAAGCTAAGGGTCGCGAGTTTGAATCTCGTCTCCCGCTCATTTGAAACCAGCACATTACATTTTTTTGTAGGTGCTGGTTTTTGTGTTTTAATAACATGCTATTTCAGTCAAAAAATAATTCCACAAAAGTCAACTCAAGTCCCATAAACTCATCATAGATTGCCAGAAATCTTTTCTCATTGAACATGTCGATTGTCTTTGAAGTAAAAAGCAATTTTAAAGAATGACATGTGAAATTATTTTATGCGCTTCAGCGAATGCTTACTTTTCATTCAGATTCACGGAGTAAACGATGCGCCCTCTTCTCAGCGCTACTGAACTGGTGATTCCTGTGGATGATCGACTAGTCATATACACTGATGTAGAAACAGGAACCTGGCTATGTAGTTAAGAGATGTGGAATACAATTTCGTCTCTGTCGGGTCAAATATATTTTACAAATATACCTGACTTTATACTCTTTGTTCTATATCTAATTAGGGTCTGCTGAAAAACCGGATGGATGCAAATAGTTACAATTGAAGCGGTATTAAAACCTGGCATTTCAATCCAGGACCGAAACAAAGGATTATTAATTGAATGCTTTGAATTAGCTTCATGACGACATGGCGTTTAAATTGTTCTTTTGACTTTGAGGACAGCTTATTATATACTACTTTCCAAAAATTGATGGATCAGATTCCATTCTGTCCTTGTATTGATTCAAAAAACCATTGTCTGTTCAAGGTTAAGGTGTTGATTGGGTCTCCCATATACCGGCCATCTAATAGAGTTTAAAA
>Ga0209697_10009524_pt1 | contig 10743 bp, 9 predicted proteins | sample AliMusrvi5mmetaG_FD_184115 | JGI IMG/M metagenome (GOLD analysis project Ga0209697, IMG submission 184115) | Freshwater lake bacterial and archeal communities from Alinen Mustajarvi, Finland, to study Microbial Dark Matter (Phase II) - Alinen... | ecosystem: Environmental > Aquatic > Freshwater... | reverse complement strand
ATCATACAGTTTATAGAAAAACGTCATGAATCTATGGAGACCAGCAAAGATAAGTCGCCGACTAGAACGCGTACTCGAGGCAAGGGTTAAAAACCCAACTTGATAGGAGTAAAACAGCTTCAGCTGTTTTAGATAGCAACAGCTGAAGCTGTTGCACTCCAGAACTCGTAAGTCATAGGATGTGCTGAACAAAACCTGAAGCGCATCAGTTATAACGGAACAAACCATGTATTATCAAGGCATCAAAAAAACCATCGTCACCCGCGTTATCGAGAAAAACACCAGCCGCTTATCTGGCTTACATCCCATCATAGAGCGCATCTTTTTAGCACGAGGTATTACCACGGATGCTGAACTTGATAGAGATCTGGCAAAACTGCCCTCACCTTGGTTATTGTCTGGCATGGAAGCCATGGTGGAACATTTAATCATCGCCATACAAGAACAGCAACGCATTACGATAGTCGCAGACTTTGATGCCGATGGTGCAACCAGTTGTGCCGTCGCTATCAAAGGTCTAGAGTTATTAGGTGCCGCCCCCGTAAACTTTGTCGTTCCCAATCGTTTTGAATACGGCTATGGCTTAACCCCAGAAATTGTTGAGCTCGTTAAATTACAACAACCCGACGTCATCATCACTGTTGATAACGGCATTTCTAGTATTGAGGGCGTTGCAGCGGCACAAGCCGCCGGTATTAAAGTACTCGTCACCGACCATCATCTACCCGGCGCTGAACTACCAAACGCCGAGGCCATTGTTAATCCTAATTTAGCTGATGATAGATTCCCCAGCGGCGCCATAGCCGGTGTAGGCGTTATCTTCTATGTCTTACTGGCCTTAAGAAATCGTCTAAGAGATAGGCATTGGTTTAGCAATCATAAGCTACAGGAACCTAATCTTGGCCAATTGCTTGATTACGTGGCCTTAGGCACAGTCGCCGATGTCGTCGCCTTAGATCAAATCAATCGAATTTTAGTACATCAAGGTTTAATGCGCATAAGATCAGAGCGCTGCCACCCCGGCATTACCGCACTGATTGAAGTATCGGGTAGAAATCCTAAATCCTTGGTTGCCACCGACTTAGGCTTTGCCGTAGCACCTAGGCTTAATGCCGCAGGCCGTATGGATGATATGTCTCTAGGCATACAATGCTTATTAACTGACGACCCCGTGCTGGCCAAAGATATAGCCGTTCAATTAGATGCGCTTAATAACGACCGCAGAGAAGTTGAAGGCGTTATGAAGCATGAAGCTATGTCTTTATTAGGCGAAATGAAAGCCTTAGATGAGCATCACTTATTATCAGGTGTGTGCTTATTCGATAGCTCATGGCATCAGGGGGTTATAGGTATCTTAGCTTCACGCATAAAAGATCGTTTGCATAGGCCTGTCATTGCCTTTGCACCCGCAGGTAAAGATTTAATTAAAGGCTCAGCACGCTCCATACCCGGCGTGCATATACGCGATGTACTTAGTGACATTTCAGCTCAGCAGCCAAAGCTACTCAGTAAATTCGGTGGCCATGCCATGGCGGCAGGCTTAAGCATTAGCATGCACGATTACCCTGTGTTTGCCCTAGCCTTCGATGAAATGGTCAGCAAACGCTTAGCGGATGTGGATTTAGAGCAAAAAATACTCTCCGATGGGGAATTATCCGAACAAGAAATGACGATTGAATTTGCTGATATATTACAGAATGCAGCCACTTGGGGACAGAACTTTCCAGGCCCTGTATTTGACGGCTTATTTGATGTGATTCAGGCACGGATAGTCGGACAGCGCCATCTTAAGTTGGTGCTAAGAAAACCCAATGGAGATTTGCTAATAGATGCCATTGCTTTTTTCATGGATCAACCCGAACAATGGTTAGGGCTTAGGCAAATTAAAGCGGCTTATAGCTTAGATATCAATGAATATAGAGGTCAGCGCAGTGTGCAGTTTATTTTGCAGTATTTGGAAAAGCTAGCATAAAAAAAAGGGCGGTAAAACCGCCCTTCTTATGTAGGTCGAGTTAGGCGCTAGCCGTAACCCGACACTGGACTTCGAAATGTCGGGTTACGCTAACGCTAACCCGACCTACCTCAAAGATTTCTTATTTCTTAGCTTCAGGTGTCGCTTCAGCAGCAGGTGCAGCTTTTGCTTCGGCTGGCTTTTCTTCAAGAACTTCTTCTTTGACGACGACTTCTTCGGCAATAACTTTACCGTTTTTGTCTTTAACTTCTTCGACTATGACTTCTTCAGCAACAGGTTGTGCAGCTGGAGCTGCAGCAGGTTTAACGTCATCCGTTAACGGTACTAAAATTTCTACCTTAGCTTGCTTACGTAAGTTTTCTACCATAGTTTGCACTTTTTTACGTTGTAAGAAAGGCATCAGTTGTTCTTTAACAGCTTCTAAAGGCGGTGGTGTTTGCGCTTTAGAATCTTCTCTTAAAATGATGTGCCAGCCAAACTGGGTTTTAACAGGTGCTTTAGTGTATTGACCTTTTTCAAGCTTAACGACCGCTTCAGAGAAAGGCGCTACCATTTGGCTAGGCGCAAACCAACCTAAATCACCACCGTTTTGTGCTTCTTTACCATCTAAAGAATTCTTATTAGCTAGTTTAGCGAAATCGCCACCCTTGTCTAATTCAGCGATAATCTTTTTAGCTTCATCTTCAGTCTTAACTAAAATATGACGCGCTTTATATTCAGTACCATTTTCACCGGCGACTTTACTGTCATATTCAGCTTTGATCTCTGCATCTGTCACAGGATTAGCTTTAATGAAATCTTGCACGTCAGCTTGCGTTAATAAAGTTTTTTTAGCGCTATCAAGTTGAGCTAAAATTTCAGCTGAATTTTCCAAATGCTTTTGTTCAGCATCTTGAACCAACAACTCACGTTGAATAAGTTCTTCTATCAGCTTTTCTTTAGGAAATACTTGGCCATGACTACGCTCAGCAATTTCCTTCTCAAGTTTTTCTAAAGTCGCTTTAGCAATATAGTGACCGTTGACCACTGCAATCGCATCGGCTTTATTAACAACAGGCTCAGAGCTCGTGCTAGTGGTGTTAGATAGTTGATCACAACCAGCAATAAGTGCAGTACTAGCAATCAATAGAGGGATAATTTTTCTTTTCATTTATAAATTTCCTGTAGATTCTTCAGAGGGTGATATTGCATTAATGCCTAAGGCATGAATTTGTTGCTTCATTAAATCGCCCAACACGGCATAAACCAGTTGATGGCGTTGGATCATAGATTTTCCTTCAAAAGCCTCGGCTACAATAGTCACGTGATAATGGCCACCACCACTTCTTGCACCGGCATGACCTGCGTGTGCAGCACTATTGTCCAGAATTTCTAATAATTCTGGTTTAAAAGCCTCATTTAAAAGCTGTTTGATTTCTTCGGTTGTCATTTAAGGAAATACCTTTTTAAAGGGTTTAACAATAACGCTAGCGTAAACACCAGCATGGATATAAGGATCAGCATCAGCCCAACGTTGAGCTGCGTCTAAACTTTCAAACTCAGCCACCACTAAGCTACCGGTAAAACCAGCAGCACCAGGATCATCGCTTTCTATGGCGGGGTGTGGCCCGGCTAAGACTAAACGTCCTTGCTCTTGTAAATCTTGTAAGCGTTTAACATGATCAGGTCTTGCGGACAGTCGTTTTTCTAAACTATCGGCGACATCAGTACTCATAATGGCATATAACATAAACTATTCCTTGGTATCAGGGATATATTTATAGATAAAAGACATTTGTACCACCATAAACACCACCATCAACGCAGGTGCAATAAAGGTTTTAAAGGTCACCCAGTCATCAGTATTGTAATTATACATAACATAGACATTGATAAAACCAACGCTAATAAAGAAACTGGCCCAGCTAAAGTTCAAACGCTGCCAAATGTTAGCGGGCAAGGTTAAATTGCTACCCATCATTCGTTCTATAAAGGTTTTTTGGCCTATAAAATGACTACTTAAAAAAGCCAGTCCGAATAGCCACTCTATAATAGAGAACTTCCATTTAAGATATTGCTCATCATGCAAGATAATGGTGGCGCCGCCAAACACTATCACTAAGCCTAAGGTAATCCATTGCATGGTTTCAACTTTACGGTATTTAAACCAAGCAATAGCGACTTGAATAATGGTAGCGCCTATGACGACAGCGGTTGCGACATAAATATCGTAGGCTTTATAAGCAATAAAAAAGAGCAGGATAGGGAAAAATTCTAAAAGTTGTTTCATAAAACCGTATTAATTTGTTTTAAGGTAATGACTTATCTGTCTGCGCAGGTTAACAAACGTTTAGTAAGAGTCAGCAGCAGGTATTTAAGTTATAGTGTTATTGAGATTAGGCAATAAAATCACATTGTAGGTTTTTTAATGAGCAATGTACATGTCTGCTAAAGAGTTTCTGTTAGAATAATACTTATTTTTTAAGACTATTTTATGACAACAACTACGCAAACCGAAATAGAAGCCGCCGCATTCAGGCAGTTAATCAAACATTTACAAGAACATACTGAAGTACAAAACATAGACCTGATGAATCTAGCTGGCTTTTGCCGCAACTGTCTAGCCAAATGGGTTGCCGCAGCAGCAACTGAACAGGCACAGACTATGGACTATGACCAGGCCAGAGAATTCATCTATGGTATGCCTTATCAAGATTGGAAAGCTCAGTTTCAAAAAGAGGCCTCTACCGAAGCTTTGACTCAATTTGATAACAAAGCCTCGTGATTAATAAGCAATAGCTAAGCTATTGCCTGCCAAGAACAAACTAATCAACGTTTGGAGTAAAACTGCTTTAGCTGTTTTAAAGTGCAATAGCTAAAGCTATTGCACTCCAATTGATTAACCTACGCCCCAACCGTTACCCTTTGTACAGGCGTTAATTCGCCACTGACCGTACCTTTATCCCACCAACGTAAACGATATTCACGACTTTCTGGGCTGTTAGCAACTAACAAAGGCCGTTCGTCGTACCAAGGCTTAAGCATGGCGACACCTATCACTTCCCAACTGCCATCGTTACGGCGGCATTCTATAGATACACCATCGTGACCGTACTTAGTAAAGGTCAATTTGACACGCTCGCCATCGGTGCCGCGTTCAGTACTAACGGTAAACTCTGGGACCAGATGAACGGTATTATCCTGCACACCGATGGTCCCTAGGTCCTGACCTATAGAGTCTGTGTAATTGGGGCTTAGCTTAATCTTCTGCACTAGCGTGGAGATTCGCGTCAAGACCCCAGGTGTGCGCATAGCTGGCGCCTGATTGAAAACTAAGCTGGCTGGTAAAGGCACGATGTCGCTACCTGTGCCATTAGCGATTAGCGTTTTATAAGTAGTGGCCTCCAGAGCCTTTTGTTGATGGGCGCCATACCAATCTTTAACGATCCAGATGTAACATAAGCTATCAGCAACCGCGTCGCTGATTTCGGTGGCGCTAAGTCCAACATTGGGACCTTGTATAGGTAACTTGGCAACCAGATTGGTTAACCAGAGAACTCGATCCGCTTCACTGGCGGGAAAATAAGATTGATTGGGCATTAACATAGACTCCTACAAATACAAAAAAGAAATCGGCCAAGTTAAGTTGCAATAACTTAGATAACTTAGCCAAGAAAAACAGATCACTCGCTTACAAATGGCTATCAGTAGCGAGGTATTGGTACTAGCAGTAGCTCTCATGGCTGTGCCAATACCTCGCCTGTGATAGCCCATAGCGCTATGGCAACAGCCAGCACCTATACTAGCTATTACAATACCTACGGGCGATATTGCACTAGCTTAGTAACTAAGCCAACACCTACCAGTTACTTGCCAATACCTTTATGAACTGTGCTAATACCTACATTGGCACACAACATAGCCTACTGACTATTCTTGCTGAGGTATTATCATTACTAATACCTCAATCCACTCAGCAGGCGATCTAATAATAACGACTAAACTAACGCATTACCAGAGTTTTTATTGTGATTATTGCCCTTATGACTTTCTTTTTGTCGCAAATTGAACACATAATGCACAAAATGCTACTAAGCCCCTGTTGAAATCACATGCCATTAACCGCCTCTATTTCAAAGCCATCAGATCAGGCGTTTGCAACAATGAGCACACAAAGTACCGAGCTACGCACACGCTTACGTGATGCCACTGCGCCTTTGCACAGCCAACTTAATCAACAACCCATGTTAGCGGCTTTATTAGGCAAAGATTTTCCCCTAGCCGATTACCAACAGCTATTAGGGACTTATTACTCCTTGTATCATCAATTAGAAGCGGCAATTAAGCGCTACCTAACTCAGCAACCCATAGAATTTGATTATCAGTCACGTTACAAAACCTCGCTGTTGCTGAATGACCTAAATTATTGGCATATCACGCCTGAACCCTTATGTTGTCAGGTCCCACTGCCTGAAATAACAAGCTTAGGACAACTATTAGGCTTACTCTATGTTTTAGAAGGCTCGACCTTAGGTGCTAATTTTATCGCGCAGCATTTAAAACTGACTTATGGCTATACCCGCAGCACCGGCAGTGAATTTTTTAACGCTTATGGTGAACAGACCCAGAGCCACTGGCAAAGCTTTATCAGCTATATCAACCGCTATTCAGACCAAGCAGACCTAGCCACACAGGCCATAGATACTGCTAGTTTAAGCTTTGCCTGCTTTAATCAGGCACTAACTGCCCTGCCCCCAGTCGATAATCAACTATGAACACAGCCAACTCAGCAGCCCTAGAACAGGCGCTAGCCGCCTGTGCTTCAGAACCTATCCATCAACTAGGTTCTATTCAGCCCCACGGCGCCTTAGTGGTCTTTAATACCGATGAAAGGCATACCATACTTCAGGTCAGTGCCAACCTAGGAGAATATTTAAAGTGTCCTGCCGCAGATGCACTGGGGCAATCGCTAACTCAACTACTAGGCATTGAGGCGACTTTGCAAATAGAGACGCTACTGCAACCCTTAAATGCCGAGCAAAACACTTCTTTATTACTAAACCTGACGCGCCAACAAACTAACCTAGAGCTTGAGGCCAGCATTTATCAAGCCCAAGGCTTTTGGATGCTGGAGCTGTTTCAAGCCCACGGCCTGCATAATTCCGAACGATTAGGTGACATACTTATAGCCTTGCAATCGTCATTACAACTCACAGACTTTAGCGCTCATATTAATGATTATTTTGAGCGCATCACCCATCAAATACGCGAGCTAACGGGCTATGATAGCGTAATGGTGTATCGATTTAATGCCGAGCATGAAGGGCAAGTCCTCGCTCAAAGCAAAGTAGCGCTTGCGCCCTCGTATTTAGGCCATTATTTCCCAGCGGGCGATATTCCCCCCCAAGCCAGAGCCTTGTACACTAAAAATGTACTGCGCATGGTCGCCAATGTCGCTGATAAACCCATCGCTCTACTACCGGCAATCAATCCGCTAACTCAACAGCCTTTGGATATGACTCAGTTAGCACTGCGTAGTCTTTCGCCGGTGCATATCGAATATTTACGTAATATGGGCGTAACAGCGTCTTTATCGCTATCCTTATTACAACATGGCCAGCTCTGGGGCTTAATTGTTTGTCATCATTTAACACCTAAGCGCCCAACGGTTACTCTGAGCAAAGCCTTAGTGTTTATCTCACGCATGATAAGCTCAGAACTGTCTGCTTTGCTGGCTAGAGATCAGCAACTGTTAGTAAGCAAAGCTGCTGACATTAAAAGAGCCTTACTTAAATCGATACTGCATCAGTCAGAAGAGAGTATTTTAAGCCAACTAGGCCCCCAAATAATGGAGTTCGCCAATGCCACTGGCCTAATTGTAGTGATTGAAGGTCATGTTTATACGCAAGGCTTAGTGCCTAAAACTAAGGACATAGACGCTCTACTGGACTGGTTAAGCCAGCAATCTGTCACTAATATTTATCATTGCCATCATCTGTCGGAACACTACCCTGCAGCTAGTGCCTATACAGACATAGTTTCAGGAGTCCTTGACACAGCACTCAACACCGATATGAGCCATAGTATTATTTGGTGTCGCAAAGCAGCCCATCACACCAGACAATGGGCCGGTGATTATGAACAAGGACTGAGCCAAAATGCGGCAGGTGACTTTAAGATTAATCCTAGAAACTCCTTTAAAACTTTGCAACGTAGTTATCGTGGCCGTAGCGAGCCTTGGTCAGCCTATGAGATACAAGACATCCATCAGCTTGCTCTCACCTTAATAGAGTCATTAGTTTATAAAAAAACGCTCATACGGGCTGAAGCTGAGCGCCTACGCCTGCATGAACTGACATTAGAGACTGAACGTAAACGCATAAAAACTCTAGCGAACTTACATAAGATAACCAATTGTCTACCTGGCGCGGTATTCCAACTCCAGCTCCATGCCGATGGCCATATATCTTTCCCTTATGCCAGCATTCAGATGACTAATCTCTTTAGGGTATCGCTAGATGAAATCAAACACGATGCAACTCCATTATTTAACCAGATACATCCAGACGATTTGGCTGGTGTACTAAAAGCCCTTACCGAGTCGTCAGTAAATTTCAGCTTGTTTCAACAAGAATTTCGCATTTGTCTTGAGGATGGTACGGAACGCTGGTTACAGAGCAATGCTTTGCCTGACGAACACCTAGATGGCAGTTGCGGAGGCTGTAATGAAATAGATGATTGCTTATGCTGGTATGGCTACATATCCGATATTACCAAAAACAAACAACTCATACAACAATCAGAAAATATTGATTTTTTATGGAACTTTGCCATAGATGGCATAGGCGATGGGGTTTGGGATCGAAATATTCAGACCAATGAAACTTACTATTCTCCACAATGGAAAGCCATGTTGGGTTATAGAGATGACGAAATCTCGAACAAGTCCAGTAGTTGGATACATCAATTACATCCCGATTACCAGCAATTAGCCATCAACACCTTTGAGGCTTATGTGGCCGGCAGCATCCCGATCTATGAGCTAGAAATTCCCTTTCGCACCAAGCAGGGTGATTATCTATGGGTATTAAGTCGAGGCAAGATAGTTAGTAAAGACAGCCAGGGTCGACCTATACGTATTATAGGTACACATATTGATATCAGCCTGCGCAAAAGCATGGAGCTTAAATTAAAGGAAGATCGAGACATACTCGCTCTTTCCCAAAATATTGCTAATTTAGGCAATTGGTCTTACGCGCCCAGGACTGACACCATCGTTTGGTCTGATCAAATGTATGTTATTTACGGCATAAACAAGGCCGACTTCGGTCATAACTTAGGCGCCTTAATGACGCTGTTACATCCAGATGATCATCTTTTACAAAGAAAGTGGCTTAAGCAGTTAGCGCAGCCGTTACCAGTCAAAGACTACTTGGTTCGCATCCTACGCCCTGATGGCAACCTACGTTATCTTAAAGTCTACGCGACCGTTGAGTATACGGCTGATGGGCAACTCTTACGCATAATCGGCTGCTCTCAAGATGTCACTGAGAGCATACTCAGTGAACAAAAAGACCTAGTCCATTTAGATCAGCTCGCTCATATCACCCGTTTGGGTCTTATGGGCGAAATGGCCACCGGCATTGCCCATGAGGTTAATCAACCACTGACCGCAGCTACCAATTACGCCTCGGCTTTAAAGATTTTAACGACGGTAGCAGAGCCTGATTTGGAAAAAATTACTAAGATTGCCAGCTTAGTGGCTGAGCAAACCTTAAGAGCCGGCAAGATCATTCATCGTATGAAAGCTTTTTGCCAAAACCAAAATACAAGCTCGACTAGCACGGATATCAATACCTTAATTAAAGAGTGCCTATTGCTGTGTAACAGTGATTTAAAAAAGCACAACATCACGCTTAACTTAGCGCTAGCAGATGCACTGCCTATGCTACTTGTCGATGCCATTAAAATTGAACAAGTGCTGATTAATTTAATCCGTAACAGCACCGAAGCCTTGAGCGCTCAGGACAACCCTACTAAAACCATCACGCTAAGCAGCTTGTTGCTAGATGAGAATCAGCTACAAATACAAGTCAGGGATAATGGTTCAGGTATAGAGCAAGCATTACAAGAAAAGCTGTTTATGCCGTTTGTTACCACCAAAACTGAAGGCATGGGCATGGGTCTGTCTATCTGCCGCTCGCTGATAGTCGCACATCGTGGCACATTGACCTTTGATAGCGAACTGGGACTAGGGACTTGTTTTTATATTACCTTGCCAATTCCGGAAAATTTGGAGTAAAACAGCTTCAGCTGTTTTTAAGTGCAACAGCTGAAGCTGTAACACTCCTAAGCCATCAGATAACTGATTCACAGACAAAACCTAGCCACTTTGCCACTAAATAAGGCGCTGCCCACCCAAAGCGACTGAAGTAAAACAGCTTCAGCTGTTTTAAGTGCAACAGCTAAAGCTGTTGCACTCCTGAAACATCAAATAACTGACTCACAGACAAAACCTAGCCACTTTGCCACTAAATAAGGCGCTGCCCACCCAAAGCGACTGGAGTAAAACAGCTTCAGCTGTTTTAAGTGCAACAGCTAAAGCTGTTGAACTCCTGAAACATCAGATAACTGACTCACAGACAAAAGCTAGCCACTTTGCCACTAAATAAGGCGCTGCCCACCCAAAGCAACTGGAGTAAAACAGCTTCAGCTGTTTTAAGTGCAACAGCTAAAGCTGTTGCACTCCTAATCCATTAGCGCCTAATCATGTCAATAATGTGTGTATTCAT
>Ga0209697_10009520_pt1 | contig 10747 bp, 10 predicted proteins | sample AliMusrvi5mmetaG_FD_184115 | JGI IMG/M metagenome (GOLD analysis project Ga0209697, IMG submission 184115) | Freshwater lake bacterial and archeal communities from Alinen Mustajarvi, Finland, to study Microbial Dark Matter (Phase II) - Alinen... | ecosystem: Environmental > Aquatic > Freshwater... | reverse complement strand
AGCCACGACAATGTGGAGACCACGCAAAGCGTGTGGCTCAAGCCCCGCGAGGCGCTGCAGCAATACTGGCGTCGCGACATTGAACTGGCACCGCCGCAAATCATGACGCTGGCCCAGCTGTCACGCTTTGCCAATGTCGCCACCGTGCTGGCGGCCGCACGCAGCGCCCCACCAGCCCTGATAGCACCCGAGCCCTTTGACGAGGGCGGCGAACGCGTGCTGACCTATCCCGGCGACGCCTGGCACAGCGTGGCCACCCGGGCCATGCCCGGCCCGACCCGGCTGCGCTACCGGAACAAGCGCTTCGAACCGGAGCAGGGCTTTGAGGCTCTATTCTCCTGAGGGCAACGGCGTCACCAGCATGGCATAGTCTGCGCATGCAACAGACCACGTTAATGCGGCCAGCACGCTCCAAGTTCGTACTCAGCGCCGTGCTGCTGTGCGGCCTGGTCCTGGACGGCTGCTCCAGCACGCCGCGCCAGACCACTGCCAGCGAACCGAGCGCGGTGCCCGCACGCCTGACGTTGGCGCAGGCCAACGACGTCACGCTCTACGCCATGAGCCTGGTCGGCACGCCCTACCGCTATGGCGGCAACACGCCGGCATCGGGCTTTGATTGCAGCGGCTTGATCGGCCACGTCTACAAGTCCAGGGCCCATGTACTGGCACCCAGGACGGTGGCGGCCCTATCCGATTGGGGCCAGCCGGTAGCGGCGCAATCGCTGCGCAGCGGCGACCTGGTGGTGTTCGTGCAAAAAGGGGGCACCAACCATGCCGGAATCTACGTCGGAGAAGGGCGCTTTGTCCACGCACCGTCAACCGGCGGTGATGTTCGACTGGATGCGCTCAACTCCAAGTATTGGAGCAAACAGCTGGTTAGTTTCCGCCGCCCCTGAAGCAGGTAGCGCGGCGTTCAGCCAATGATGGCCAGGGTACTGACGAAGACCACCTTCACCAGCAGCCAGGTGGCCAGCACGATGGCCCAAGACTTCCATTTCACACGCGGCGTGTTCCAGCTGTTTTCAGCCAGCGTAAATACCAGGGCACAGGCCAGTCCGAACAGCAAACCCAGCAAAGCCTGTATCAGCTTGAGTTGCCACCAGGGTTCGGGGCTGTCGTCCACCGGTTGAAACACACTGACGGCCAGCCCGAAGAGCAGCCAACGCGCCAGATAACCCCACCAGCGGGTCCACAAACCGGAACCAACCGGCGGCCAATGTTCATCATGCGGGGTGGTCGAATGCATAGGGTGTCCGAAATTCAAATGCGTGGGTTAACAGCTTGCTATCGTAGGCGATTCGGGCCGTGTGTGTGGCGAATGGTCAACATAAGCTGCTGGCGGACATCCCAGGGTGTTCAAAGGGACTTCAGGCTTGGGCGCGCCGCGTTCGCATGAAGGGCAGCAGCAGCAGCAAAAACAGGGCCGTGGCCAGCAGCCCGGCCGACAGTGGGCGCGCGACAAACACGCTCCAGTCACCCCCCGATAGCAGCAGTGCACTGCGCAGGTTTTGCTCCATCATCGGCGCCAAAACATAGCCCAGCAGCAACGGCACCGGCTCCATGCCCAGCTGCTTAAACAGATATCCAGCGCAGCCAAAGGCCGCAAGCAGCCAGACGTCAAAACTGCTGTGATGCTGGGCGTAGGCAGCCAAGGCACAAAGCAGCACGATGACCGGAAGCAGCCACCGGTAGGGCAGGCGCGGCAGCCGGGTCCAGCGCCTAGCCAACGACAGCAACGAACCCAGAACCTTGCCGCGCAGGCCCTGAGCCCTATCGCCGGGCACTTCGCGCAGCTGCGCGAACCGGGTCACATTCGTGATGACTTCGGCATAACCGAACACGCCCAAGGCCAAGGCAACAATGCCTATGCCCTGACTCAGCTCTGGCACATTCCAGGCAAAGCGCACCACGCCGAAGTCACTGCCGGCACCCACCAAGCCCAGCAACAGGCCCAGCAGCAACATGGCCAATGCCTTCAGCAGCGCGCCGGGAACCAGCACTGCTGCCACTAGCAGGCCCAGCACCATAAGCGCCACAGTTTCGGTCGGCCCCAACTGCAGGACCAAGCGGCTCATCGCCGATGGCAGCGCATAGGTGGCCAGCAGCTGGCCCGAGGGCGGCGGGCCGCCGAGCAGCACGCCAAACAACAAATTGGCCAGCAGGATGAACCCCAGTGGGCGCCAGGCCCAGGGTCCGATGCGGCCACCGTCCTCGGTCTCGAACACCAGCGCCTTGAACACAATCACCGCACCCAGCAAGCCAAGCAAGGCACCTAACAGCAGGGGAAAGTAGCCCGGCCCCATTTGCGCCGCCGTGCCAATCGGATATTTGGACGCGCCCCATGCGAAAGCCACGCCGAGGGCCATGAACAGCAAACCGGAAAAGAAGTCTTTTTGGTTTTTCAAATTCATAGGCGAACTCCGGTTGCGGACTAACAGCGCTTTTCATTCCATGGGCGGGGTGGAGCTCAGTACCTCTTCGCTCACCGTCAGCCCCTCGGCCACGCGCAGCGCACCGGCCAGGCGCATCGGACGCATGCCGTCACTCAGCGCCTGTTTGCGCAGCGCGTTGATCACCGGCTCCTTGGTGACGCGGGACTTGAAGGCCTCAGTCACCTCCAGCAGCTCATACAAACCCATTCGGCCCATAAAGCCGGTCATGCGGCAATCGACACAGCCCACCGGTTTAAAGGGCTGGTAGTCGCCGTTGATTTTCCAGGGTTTGATGATCTCGCCAAGCATCTCGCGCGTGGCGTCTTCGTCGGGCTGCTTGCACTTGGGGCACAGGGTGCGCACCAGACGCTGGGCCAGCACGCCCAGCAGGGTGGCATTGATCAGGTAGGCCGGAATGCCCAACTCCAGCAAGCGCGTGACGGCCGAGGGCGCGTCATTGGTGTGCAAGGTGGAAAACACCAGATGACCGGTCAGTGCCGCCTGCACCGCCATCTCGGCGGTTTCCAGGTCGCGGATTTCGCCGACCATGATGATGTCCGGGTCTTGGCGCATCAGGGCGCGCAGGCCCTGAGGAAAGCCAAAGTCCAGCTGCGGCTGCACCTGGGTCTGGTTGAAGGACGGCTCAATCATTTCGATCGGGTCTTCCACGGTGCTGACATTCACCTCTTCGGTGGCCACCCGCTTCAAGGTGGAGTAGAGCGTGGTGGTCTTGCCCGAACCCGTGGGGCCGGTTACCAGAATGATGCCGTGCGGGCGCTTCACCAAGGCCTCCCAGCGCGTGGCATCGTGGTTGGAAAAACCCAGTCCATCCAGATCCTTGACGGCGGTGTCGGGATCAAAAATCCGCATCACCATCTTTTCGCCAAAGGCCGTGGGCAGGGTGGAGATACGCATTTCCACCTCGTCACCGCGCGGATTGCGAGTCTTGATGCGGCCGTCCTGCGGGCGTCGGCGCTCGATCACGTCCATGCGACCCAGCAACTTGATGCGGGCGCACATGGCGTTGTGCACGCCCATGGGCATCTGGTAGACGGTGTGCAGCACGCCGTCGATACGAAAGCGGATCACGCCCTGCTCCCGCCTCGGCTCCAGATGAATGTCGCTGGCGCGTTGGTCAAAGGCGTATTGCCACAGCCAGTCCACCACCTGCACCACGCCCTGGTCATTGGCGTCTAGCTGCTTATTGGTGCGCCCCAGTTCGACCAGTTGCTCAAAGCTGGTGGAGTTGTTGCTGCCCGACTTGGCGGCACTGCGCACCGACTTGGCCAGCGCATAAAACTCGGCCGTGTAGCGGTGGATTTCCTGCGGACTAGACAACACCCGGCGCACCGTGCGACGCGACTGGCGCTCCACCTCGGCCACCCAGCCGGTGACATAGGGCTCGGAGGTGGCCACGGTGATCTCGGACGGGCTGACCGTGACCGGCAGGATCTTGTGGCGCTCGGCATAGGCCGCGCTCATGGAATCGGCGATCTTGCCCACGTCCACCTTGAGCGGGTCTATGCGCAAATAGGCCAGGCCAGCACGCTGGGCCAGCCATTGGGTCAGCAGTTCCATGTCCAGCGGCTTCTGGTCGGAGGCACGCCGCATGGAGACATTGGCCAGGCGCAGCAGCGGGTGCTGCGCGCTTTCGGCGCGGGAGCAGCGCGCTATGGTGCGCGTCGCCTCGTCCTCGGCAATCACGCCGTCTTGCTGCAACCAGCGCACCACCATGCGCCAGTCCAGCGGGCCGACATGCGCCGCCGTGCCATGGGCTGTGGCGTGGCTGCTCATGCCCTGACCGGTTTGAACACCCGCACCCACTTATCGGCGGGCAGGCCCCAATCGCGCACGATGATGTCGGCGCGCTCGGACAAGAGCTTGCGTGTCGGCCTGGAGGCGGTGCGCTGGGCCAACACCACCGTATTGCCTTCGCGCGTGGACTTAAAGGCCCAGACCGCGTCCATGCCAAAGGCCACGGCAATCTGGTCCACACTGTTCTGAAAGCTGCTGGAGCGGCCAAACAGGTTGACCGTCATGCTGCCTTCCTCGGTCAATGTGTTGCGGCAATCAGCATAAAAGTCGGCACTGTCGAGCACCGGCGCTGCTGCCTCCTCGTCATACAAATCCACATGCAGCAGATCGACTGCGCCCTGCCAGCGCGGCTTGTTGATTTCGCGCGCGGCATCGGCCAGCACTACCTGCATCCGCGGGTTGTCGGCGGGCAGATGAAACCAGCCCTTGCAGGCGTGCAGCACCTGCGGGTTGAGTTCGATGGCCGTGGTGTTTTTCATGCGCAGCACCTTGTGGCAAAACTTGGTCAGCGAGGCCGCGCCCAGACCCAGCTGCAAGGCCTGGCGCTGCTTGACGCTGGCCGGATCAACAAACAGCAGCCCGGCCATCATGCGCTGTATGTATTCATGCACCAGCACATGGGGGTCGTCGAGCAGCATGGAGCCCTGTATCCATTCGCTGCCCAAATGCAGATGCCGTACCGGGCCTTCTTCAGAAAAGTTGACTTCGGGGAGATTGATTGCTTCATTTCTTGTCATGGGGATTTATACCAGCATGGCAAGCTTGGGCAAGGCAGCGCACACATTGGCACAGCTGGTGGTGGCCAGATCTTCCAGAGTCATGCCACGCAGGTCCGCCACCACCGCTGCAATGCGCGGCAGCTCAGCGGGGGTATTGCGACCCTGTGCCACACCCGCGGCGCGCTGTTCGGCCGTCACGTACAACCAGTGCGGCGGGATATCGGGGGCATCGGTCTCCAGCACCAGGGCGCTAAGCGGCAGGCCGGCTGCCAGACGCCGCAGCTGCAGCGCCCGCTCGAAGGTCACGGCGCCCCCAAAGCCGAGCTTGAAGCCCAGCTTGAGAAATTCCTGCGCCTGCACCTCGCTGCCGTTAAAGGCGTGCGCAATGCCAGCCCAGGGTTTTGCCGCAGCAAGCTCGCGCAGATGCTTGAGCAGCTGGTCGGCCGAGCGGCGCACATGCAGCACCACCGGCAAATCGAATTGACGTGCCAACTTGAGCTGGGCGCGGTAGAAATGCTCCTGCTTTTCGCGCATCGCGTCCGTGCATAGCGCCGAGACAAAGTAATCCAGCCCGATCTCGCCCACCGCCACCAGGCGCGGGTCGTCGCGGTGACGTTCCAATTGCACCTCCAGCGCGGCCAGATCGTGCTCGCTGGCCTGCGGCACATACAGCGGATGAATCCCCAGGCAATAGCTGTCCTGGGTCTGATGGGCCAGCAGGCGCACGGCATCGAAATGGGCCACCTCCACCGCCGGGATCACGCAATGCGCAACGCCCTGGTTTCGGGCTGCGCTGCGTACGGCGCTTAGGTCTGAACTGAACTCAAACGCATCCAGATGGCAATGGCTGTCAATCCATTGCATGGCGCGCATTCAGACAGTGGGCCGCAGCTTGCCCTGCACCAGCGAGAGTTGGCGGCTGCAGCGCGAGGCAAGCGCCGCGTCGTGCGTCACCAACACAAAGGCCGTGCCGTGGGCCTGCGCCAGCTCCAGCATCAACGCAAACACGCCGTCCGCCGTGCTGCGATCCAGATTGCCGGTGGGCTCGTCGGCCAGCACACAATCCGGCCGCGTCACCAGGGCACGGGCAATCGCCACGCGCTGGCGCTCGCCGCCCGACAGCTCCGCGGGCCGGTGCTGGGCGCGGTCTTTAAGGCCCACCTTCTCCAGCATGTCGCTGGCGGCCTGCACTGCCAGTTCACGCGGCAGGCGGCGAATCGTCAGCGGCATGGCCACGTTGTCCAGCGCACTGAACTCGGGCAGCAAATGGTGGAACTGGTAGACAAAGCCCAGATGCCGGTTGCGCAGCCACCCCTGCCCGGCCGCGCTCAGGGATGCCAGCGCCGATCCGCACAGGGTGACGCTGCCGCTGCTGGGCGCGTCCAGGCCGCCTAGCAAATGCAGCAAGGTGCTTTTGCCAGAACCGGAGGCACCGACGATGGCCAGGGTCTCGCCCCGTTGCACGCTCAGGTCCACGCCTTGCAGCACCGTGACGTCGAGGCGGCCTTCTTCAAAGCGCTTCGAAAGCCCAATGCAAGACAGAATTATTTCACTCATATCGCAGCGCCTCCGCCGGGTTGACGCGGCTGGCGCGCCAGCTCGGATAGAGCGTGGCGACAAAGGCCAGCACCAGGGCGATCAGGCCAATCGGCAAGATGTCGTTCATTTGCGGGTCGCTGGGCATGCGGCTGATGAGGTAAATGTCCTTGGGCAAAAAGGTCGCGCCCAGCAGGTGTTCCAGCGCCGGCACGATCACGTCGATGTTGAAGGCCACCCCCAGGCCCAGCAGCAGACCGGCCAGCGTGCCGATGACGCCGACCATGGCGCCCTGCACCACAAAAATTCCCATGATGCTGGCCGGACTCGCGCCCAGCGTGCGCAGAATGGCAATGTCGGCGCGCTTGTCGGTGACAGTCATCACCAAGGTGCTGACCAGGTTAAAGGCGGCTACCGCCACGATCAACGTCAGGATGATGAACATCATGCGTTTTTCTACCTGCACGGCGGCAAACCAGCTGCGGTTCTGCTGGGTCCAGTCGCGAATAAGCAGCTCGCCGCTCAGGCTGCGACGCAGCTCGGCGGCCACTGTGCGCGCCTCATGCAGATCGCGCAGTTTGAGGCGCACGCCGGTCGGGCCTTCCAAACGAAAGATGCGCGCGGCGTCCTGCCAGTGCATCATCACCAGGGCCGAGTCGTATTCAAAGTGGCCGGAATCAAAGGTGCCCATCACCGTCATTTGTTTGAGGCGCGGCACCACGCCGGCCGGAGTGACCTCGCCACTGGGCGCCACCAATGTCACCTTGTCACCGACGCGCACGCCCAGGGAGCGGGCCAACTCAAGCCCCAAAACCACACCAAATTCTCCGGCCTTCAACTGGCTCAGCACCGCCGCCTGCGGGCCCGAAGCCACGTCGGTCACCTCATGTTCCAGCGCCGGATCAATGCCGCGCACCATCACGCCCTTCATGTCCTCACCGCGCGCCAGCAGGGCCTGAGCGGCAATGAAGGGGGCCGCGCCAATCACCTGCGGGTTGGCCTTGGCCTCTCTGAGTGTGGTGGCCAGATCCGGCAGGGCCGCTCCACCGATGGCATAGACCTCGATATGCGAGACCACGCTGAGCATGCGGTCGCGCACCTCCTTTTGAAAGCCGTTCATCACGCTCAGCACGATGATCAGCGCCGCCACACCCAGGGCGATGCCCAGCATGGAGACGCCGGAGATAAACGAGATGAAGCCATTGCGCCGGGTGCTTCGCCCGGCACGGGTGTAGCGCCAGCCCACCAGCAGTTCGTAGGGAATTTGTTTCACACGGCGATTGTGGCATTACGGCGGCTCGTCTGACCGAGTAACCAGGCAGGCTGCCGATACCAGTGGGGTGGATGTTTCCGGTAGGTAAAGGAGGAGCCCGCAGGGCGGGGGACACGGACGGAAACATTTACCCCGCTGGCAGCGGGGTACACAAAACGGCACGAACAGGTCACATGGCAATCATCCACCCCGGCGCACCGACGCCCACAAGCCGCGACAATACACAACCATGCCCACCCTGCCCGCCATGCGAACCATAGTCACCCACGCCAAGCCCCCGCAAGGCCAAGCAGCACCCACCGCGCTGCAGTTGCCCCACCTGAGCGCCCTGCTGCGCCTGCTGACCGCAGGCCCGCGCCAAACCCAGGAAGAAGACACGCTCTCGCCGCTACATGAGTTGCTGCAAGCCCAAGCCCTGGGCGTACAGGCGCAGGACGGCCTGCTGCCATGGGCTGCGCTGCAAGCCCAGAGCCTGCAGCTGCCGCAAGCCCAGGCGGGCGAGGCTTGGGCCTGGCTGACGCCTTGCCACTGGCAGGTGAACACCGACCACGTGCGCATGGCCGCGCCCGAAGACTGCGACATCAGTGCCGAAGAATCCCACACCGTGATGGAAAGCCTGCGCACCTATCTGCTGGAGGACGGCATAGCGCTGCATGGCCTGCAGACAAACGGCAACTGGTTGGCAAGCGGCTCCGCATTCCACGCGCTGGCCACGGCCTCGCTGGAGCGCGCCGGCGGCGGCGCGGTGGACCACTGGCTGCCACGCCAGGCCCAGGCTAAAGCCCTGCGTCGACTGCAAAACGAGATGCAGATGCTGCTCTACACGCACCCGGTGAATGATGCACGAACTGTACGCGGCCTGCTGCCGATCAACTCCTTCTGGGTCAGCGGCACGGGCAGCCTAAGCGCCGACTTCCAGTCCGAAGCAGACGCCGACAAGCTGCTGCTGGACAGCCTGCGCGAACCCAGTCGGCGCGGCAACGGCGCTGCCTGGTCCCAGGCCTGGCAGGCGTTGGACGCCGACCCAATCCAGGCCCTGCTGGAGCGGGCGCGGCGTGGTGAGCCCGTCGAACTCACGCTCTGCGGCGACAGCGCTGCGCAAACTTTTACGCTACAGCCCAAGAGCCTGTGGGCGCGCATCAGCCAGCGCTTTGCCGCCACCGACATCGCTGCCCTGCTGAAAAGCCTTTAATCATTTTTATTTCCCCATGAACATCACCACCCGCGACGTGCCCCCGCGCACCGTCTGGACCCTGGAACAGGGCGGCATCCATCCCCTACTGGCGCGCCTGTATGCGGCGCGCGGCGTCACCGGCATGGACGAGTTGGACGAGTCGCTTGGCAAACTGCTGCCGCCCTCCTCCCTGTTCGGCGCAGCGCAAGCCGCCGTGCTGTTGGCCGACGCCATCGCTCAGGATAAGAAGCTCTGCATCGTCGCCGACTACGACTGCGATGGCGCCACCGCCTGCGCCGTGGCCCTGCGCGGCCTACGCCTGCTGGGCGCCAAGCATGTCGCCTATCTGGTGCCCGACCGCGTGGTCGATGGCTACGGCCTGACCGCCCCGATTGCCCAGCGTGTCGTTGACAGTGGTGCGGATGTGCTGATCACCGTGGACAACGGCATTGCCAGCATGGAGGGCGTGGCCCACGCGAAGGCACTCGGTCTGCAAGTGTTGGTAACCGACCACCATCTGCCCGCCACCAACCAAAAAACCGGCGCCGTGGAACTGCCGGATGCCGACGTCATCGTCAACCCCAACCAGCCCGGCTGCGGCTTTGAAAGCAAATCGATGGCCGGCGTCGGCGTGATGTTTTATGTGCTGCTGGCGCTGCGCAGCGAGCTGCGGGCACGCGGGGTTTTTGACGCATCCAACCAGCCTAAACTGGATACCTTGCTGCCGCTGGTGGCGCTGGGCACGGTAGCCGACGTGGTCAAGCTGGATTCCAACAACCGCCGCCTGGTTGCCCAAGGCCTCAAGCGCGTGCGTGCCGGTGCCATGCCCGCAGGTCTGGCCGCGCTGTTCACCGCAGCCGGGCGCAAGTCCCAGGTGGCCACCACCTTTGACTTCGGCTTTGCTTTGGGCCCGCGCATCAACGCGGCAGGCCGACTGGCCGACATGACGCTGGGCATTGAGTGCCTGCAGACCGACGACGCCGGACGCGCTGATGAACTGGCCCGTGCCCTGGACGCCATCAACCGCGAGCGCCGCGTCATTGAAGGCGACATGCGCGAGCAGGCCATGGACATTGTGGAGTCGCTGTTTGACGAGGGCGACGAGCCGCCCTCCGCGATCTGCGTGTTCGACCCCGACTTTCACGAGGGCGTGGTCGGCATCGTCGCCTCGCGCATCAAGGACAAATTACACCGCCCCAGCTTTGTATTCGCTGCCAGCCAGGCGCCGGGCAAGGAACACGAACTCAAGGGCTCGGGCCGAAGCATTCCCGGCTTCCATTTGCGCGACGCGTTGGACCTGGTGGCCAAGCGCTACCCCGGCGTGCTCTTGCGCTTTGGCGGCCATGCCATGGCGGCCGGTTGCACCATCCACGAAGATGGCCTGGACGCCTTCGAGCAGGGCCTGATGGAAGTGGCCGAGGAATGGCTGGACGCTGCCACGCTGACGCGCCGCCTGGAGACCGATGGCGCGCTAGACCCAAAGTACCTGCGCGTGGACCTGGTGGACACGCTGCACAAGGAGGTCTGGGGCCAGGGCTTTGCCCCGCCCACCTTCAGCGAAGAGGTCGAAGTCGTGTCGCAGCGGCTGGTCGGTGAAAAGCATTTGCAGCTCAAGCTCAAGCACCAGGGGCAGCCGGTGGATGGCATCTGGTTCGGCCACACCGAGCAGCTCCCGGCCCGCGTGAAGCTGGCCTTCCGGCTGGACGCGGAGGAGTGGAACGGCGTGCGGCGAGTAAAGTTTCTGGTGGAGGGGGCGGAGGTTTGAGGGGATTTGGCAATCGACGGTTCTCGGCTGGAT
>Ga0209697_10009517_pt1 | contig 10750 bp, 1 predicted proteins | sample AliMusrvi5mmetaG_FD_184115 | JGI IMG/M metagenome (GOLD analysis project Ga0209697, IMG submission 184115) | Freshwater lake bacterial and archeal communities from Alinen Mustajarvi, Finland, to study Microbial Dark Matter (Phase II) - Alinen... | ecosystem: Environmental > Aquatic > Freshwater... | reverse complement strand
GCGGAAGTGTTAGACCCGTCGCTGGCTTTGAAAGTGAAACTGTCAGCCCCGCTGTAATTGTTCACTGGCGTGTAGGTCACGTTGGGCGCGGTGCCGCTCAGTGTGCCATGCGTTGGCTGGCTCACAACCGTGTAAGTGAGCGAACCGCCATCCGCATCGTTGGCCTGTAGCGTAATCGCCTTGGCGCTGTTGATCCCGACGCTGACACTTTGCGCGAAGGCCACCGGCGCATCACCAACTGCCGTCACGGTGATGCTCACCGTCGCCACCTTCGAGTCCACATGCCCGTCGTTGGCCTTGAACGTGAAACTGTCGGAGCCGTTGTAGTTGGCGGCGGGCGTGTAGGTCAGGCTCGGCGGAGTGCCGCTGAGGGTGCCATGCGCGGGTGGGGTACCGATGGTATAGGTCAGCGCGTCAAAAAACGGATCGCCGCCGGTGAGGGTGATGGCGGTGGCGGTGTCTTCGGCCAGGGTGACATTCTGCGGCAGGGCCACGGGCGCCCGGTTGGTGATGGTGGAGCCGTCATAGAGCCACTCCTTGGAGATGATCACGCCATTATTGTCGGCGAATGACGGGCCGCTCCATTTGAGTTTGGCCGCGGCATTGCCGGTGTTTTCATAATACTCCATGACCAGGTCGTATTTGCGGCTGGCCGTCAGGTTGATCGATATGCCATCATTCCAGCGGATCGCATGATCGGTATAGTCGTCAAGCACCTGGACCCCATTGACCCACAAGCGGACGCCGTCGGAGTTGAGGGTCGAGAACCGGTAACCGCACGTTTCCGGCGCCAACAATTGTCCGGTCCAGCGCACGCTGAAACTATCCGGGGCCAGCAACGCGTTCGGCGGGCCGAAGGACCAGTCGAAGTTCACCGTCGGATCGGTGCGGGTGAGCTTGAGTGAGGTGAAGTCCGCGTTGTTGAAATACTCGCCCTTCAAGCCGGTCCCGGCCACGCCAACGATGATGCTGACAGTGCCAGGCGCCGAGTCATTGGAACCGTCGCTGGTCTTGAAGGTGAAACGATCGATTCCGCAGTAATCGGCCGCCGGGGTATAGGTCACATTCGGCGGCGTGCCGGTTAGAACGCCGTGGGCGGGCGGGGTGACGATGGCATAAGTCAGCGGATTGCCGGCGCTGTCATAACCTGTTAGAGCGATGGCCTTGGCGGTCTCGGTGGTGACGACCTGGGAATTGGCCACGGGCAGTCCCGGGACGAGGGTTGGCGAGGTGATGGCGTTTTTGATGGAGTCAACGGCATTGACCAGTGTGGTGTAGTTGGATGTCCCCGGGTTCCATGACCTGAGGAAACCTTCAAGGGTGGGCAGTGTCCAGCGGGCGGCATCGCCATAGCTTGCCAAAGCGTTGAGTGCCCCGGACCAAGCCGGCGCGAGGATGAGGCCCATGTCCATGCCTTCGGTGATGGAATACTTCGCCAGAGCGTTGATGGCGGCGTTGCGGGGATACGTGCTGAACATCGTATCCGCCGGCGCCCCGGTTCGGATGGACTCGCAGAGGTCCGGTGCCAGCGACTCGACATCCGCCAGGCTCAGGCTGCCCATGAAACCCGACAGGCTGTTGCGCCACATGCCGGCCGGTTGTTGCAAGCCGGCTTGCACCGCCGGATAGAGCAGGCTCTTGGCGGCGTTGATGGAGGTGTCCGCCAGACCACCATTGAACAGGGCGTCCGCCAGATAACCATTGGGAAACTGCAAGGGATCCGCCCAATCGATCGGCTCGATGGGTTTGGCATTGGCGGCCATCGCGGTGAGCATCGGGGTGAGTTGCGGGTTGGCGGTTGCGCCGAAGTTGCGGAAGGCATTGGCCGCTTTGGCGCGGACCCACGGGTCCGGGTCGGATAGCCTGCGGCCCAACGCGTCCAGCGCGCTGGTGTTCTTGAGGAGGCCCAGGGTCTCGCAGGCACCGAGGCGCTGGTTCACATTGGCGGCCTCGGCCATGGTGATCAGGGCGCTGATCTCGGCCGGAGTCAGGGCGCGCGCGGCCAGTTCGTTGGCGGCATTGCTCCGCACCGACGGATCATACTCGGCCAATGCCGACATCAATTGGGTGGTGGTATAGGCGGTGCAATCCAACCTGTAGGTTCCGGCGGCGATGGCGTTGGCCACCTTGGCGGAGTTGAGCGTATTCGCGGGGATGGCATTTCTGCCGGTGATCAGGAGCCGTTGCAGCGGCAACGCGTTGCAGAGGATATAGGTGGCCGTGGGACTCAGATCATAGTATGCGCTCTTGCCCAAATAGGTGCCGTCAGCGGTCGATCCAGCGCCATATTGCTCGCCCCCGTCATAGACAAACGAACCATCCGTGCGGCGCTCCAGGTCGAGGTGCCAGCGCACTTGTTTCAAGTATGCCGCCACCGCCACAGCTCCGCCCATGTTGGCGCCCAGCGGTCCCCACAGGTAACTGAATCCCTGGCCGGTGTGACCGTATTCGCGGCCATTGTAACCGGCCACGGTCATGCGGGCGAAATACTCCGCTTCCACGGTCCGGTCGTCCTGCAGGCCGAACAACACAGCGGCCATCGCGTCCTTGCCGTTGGATGCGTGGTGCCCCGTCCACGGCTCATGTTCGCCGTAGGGAATCGATCCCTTGTTGACATAGTAACTGAAAAACATGGAGCCGCGTTCGATGGCCGGATCGATTTCCGGATCCAGCGCGATGCCGCCGGCCAACAGCGCCTTTTTGCCCATGACGATGGCGATATTGGCGGGGATGCCGCCGCATTGACCGGTCCGTACCAGGGGATCGAGCCGTGCAATGAGCCATCGGGTCTGAGAATCGAACCGCCGTGGCCATAAGTGCCGAACATGCCCTGGCCTTTGGCAAGGGCAACGGTGTATTCATTGATGCCGTGCAACACGCTGGCGTCCGGGTTGCCATCCACGACACCTCGCAGGTAATACTCGCATAGAAACAGATTGATATATCCCCAGTCCCATGGCGTGCATCCTGTTAGCGAGAGGCTCCCGGGTGCCAGCGAGCGGGCATAAATCTGCAATTTGTTCCGCACCGCCGCGTAATCCGGATCGCCCGGCACCACGCCGGCCATCAACGCCAAGGCGCTGATAGGTCCGCCGAAGTTGTTTTCAAAGGACTCATTCTTGAGGACGTTGATGGCGTTGGCCAGGATCAGCGCGGATTTCGGGCAGTTGAAGGGAGCGGTGTCGGTGTAGGAACCCATGACGGGCAGGGTGATGGAGACATCGGTGGTGACGCCGCCGCGCCAGCGTTTGAGTTTCAGGATGCCGCTGTTAGCCGTCTTTTCGGCCTCGCCGATCGCCCAGCCGAAACTCTTGCGGGCATCGCTGGTGAACAGCGGCACGGGATCACCGCCAGGCCCCCACCCCACACCGAGAATCACATCATCGGCGGCCAGCACGCCGGACGCCGGGGTGGCGGTCCCCACCACCGTGACGAGGATTTGCCGGCTCAGCGCGGAGATATATCCTTCTTGAGGGCTGAACAAGCTGCCATCGCCGCTGTTGTAGATCCAGCCGCGCAGCCCGGTGGGTCCGAGGTTATAACTGAGGGATTTGTCAATCGTGGCGATCACGCCCGTGGCGGTGAGATCCGGCACGGCGGCCATCACCGGTGATAACATGGCCAGCAGCAAACCCAGCCACCTCGCTGTGCGAACCGCGCGGGAATCAGTGAGGGTTTTCATCCTTAATGGGAAAATGGAATTGTTTTTCCGGGCAGCAGTTTCCACTGATTATACTGATTATACTGATTTCACTGAAGGAATTGGATTGGAAATAGCAGATAGCGAGTTCACCTTCTGGGTGAACGGACACGGCGACATAACGTCTTCCAAATCAGTATAATCAGTGAAATCAGTGGTTCCCATTCCTGGTTATAGGATATATGATCCTTTCATGATTGATGACCGTTTCCTGAAATTCATGATTTATGATTTAGATCTCCGGTTCATGGTGCCGTGGTGATCACCTTGAGGCGGGCGAACTTGGTGGTGTCCGGATTCCTGGGAAGTGTCAGGGTCACGGTTTCGTGGTCCGCATCCAGCCCGGTGCTGATCGCGACTTCAGGGGCGGTGTCAACATCATAACCATGCGGCCAAGTGCCGAGATCGGTCCCGACCTCGATCACCACCTTGGTATAGGCGTTCTTCGAGGCGAGCGCGCGCTGGAAGGTGAAGACGAAATTGGCGCCGACGTTTGATGCGACCGGTCCGCCCTGGTTGCCGGTGTCAGGCCGGGTGCCGAGGACATATTCGACGCTGTTCTTGAGGCCGTCGCCGTCAGGATCCGCATCCGGTGCCGCGTTCGGGTCGCCCGGGGTGGCATAGTAATCGGTGATCCACGACGCGAAGGTGTCAGGTGCCGTGGCGGCGGTGGATGCGATGGGCACATTGGCAAAGGTGAGGGCGGCGATGGTCACGGTTCTGGTGCTCGCGTTGTTGCCATTGATGTCGATGCCGATGATCTCGATGCCCTTGGCGCTGCGCAGCAGTTTCGCCTGGTTGCCGTCCCAACCGATGCCCTTCAGATAGGTGATGGTCGTGGCGGTGCTGGCGGCGCTCAAGCGGAGTTTGATCACCTTGCCCGATGTGCTGACCGATGTCACCAGGCCGGCCACGCCATCCAGATAGAAATGGCCCTTGGCATCCGGGGCGCTGAGTCCGTCCATCTCCTGGTCGAACTCCAGCGCGATCTCATAGTGCGACGCGTCGGTGAACCAGGCTCGCTGCAGATTTGGCGGCGTGAACGTCTCGGTCGCGTCCGGCACGCGCCCGTAATTGTCCTGTTCCACCATCGGGCGCAGCAGCCCGGCGAACATCTGATAGCCGTCCAGATCGAAATGGCATCCCGATCCGGGCTCGACGCCGATGGTGGTCATGACGCGCATGTTGGAATACAGCTTCGGCAGGGTCCGCTGGGTTTCGCGCAGCATGTCGTTGGCCGAAGTGTCACCGCAGGCGGCCGGCCATATCTGATAGATGTAATAATTCCTGAGGTTGGGATAATCCTGTTTCCAGGCGGCCGACAGATCGACGAAGTTCTGCTGGTACCATTTGTAATCGAAGTCGCCGCCGTAGGGGCCGCCGCGGCCCTGGTCCTGTTCTCCCTGGTGCCAGAATACGCCGCGGATGCCGTGCGTCAACTTGGCGGCCTCGATGCGCGTGAGCAGGCGGCCGTAGATGGTGGCTGAGTCCTCGTGGTTCGCCTCGTTGCGCAGGTGCTCGTCGATGCGGGTTCCGCCGACCGCGCCATTGATGATGCAGATGGGCATGTTGTGTTTTTCCAGCAATTGTTTGGCGAGGTCGATCCCCCAGTCGCCGATTTGCAACTGGCCGTAAATCGAGCTGCCCCACCTGCGGGTTCGCACTGCGGTGCCCCAGGTGCAGGGCGTCCCGCCCGCCATCACATTGCCATAACTGCGGATCCAATCGCTGGTGTAATAATCCTCTTCCGGCGGCGTCCCGTTATTCGGCGCGCCCGCTTCCGCATTCGACTGTCCTTCGATGATATAGGCATCGCCGCAAATCAGGTTGCTCACGGAGGCGGTCACCGTATCGGTCCCGCCGCTGGTCGTGCCGAACTCCACCCTGTACTTGAAGAGCCCCGCGGCGATCGGCACGGTGAAGGCGAAGCTGTTATTCGTGAGCGTTTGGCGGGTGGTGGAGGTGTGGGTCTCCACGCCATTCGCGGTGGTATGGAGCCTGAGAAAAACCGCGGTGGCCCCGGCTTGCGTGCCGTTGTAATAGATCCGGCCGAAGCCGGTGTCATCACGTGCGAAGAACTGGCCATCCACCGGTTTCTCATCGGCCGCCGGTGTGCGATACACCCAGGCATCGCTCGCGGGTTGCTGGACATGGATGGTGACGGAATGGGTGACCGCCCAACCGCCGTTGTCCATCACCAGCGTCACGGTCAGCGGGCCGTTGCCCTGGGCGCGTGTCAGCGTCAGGGTGCCGGCGGAGATCTGTTTGGTCACGGCCACCCCCGCCACGCTCCATTGGTAATTCACATTGGTGCCGCCGTTGGCAGCTAACAGACCCCAATTGGTGATGGCGGATTGCACGGTGATCGTTTGGCGTCCGTCCCATGTGGCGGGTGCCGTCAGCGTGAACTGCGGGTCCGGGATGGCGCGGGTGGTGACCGTTACGGTATAGTCCTTGGTGCTGTTGTCCGAGGCCCTGACAAGATAATGCACGGGGCCGGTGAAGTTCTGACTGGAACCCGATGCGGGAACACACGTTGCCCCGTAGGACAGGGTGTAGGTGGGTGCCAGCGCCGTCAGATTGGTGCCGTAGGGCACGGCGATACTGATGTTGGTACCGGCGATAGTAGCGGCACCACAGGTTGGAAACGTGAAGCTGGTGATGTCATTCTGCGGGGTGGTGTCCACTAACTGGAATCCGTTCAGAACCAATTCGCCGGTCGATTTTCCTTCCACGGTGAGGGTGCCATCGGCGGCGGGGATCAGGCCGGTGAACTGGACGTGCGTTTTGCCGTCCGTCCAATCGCTCACGGTGGTGAAGGTCAGGGCCTTTTCCACCGCGCCGGCCCGGAACGTCGAGGTCGGGGCGGTGGTATTGTGCAGGCTGGCGATATAAAGGTTGTAGGTGTGTGCCGGATTGAGGCCGGTGAGCGCGATGATACTTGTATAACCCGTGTAGGCTGAGGTCAGCCCCGAAACCAGCATCCGGTTGGTGCCGAGCCCGGTCCAGGTGTTGCCGGGACCGTTCTGCATCGTGGTGGTGAGTCCGACCCCGGTGAGCGTGCCTCTGGAATCCAACAGGCTGGAGCTGTTAGAGCCGGTGGCGGAGAAATCATTCCAGACATTCCCGCTATAGGTCGCCGGGGCCACCCGGCTGGCGCTGCCGCGGGCGCCCGCGTCGCTGGATTGGATACCGTTCATCCAGGCGTTGCCAGGATTGGCGCCACCCGCGAAGTTGACATTGATGGCTGTCGGCATCTCGGGCAGGACGGTGACCAGCACGCTGTAGGTCTGCGTGGATCCATCCTGGGCTGTCAGGGTGTAGGTTGCCGGGTTGGTCGTGGCAAAGTTCGGGGCGACGACGCTGGCCGGCGAGCCGCTCGTAAATTGTGAAACCGTGTAAGCGGGCGCGAGCGTCGCCAAATCCGTGCCATAGGGAACGCTCCAGGTGATGGTCCTCGTGCCCTGGTTTATCGAGGCGGAATTGCCCGGCAGTCCGAAACTGAGCATGTTCTTGGCCGAACTCGGAGGCGCCACGGCGATCGTCACGGTATAGACCTTGGTGGAGAGATCCTGGGCGGTCACCGTGTAGGTCTGCGGAGTGGTGAAATTCCTGAGTGTGCTGGATGCGGGCGAACCCGAGGCAAACGTGGAAACCGTGTAGGCGGGCGTGAGGCTCGTCAGGTCCGTCGCGTACGGCACGGTCCAGACGATGTTGGTTCCGCTGATCACCGCGCCGGGCCCGAAGGTCAGGATGTCCTTGGCCGTGCTTATGGGAGTGACGTTGACCGTCACGGTATAGTCGGTGGTGGTATGCGTGTCTTCGGATTGGATGATATAGTGTACCGGGCTGGAGAAGTCGTGGGTGGAACCCGAAGCCGGAGCGCACGTCGCGAAGGGGGACGCCGTGTAGGTGGGTGCCAACGCCGTCACGGGCGTGCCATAGGGTACTGTTAGGGATATATTGGTTCCATTCATGGTCACCGCGCCGGCACCGGGGAAGGTGAAGGTATAGATGAGCGCCTCGGAATTGAGCGCCCTGACGCCATTATCCCGGATCTGCCAACCACAGAGCGCGGACCAATCATGGCTTACTTTCGCTTGAACGGTGATCTCCCCGCTCGCATTGGGAATGCAGTTGCTCAAAAGTGCATAGTTCTTGCCGCTCGTCCAGTCCGCCATGGCTTGACCTGCGCCCGCGCTCTGCGACAGGTACTTGAACGTCGCCGTCCAACCGGTGGGATCGACCATGGCAATGTTATAGGTGTGGTCGGTGGCGAGGCCGCTGAACGTGAGGATGTCCACAAAACCATCCATGATGCCGGAGTCCCCGGCAAACACCGATCCCAGCGCGAGGCCGGCCGGGTAACTGGCCAATTTGTTACCGCCCATGATGGAGCCCCAGGCCACGCCGGTGGCGCGGGGACGCAGGACCCCGGAGACATTGAAACCGGAGGCGGAGCCATCGGAATTATTTTCTTCATGTTCATCGACCTCGGAATTAGTTTCCTGATTGATCGCAGTGATGTGTGTCCGCGGTGCAATCGCAATATTTCAAGCCTTCCGGACCAGGGATATTTCCTTTTGCCGAGACTTTCCTGCCAAGTGCACGTGTGCCCGTACTGTGGCGCTGATTTTGACTGCATCAATACACCGTCACCCACCATCTTCCCTAACGAACCATTGCGGGGGAAGACCAGAAGCATGAGCGAGAGCAACCATCAAAACACCAACGCCTAACAAGCCGGTGGATGCGACGGCGAGCAGCCCCCTAGTTAGAGCAACGTCCACCGCGCCGCCGCATCACCTTTAACGTTGTGCCGGAAATGAAGAGACCGTAATATTGACCAACCCAATTCCAAAACACCCCGCAGGTTTGTCCCGCCACGAATTGCCCCTAGCCTGCGTGCGTTTCTCCCCTGAGCCCGCATGGGGAGTTTCCGGCTATCCGGCCTGTCATCAGGACAATACGAGTGGCCTGATATCATTGATGGTGTTGTGTCTCCGCGAGCTGAGGTCGCCGTATGCGTCCTGCGGTGTTGCCCGCCAATTCGGGCATTTCCAACCGGTTGATAGCACGTCTCGTGAAGGACCGCCTGATCCCAGCCTTGATACCAATCGATCGGCAAAGAAAGGCAAGCGCACCGATGGTGACTTCGGCCTCGTCTGGATACAACTTTTCGGGCAGGGACGCGCCTTCTACAGCGCCTTTGGCCACGACAAGGGAATTTTCTGGGAGCCCACGATCCTGCGGCATTATCTGGCCGGCATTCACTTCGCGTGCGGCGACTTGGCCGCGGATGCAACGCCCAAACCACAGTAGAATCGACATGACCTTGAGGGCAACGGTTCAGACCAACTCTCGCCATTGAAGTAAACCAAATGAAAGGAATACACGGCAGGAGGAAAGTAAACATAATTGCACTGGCTTTGCTCTTTGCCGCAGCCTTTACCGCCCACGCAGGGTGGTGTGGGATCCGGGAGCTAATCACTCACGGGGACCCGATTGGGCTCTTATGAGGCGAGTGAAATCACCTCTCGTCTGATCCTCGCACCCACTGTCCTTTCGGCCACTTCAAGATCGTGTTCAGATTGCAGTCCGCTCCAGAACGCCGCCGAGGTGCCAAAAAACCTGGCAAGTCGCAATGCCGTCTCAGCGGTAAGGGCGCGCCTGCACTTCGTAATCTCGGTAAGGCGTGAAGCGGGAATCCCGGTCGAGCGGGATACCGATGCGAGGGTCAACCCCATCGGTCTGATGAATTCCTCAAGCAGGATCTCCCCTGGATGAATCACTGGTAGGTATTTGGATACGCTCATGGTCTTAATGGTAATCAATAATCCTTACTTCATGCTTGGTGCCATCCACCCAGCGGAAAATGACCCTCCACTGTTGGTTGATTCGCATGCTCCAGAATCCGGCGAAATTCCCCTTCAGTTGTTCCAACCGGTTGCCTGGAGGCACCTCGAGATCTTGAACGATCCGTGCCTGATTGATCATCCGAAGCTTGCGCCGGACTCGTTCCTGGATCTCCCCAGGCAAGCCGCGAACCCGCAAGCCGCGGTAGATGCTCTCAGTCGCTGAATCGCCGAAACTCTCGATCACCGGATCGAAATTACCACGGTTGCGGATTACGTCAAGCGTAATTATTCGTGGCGAATTTCTTCCCGCCCAACGTGTGTTAGGGTCAGTAGTAGCAGATCGAATCAAGAGTTATTTTATATTTTTTTCGGGGCTCTATTTTGGACGCGTTGAGCCGGGCCAGGGCGCGAGGGCGATCCGGTGACAAACCGGAGACCTTCGACTTCCTTGGCTTCACCCACTACTGGGGGAAATCACGGAAGGACAATCAGCTGGTGCAGAAGAAAACCGCGGCGGGGGAGATTCCGACAGACGTTGCAGGGGATCAGGGAGTGGGGGAGTGAACACCTTCACCTGCCCATGAAGGAGCAGCAGCGCCAACTCAACGAGAAACTGCGCGGGGCCGATGGCTACTACGGAGTCACTGGAAACATTCTCATGCTTTCACGGCTGCGGTATGAGGTGGCGAAGTTGTGGCGCAGGTGGCTTCAGCGGCGTAATCCCAGCAGCAGCCCGAGCTGGGAACGGTTCCAGGGCATGCTGCGGGTGTTTCCCATATTTCCTGCTCGCATTGTTCACTCCAGTATGCATTGAAACCACAACCCCGAGGAACCGGATGCGTTAATTGCGCTCGTCCGGATCAGTGAGGGGCTTCGTCCGGCCATTGGGCCGGGCGGCCCTATCCCGGAAGCAATCCCATGAGCACCAACCTTCAAACCAATTTCCTGGCAACAATCTTCCCAGTTCGCAATTTGACGCTGGCTTTGCTGGCGTTGCTTGTTACTTGGTCCAACTACGCGGCTGGCCATTGGGTCCCCACCGGCGCGATGAACACCGCTCGCTTTTGCCACACGGCGACATTGCTGCCAGATGGCAAGGTGCTCGTCGCGGGGGGTAACTACTACAGCGGCAGTTGGAGCTTCTATTCCAGCGCGGAGCTCTACGATCCCGCAACCGGAACCTGGACAAGCA
>Ga0209697_10009509_pt1 | contig 10758 bp, 11 predicted proteins | sample AliMusrvi5mmetaG_FD_184115 | JGI IMG/M metagenome (GOLD analysis project Ga0209697, IMG submission 184115) | Freshwater lake bacterial and archeal communities from Alinen Mustajarvi, Finland, to study Microbial Dark Matter (Phase II) - Alinen... | ecosystem: Environmental > Aquatic > Freshwater... | reverse complement strand
GACAAACTCTGTGAATTCTGTAAGCCCAAACCTAAAGTAGATCTAATTACAGAACTAAACGACGATATCAATGCGATAAAGATGAAACTATTTACAAGAATGACTCCAGATCAGATAGAACAGTGGTCTTCTATCTTAGAAAAGAAAAAGATGAAACTAGCCACTCTACTTCAACCGTGTTGCGCATGCCGCAACAAAATAAAAAATCAATTGGATCACATGCAACCTGGTTGCTGTCTATATAACGGAGTTTAAAAAATTGAACTAGTCAATGAGCACAATGACCGCACCCCCTCAAAAATGACCACCGAGAACCCCACCTTTCTCAGGCTCATGCACTCATTTAAGAAGGAACTTCGCCGCAATCTCTTAACGCCCATCCTTCCCAACGAAGAGGAAATGATCACACAATTTCGCGCCCTTCTCGCCGAACTCAAGGAGCCGATTCAAGAGGATCGCGCCATTCCACTCCTCAAGAAGTTTCTTGACATCCTGGAAACGAATCAAGAGGAACTCGACACGCAGATTGACGACGAAGATGATGGGCACGCCGCCACCCTCCAGGCAGAGTGGGATCGCCTAGACCGAATTGCGGCAAAGATTGATAAGTTCCTCAACTCGATTCCACCAACCACCCCGCCCATTAAGAAGTAAAGCAAGTAAGAACATAATAAAAATTGACATTTATTTATTTTTTACAGTTGCCAATGAACCATGTCGTTTTGTACAGGATTTACAAAACGGGATAGACCATGTAGAAATTATGCCATACATAATGAAAGCCGATGTCACTTACATCAGGGCATCACTAGGGAAGAATGGAAGAGAAAATTCCTAACGTATTATCGCCTTAAATATAACTGGCATTGCAGAGTACAGTATAAGAATAAAATACTTGACGCAGTTGAAAGAGAAAAGCCAGTCTTTACAAGAGAAGATTTTACAGATAATAGGGAGATGATCTATTTTGATCTATACCTGTTACTTCTTGAACATGATAGACTAGAACTTGAATTTGTGTACAAATGCCTTCCTTATCTCTTGGCGTATATTTGGAGACAACACACATGGCAGTTCGTCATGACAAATCATTCATCACATGCACTTTCTGTTCTCTTTAAAAAGGGCGGACCAAAGATGTTATCTATAATTGTGACCTGGTTAAATAAAAAAATTGTACTTTTGCGAGAGAATCCACCCGAAACAATGAATTCTGTAGTCAACAGTTTCTTTCTTTCATTAACAACAATTCCCTCAATGAAGGAACTCGTCTTTTATGATCTAGAAAAAGCAGTTGATCTAGATCTTGATCCCATCGTACAATCTTCATTTGAATCACATTTTATACCAGGATTCAAAGTAATACGTAAACAAGTAAAACAGGATATGAAAGATGTCAAGGCTCCTATAAAAGAACGACTGGTCGCAGAAGTGTTTCACCCAATGTATTTACAAAAATATTTTGACATGGGTTACAGCCTTGACTACATTTTAGAAACGATATGGTAAAATTGAGCGTTGCTACCCATTAAATCAATGTACCCAAATGGTTATTACAACGTTTCGTGAGGATGTAAGGTACATTGGTGAAGTGGTATTTGGTTTAACAATATTCATCTTAGGATGGATGGTCTTCCTCAAGATGTTGTTTTAGGTCCCGTAAAACTTGAAAAAAATTTCAACCTTATTTTTAGTGTGAACAATGACCACAAACAGACAACTACCACGATACCTCGCTATCTTAAGACCTACAACAATCGGTGTACCATCCTTTCAGATTCTTGAGTCTTTTCACGGAGTGATTCTTTCTGAAGTAGAGAATGCGGATTGGGTAAATCTATCTACATCGCTTGTACTACATTCTCTTTCAGGGCAGGAGACTGTACTGCCAGAAATTCTAGAAACGAGAATACGCAACGCCTCTTCGCCAGTAAAATACTGGGTTCATGCAGAGTATTTTACATACAAGAGTGAGAGAATCCCAGTCGTTAATTTTGATACTAAAGACTTTCTTCCTTTGCGGTATTATCCTGTGAAGCCAACTAATCAGAATGAACGTGATCTTACAGTTCTATATGATATGTACAAGCGAGTACTTTCAAGGCAGCAAGAACATATACAAAATCCTGTCAATATACGAACTGAGATCAAAACTCTTCTACCCGCGTATGTAGTTGATTTAATCATTCAGGATCGTCTACAAAAGAAGGAATCTTGTCCGATTACACTCTGTGAATTTACAGATGCATCTCGTATGGCTGTAACCTCGTGCTATCACTGTTTTGATATGGACGCTCTAAAACAGTGGGTAAAAACAAAGCAGGTGTGCCCCGTCTGTAGAACAAAATTGTAAAATTGAAAACGATGACCATGTATTTTTTACTAGTACTAACAACACTATATAATGAATCGCCCTTCTTTCCTTGAGCCTCTGGCGCTGCCGAGTCCTACGTCGCCTGTAGCACAGAAGTTAGCTGATCTTGCACAGGCAGATTACAATAACAACCTAGCAGATGAATGGGACTCCATTTCATTCTGGGATTGGCGCATCCGTTGCCTTGAGAGTCGCCTCTTCCGTTTTACAAAGAAGGCAGCATGGTCAATGCGTGACCTAATTGAGGTTGAAGAGATTGATGAGAGCCTCAAGGAAGCGCACAAGCGTATTGAGGAGCTCCAGACCGCGTAAAGAAAAATCACTAACTAAGAACAGAAAAATGGAGATAATACTCAGGGTACCCAAACACTTCGAAGTGCCCACATTTTTTACACGAGAAAGTCCAGAAAAAGTAGCACATGCTCTCAAACTTGGCGCAGAAGCTGTTGAACAACTCTACACCAACGTATCCTCTATTATTCGTCAAGAGACGCATGAAGAGACGAGCAAGGAAATTCAGGAAGAGTATGATACCAAGTATGCTAAGATTCAGAAGGAAAAGGCTAAGTTAGAGGAGCTTGTAAAGCTTAAGAATGATCAGCTCTCGCAACTTGAAGTCTCAAATGCAGAATGGCAAAAAAATTTACAGCAGAGATCAGAACAACTCTCAGCTCCTATTCTTAGAGCCAAGGACTCTGAGATTGAGAGCCTTCGCGCACAGCTCAAGGTTATCATGGAGTTCGGTACAAAGGTAGATCGCCTGAGTGAAACTCTGAATAAGACAAGTAACAATTCGTCTCTGAAAGGGAAGCGCGGCGAACTTGTTGTAGAAGAACTTCTGAAGAGAACTCTGGACTGCGAGGTTCAGCCACGCAATAAGGAAGCCTATTCTGGTGATATGCACATAATCAGAGGAAAAGCCAAGCATAGGTATCTGGTTGATTCAAAGGACTATACGCGCCCGATCTCTCAAATGGAGATTGATAAACTTCACCGCGATCTTCGTCAGAACGCCGATGCCATCGGTGGAATTATGATTTCTCTGAATTCTGGTGTTGCGGGACATGTGCGGTCTGGTGACCTGGACATTGAATTCAACGAGCTCGGTAAGCCAATTCTTTACATAGGCAACCTCATGCGAAAGGATGATCTTGATATGTTTTTTATTTCTCTGCGCCCCTTTTTTGAGGTCATGGAGAAACTGATTGAACAGAAAGGAACTGTGCAGACAACAGCGAAGGAGGAAACTCTTCAGCAGCGATCTACAATGGTTTCCTCTCTCATTCGTTCTCACTTGAAGTCCATGGTAGAAATGCGCAACACCTTTTCAAATAACAAGAAGAAGATTGATTCTATTTACACTGAGCAGATGGCAATGGTTCATCAATTGGAGGCGCAGATTAAGGGTCTTTTGGCAATCTCCCTGGGTGACGAAGAACAAATACGTACTGCGACACATGACGCCGACGAGCCACTTCCAGGATTCTTATTTAAGAGGGCAATGCGCTCAGACATGGATGAAAAAGAGAAGAAGTTTATTATATGGATGGAGAAGACTTTTCGGTTTGAAGAGTCAGAAGAAATCGAGGTAAAAATCTTCACAGAGAAAGCAGGGCTGGGAGGATTTTCAGAGAAGGAGACCCGCGCAATGAGAGAGCGTATCTTTACAGACGAGGCATGGAAGAGTGGTGGACGGAAAATCCGTGGACTCTGCGTACTAACTTGAAAAATTGAATACGATACGCACGTAAAGTTCAAGTATTCAATACTTGGAGCAAGATGAGTTCTTACAATCTTACCAAGATCGGCGAGAAGGGCAGCGACGTCTACACCGCGGAGGGTGTTGGCTCAGCGCTGGTGGCTCTCAACACGCAGCTTGTGCGCGGCGTGACGCGGGAGACAGTTCAGGAGCAGATGAAGGAGGTCTGCTCTCTTCTGCCAGGTGACATCTGGGCAGAGCCCGCCGCGCTGAGCGCCTACGAGGACCTCTGGGTGCTTCTCTTCCAGAACAGGGACATTCGCGGCGGCAAGGGTGAGCGCGCCTCCACGACACTGATGTGGGAGTACATGCTTGAGCACAATCGCGCTGACGCCATCAAGATGCTCCCCTTGCTGACGGAGTATGGCTCGTGGCGTGACCTCTTCCACCTGACGACGGTTAGCCCCGTAGTTGTCCCCGTTGTCCTTGATCTCGTTGAGCAGCAGCTTGCAAAGGACGATGTCGCCGCCGCCGAGGGAAAGCCGCTCTCTCTTCTGGCAAAGTGGATCCCACGCGAGGACCGTCAGCCTGAGCTGGCGAAGCTAATTGCGAAGCGTCTCTTCCATGACGAGATCCGCCCCGCCTCGCGCATGAAGATGTATCGCAAGAAGATCAGCGGGCTCAATCGTCTTCTGAAGACGACAGAGGTTGCCATGTGCTCTGGCGAGTGGGCGTCCATTCAGCCGCAGAATGTTCCTGGACGTTGCCTCCAGAAGAACATGAAGGCGTTCCTCAACGAGCCTGGCAATAAGCGGAACCTCGTTCGTGTTCGTCGTGGCGCCAGCCTGCGGTATCCTGACAGTGAGGATCGCATGGAGTGCCGCCAGCATTTCCAGGACTTCTTTCAGGCTGCTAAGGAAGGCAAGGTGACGGTCAAGGCGGCAAACGTCGTCTACCCTCACGAGCTTATCAAGAAGGTGCGCGGCAGCATGTACAAGACATACGATCAGTACTATGGTGAGGAGACCCACGAGGACTCTTCGCTGTCGCTTGATGAGAAGAATGGTCTGCTGGCTCAGTGGTCTGCGCTTGTCAGGGAGGCACGTGAGGCGGGTGGTCTGGGACGCAGTCTGGCGATGTGCGACTTCAGCGGCTCCATGCAGTCATCTGCTAAGAACAGTGACACGCCCTATTGGGTGAGCATGGCGATGGGTCTTCTGATCTCTGAGATCACGAGCGCAGAGTTCAGGGATACGTTCCTGACTTTTGACAGCAATCCGTTGCTCCACCGTCTTCCGAAGGATGGGGACCTCTTCGCGCGCATCGCCTCAATTGGTCAGATCGGTCAGGGTACGAGCACGGATTTCCAGAAGGCGATGGACCTCGTCCTCGCTAACCTCAAGGCGTCTCGCTGCCGCCCTGGCGAGGAGCCCGACAATCTCATCGTCATCACCGACATGAACTGGGATCAGGCGTACGCATCTAACCAGATAAGCCCGTTCTCTGGTAATCGTTACCGTCATGTGGTCAAGACGGCACCGTGGCAGACGCACATCCAGATGATCCGCGAGGCGTTCAAGCGCGCGGGTGAGGACATGTGGGGAACGCCGTTCACGCCTCCTCGCATCGTTGTCTGGAACGTAGCTGCTACCTCAAGTGACTTCCACGCCACAGCGGACACCGAGGGCGTGGTCATGGTGAGCGGCTGGAGCCCGTCTCTCTTCAAGAATCTCCTGAAGGGGGATATCAGGAGCATGACTCCCCTGGAGATGCTGAGGATCATCTTGGATGACGAGCGGTATGAGCTGGTTCGCGAGAGACTGAGCAGCGAGTAAATTTACAAAAATAAAAACAAACCAAAAATTGAATCGTTCCGCCACCTAAAATCCAGGTGTCCCACTCGGGAACAAAGGGTGCTCACAGCAACTATGATTGATAAAAATATCTTTCAGCACCCTGTTTTAACAAGGCTATGTACAGCAACCATCAGAAGTATCTAAGTAGCCTGCCCTCCTCCAAAACAGATGATAGTATTTATTAAAAAGGTGTATACAGCAACCACGATTATAATAATCCAAGCACCTTGATTAGTAAATGCTATCACAGAGAAATAGTTTGCGCAGTGGATTTCTTATAAGTATAATTAAGAAATTCACTGAATTCAATCCTGCGAAGGTCTTATACAGCAACAACTGATATAATTTCACGAGACCTGAATGCAATGGATTTATGGGTAAACCTCTCACTGACTACACCACTCGTAACCAGTAAAGGTTACAGACAGCACACACAGATAACTATAACATACAGTATGTAACAAATAACTACGGTTTTTAGGAGGGACGCCTCTTTTTTGCGTGTATTTTTACATTGTATAACATATACAATATAAGAATGGACCCAAATCAAGATCATCGTTTTCTAGTGTCACTGTATACGAGGCAAACGCATAAACGCCTTGAAATGCCTGATTGCGGAGAGAACAATCCTTATCATTTACTTTTTTACATGCTACCGCGACTAAAATTTATTGATCACGGTGGTTTGGTAGAATATTATTACCCAAAGTTCCAGAATACTTATATTGGTGAAGCAGCCCTTGCCGCTCTTCCGAGTCGGTTTCAAAGAGAGATCAAGAAGCAAGAAGGAATTGAATACATGGAGCTTCCCCCAGTGATGTGTGGCGTAGACTCTATAATTGACCCGTGGGTATATGAGTACGTTCGTGATCTATACAAAGATCACTGGAAAGATACAGTGCAACAAAAGAAAAAGTATACATATATATCTAGAAAAAAGACACAATTTCAGAGTCGCATGGTATTAAATGAGGATGAATATCTGAAGGAAATAAGAGATATGGGATTTAGTATCTATTGTATGGAAGATCTTACATTTATAGAACAAATCCGTTTATTCAGAAGCTCTGAGATTATAACTGGACCGCATGGCGCAGCTCTTAGTTTTTCAATATTCTGTGAGCCAGGTACGATTGTGTGTGAAATTATGAGAGATATAGCAAATAAAGCACATTTTTCAGATATAGCAAGAAAATGTGGACTTACATTTTTTCGTTATACTGGTATTAGTGAATATGAAGAGCAACATAATAACATGAAAATACATAAAGATAGTTATTTAGCATCATTAAGAGAGATGATTAATTTAAAGCTAAGAGAGAAGTAAGTTTTTTAAGAAGATCATCTGGATCTTTTACTTCTATTACATTACAACCAGATTGATACGCAGCTGCCTTTCCACACTCACTGTCTTCAAAAATAAGAGATTCAGATGGAAGAATTCCAAGCGAATTTCTTGCAAAGATGTACATAGCAGGATCTGGTTTAGGAGAGAGACCGTCAGAAGGCGAGACAATTAAATCAAACAGATGATATATATCAAGATGTTGTAAAATTAGATGACTAGTTTCCTTACCAGAGTTTGATACAAGGGCAAATTTGTAGCTTGTATGTAATTCTGTTAATAACTTTTTCAACTCTTCATTAGGATAAATATAGTTTGGAATCAGCTCTATTATTTTTTCACGTTTAACACGTTCTATATGAGGTCCATGACAACGATCTACATGACCCTTTCCAATATAATAGAACAGTTTTTGTTTTGTTGTAACACCATTAAATAAAGCATCATGTTCATTCTGATCAATTGTTACACCTGCCACTGTTAAAACAGCCTCCTTAAATGATTCATAATGTAAATGATTTGAGTTAACTAAGACTCCATCCAAATCAAAAAGGATAGCCTTTATACCATGCATAATTAAATAATAGCTGTATTTACTGTTTAGATTATAATATTTAAAGATAATTTCAATAGTAATTTAATGACAACACCTCTCTTTGTTGATTCTTTCTTGTATAATGGAGATGATATTGTAAGGCTTCGTCTTGCGTATTTGTATAATTATGTAGATCTATTTTACATTACAGAATCTATATATAGTTTTTCAGGAGAGAAGAAGAGTGAATTTATGATTGATAAGAATATGCATCTTTTTCAGCCTTATCTATCAAAGATTCGTTTTCTGAAAGTTCATGATAAATTAACCAATATTCCCTTTCAGCCAAGTGGAAATGAACAAATGGATTTGCATATTAAGACTAAGATTGCATTTATTGAAGAGAAAGCACAGAGAAATTATGTGAGGCAACATTTACTAAGAGATTTGGAGAATAAGGATTATATTCTTTGCCTATGTGACTGTGATGAGATTTATGATCTGAGGACAATTGGCTCAGATAAGAAAGCTCTTTTTAATGAGATAGACGGAAAACATCTTTTATTACGAATGAAGAGGTATAATTATAATTACATTTTCTTTCATAGCGATGATTGGGAGATGGCATATTGTATAACATCAAATGTAGTAAAGGAGTTTGAAGATTTAGATCATCTTCGTACACACAAGTTAGGAAATCGCACATTCCGTCGCGTAGGCGGGTGGCATTTTACCTATTTTATGACAAAAGAAGAGATTCTGAGAAAAATCCAGTGCTTTTCTCATGTCGATCTGAATGTGCCTGCGTATACAAATCTAGACGTAATTGGAGAATTAATAAAGAAAGGTTCTGATGTATTCGGAAACAACGAGAAGCCAGTGAAGTTTTATGCGTTTGAGAATTCATTTAATGATTACCCACCCGAATTTAAGCCTTATTTCTTGGATCTCATAAAGAAGCAGGGGCTTATATCATAAATTTTCTGGCTTTTCATCTTGCATTCCAATTAATCCATGTACTGTTCTTCCATTGCGTTGAAAACGATAATAGAAGTCATTTATATGTAATATCTTCGAATGTTCGTATAAATTATTAATCTTCAATTGCATTTCTAAGAGATCTTCGCTTCCTCCATCTATTCTACACCCCATGTTATATAATGTATCTGCTACATCTAATTGGTGAAACAAGAACTTTGCGTATTTAGGAGGTACAATATAAAAACAGTCTGAAATATTCTGTTCACCACTCCCATTGCCTTGTTTTTGATCAAATATATGTATATGATCTTTAGAGATAGTGTGTAAATTTGGTAAACGACATATTAAAAGATCTGTTCTCATTCTTATAATAAAATCATATTGGTCTGGGTTTTCGATAAGATCATATGACTTTTTAAGAGATGTTAAATAAGAAAAGAAAATATATAACCTATTCTTATCTGGGCACCGTGTATATTCCCTTTTAATGAAATCCTCTGGTATAGGAGGATTTTCATACATTAGCTTTTTAGGTGAATAGAGGGATGAAAATAAATCAATTGTATCTTTATCAAAAGATAAGTTGCCTAATTGAGTTGCTGGAGCTGTAATATATTTTTGATTCTCATCCTTTGAAAACCAAAAATGTGCGTAGACATCACAATTATATTTATTCAAGAACATCATACGATTAATTTGATAAATAAGCATTTCTTTTACAAAGCGTGGTTGCCCGGAAAAAACAAGAGCTATTTTCATTTATGATAGTATAGAATTAATAAAGAATAATCAACCGACTGTCTATTCTGGTTTTTCATCTACCAACCCTATCATAGAATGGACACTCTTTCCTTGACGTTGAATACGAAAGTAAAAGTCTTTAAAAGCTAATAAACTACATCTATCTAATAGGTTATTTACTTGAATATTTTTCATGAACATCTCTCCAGCAGACATTCTTTCACCCATATCATACATCATATCGATGTTATCTATTTCACAACATAATGCTTTTGCATATTTAGAGGGAGCTATAAAAAAGCAGTCATAAATATAGACTTCATTTAATTTTACACTAAACAGATAAATATTTTCTTTTGATAATATGTTTAAATCGGGACAACGAACGGTAAGCATATCTGTTCGTAACCGTACAATAAAGTCATATTGGTCAGGGTTATCAATGAGAGAATATGCTTTCTTTAGAGAAGTTGTATATGACAAGATAGGTAGAACTTGAGATTGTGTATATACATGTGTATAGTGACGTGTAGTAAGCTGTTCAATCGTAGGAGGATCTTCAACTACTATCTTTTTTGGTTTATAGAGTTCAGTAAAGAGGGAGATAGAATCTTTGTGTAATTTTAAATCATCTAGATAACTATCAGGTCCAGTGTTATATACGTAATTTTCATCTTGTTTAAACCAGAAATGTGCATAGACATCACAGTCATATTTATTTAAGAAAAACATCTGATTAAGTTGAAATATAAGTGTCTCTTCTATATAACGAGGTTGACCAGAAAACACAATAGCCACCTTCATTCGGGATATTTATAAATATTCTTATATTATAATAGAATTATTAGCGCCGCTTCGCGGCGGCGCGATTTTTTAGGGTATGACGGCAAGTACGTCATAAAACTCTCTGAAATCACATTGAAACAAGTTTCAATATTGGAGATTTATCTCCAATGTGATTTCTACTGAGTTTTCCGAAATATAAATTTATTTCCGGAAAAAGGAAAGTTTCCTCTTGTTTTTTGTAAGAGTCTGTATCACATATATGACAAGAGATTTATTTTATGTAAATTGTTTCTTTTTGCCGCTTTTGCGATGATAGTCGCGCAAAAATGTATTTATATAACATATAATTACGTCATATTATGATGTGAGACAAAAAACAAGAGGAAACTTTCCTTTTTCCGGAAATAAATTTATATTTCGGAAAACTCAGTAGAAATC
>Ga0209697_10009507_pt1 | contig 10758 bp, 12 predicted proteins | sample AliMusrvi5mmetaG_FD_184115 | JGI IMG/M metagenome (GOLD analysis project Ga0209697, IMG submission 184115) | Freshwater lake bacterial and archeal communities from Alinen Mustajarvi, Finland, to study Microbial Dark Matter (Phase II) - Alinen... | ecosystem: Environmental > Aquatic > Freshwater... | reverse complement strand
TCGCCGAGGGTATGGTCTATGCGGCCAAGTTTTTGGCCATGGACTCCGGCACGACCAGTGGCCGCGTGCAAGGCATGGCCACTCGCGAACCGGCCTTTGGAACGCCCGCCGTCTGGATCGAACCGATGCAGCGCGACCAGGCCGAAATGTTCGGCTACACGATCGTGGAGCCGGGCAGCGTGATCGCCACGCACCTCACGGAAACCATCCGCCGCCATGCCGACGAGATCCTGACTCGCGACTCGACCAAGCACTTGATCGACGAGTTGAAGCGGACCACGCCCGTGGTGGTCGACGAACTGATCCCCGGCGTGATGAAACTGAGTGAAGTGCAGCAGATCTTGCAGACACTCTTGCGCGAGGGCGTGCCGATCCGCCAGCTTGGCCCGATTCTGGAGACCTTGGGCGACTATGCTCCGCGAACCAAGGAGCCGATCCTGCTTACCGAATACGTGCGGCACCGTCTGGCACGCTCGATCTGCACGCGGTATCGCGATGCCGAGAATCGTTTGTTCGTCGTCACACTCGATCCGGCATTGGAGGACCGCGTTCGCGCCGGCTTCGAGCACAACGAGCATGGGCTGTTCATCCGCATGTCGCCGCAGGCCGTCGAGGCCACCTGCCGGCAGATCGCCGCGGCCATCGAGCGATTGACGTTGGCCAACCATTCGCCGGTGGTCTTGGTGAGTCCGCAGATCCGCGCCGCCTTGCGGCAGATGACCGTCTCGCACCTGCCAAACCTGGTGGTGTTGAGTTACAACGAGATCACCCGCGATACGAAGATCGAGGCCATGGCGATGGTGTCCGACGCCAAGTAGCGGAATCCCTAATCCCTAAGTGACCTTAACGTAGTGAAACTTCGCCCCTAATCCCTAATCCCCAACCCTCTTCTCCAGTCATGGAACTAAAAAGCTACCGAGCCACGACCATGCATGAAGCCTTGGCCATGGTCCGCCACGACCTGGGTTCCGATGCGGCCGTGCTGCATACCCGCGAAGTCCAGTCCCGTCGGTTCTTCGGCTTGGTGAATGGACCGCGGCAGATTGAAGTCACTGCCTCCCGCGGCGTTAACGTGCCCAGTCGACTACCGGCATGGAGCGCTTCTGAAAAGGAACGCGAAAGCGACGCTGACGTCGTGCCGCGGCATGACGGAGCAGACCGATTGCCCTCCGCACCTTTGCGGCCGCAACCGGAATTGCACGGCGCGATGCAGAACCAGTTGACTGAACTGCAGGTGATGGTCCAGGAGCTTTGCCGTCGCAGCGACGCCCCTCGCCACGACCTGCCCGAGGAACTGTTCCAGCTTTTCACCGACCTGTTGGACTCCGACCTGAGCGAAGAACTCGCTCGGGAACTGGTCGAAAGGGTGCGGACGGAGACTCAAGGTTCGCACCTCGACGACCTGTTGATGGTCAAGGCCCGACTGGCGCGGATGATCGAGTCGGAAGTGCGTGTCTCCGGCCCGATCCAGATCGCGCCCGGCCGTTGCCGACTGGTGGCCCTGGTCGGTCCGACCGGTGTGGGCAAAACGACGACGATCGCCAAGCTGGCGGCCAATTACCACCTGAAAGAAAAACGCCGCGTGGGACTGATCACGGTCGATACCTATCGCATAGCGGCCGTCGAGCAGTTGCGGACCTATGCCGACATCATCGACCTGCCGATGCAGGTGGTTTCCACGCCTCGCGAGATGCGCGAGGCCGTGGGCCGCATGGAGAATCTCGACATGATTCTTCTCGACACGGCCGGCCGCAGCCCCAAGGACGAAGTCCGCATCCAGGAGCTTCGCGCGTTCTTGACCGAGGCCGACGCCGACGAGGTGCATCTCGTGTTGAGCAGTGTGGCCAGTGCCCGAGTGTTGGAGCAAACGGCCGAGCGTTTTGCCGCGGTCGGCACGACGTCGCTGATCCTCACCAAGCTCGATGAAGCGACCGGCCTGGGCAATATCCTGCCGCTGGTCCGCATGAGCCAACTGCCGTTGAGCTACTTGACTAACGGCCAGAACGTGCCGGATGACATCGAAGTGGCCGAGTCGATGCGCGTCGCGAGATTGATTTTAGGCATGGAAGGATAGGGAAGAAAAATGACGAATGACGAATGACGAAAAATGTCATTTGGATTTCGTCGTTCGTCATTCGTCATTTATTGTTATGGACCAAGCCACCGATCTCCGAGCACTTGTCCGACAGGTTGCGACCGTGAATGCGCCGGTGGCAGTCCGGCCGCGGCGGATCGTTGTTTTTGGCGGCAAGGGCGGCGTGGGCACGACGACGATTGCGGTGAATTTGGCGGTGGCCCTGGCACAACAGGCCCAACACAGTCTGCTCTGCGATGCGGCGGGCGACGACGTGGCCCTGCAATGCAGCCTCGAGCCGCGGCACACACTTGCCGATGCGCTTGGCGGAAACCGAACGCTGGCCCAGATATTGCATCCAGGCCCGGCCGGTGTGCAGGTTCTGCCCGGTACGCGGGAACTCGTCCGCTGGCACGAGATGGCCGAACATGCCTGGAATCGATTGATGTCACAATTGCCGTCGCTTTCGCCTCGGCCCGAGGTGGTGATAATCGATGCTGGCAGCCGGCCCGATTCGTTGGCACGGCAGCTCTGGCAGGCGGCCGATCGCGTGTTGTTGGTGACCACGGTGGAGACGGCTGCGATCATGGATGCTTATGCCTCGATCAAGTTGCTGACCGATCCGACGCGGTTGGCGTCGATTGCCCTGGTTGTGAATCGCTCACCCAAGGAATCGATGGCTGACGAGGCGCAACATCGGTTGGCCCAGGCCTGCCGGCGGTTCCTTGGCCTGTCCTTGCGAAGTGTCGGTCATGTGCCGGAAGATGGCGCCGTGCTGCAATGTGCCGCGCGAGGCGAGCCTTATGTACTATCGATACCCGCATGTAAGGCCAGCCTGCACTTGCGGCAAGTGGCCCGGGCGATCGGAAATCGCGACGCCGCGCGACAGCCTGCTGTGGCGTGAGATGAAAATTCATGTCTTAGGAAGTAAATAAGGAGAACGATGCGGAAGTGAGGGAAATCAGCATTACGAAGCCGCAAGCGGCTTTGGGAATTTTGCTGCTGATCGACTCAATCCGCAAATAAAGCCTAAACATAAACAGTGGTGTATCCGATAGAGAAGGACAAGCATTGCTAGTCGATGCGCTGTTAAACTAATCCGATTAGGTTAAGTTTGACGGCAGTCCGGAGATGCACCTTGGCTCGTCAATACGCTGGAATTCTTGGCCTTTTGGCACTGGTGGTTTCGCTCATGCGAGGCATCCTTGCCGGTGGCGCAAGCGAAGCGACGCTGTGGACAGCGTGGCTCGGTCTTCTGGCGTTTACGGTCCTCGGTGCGGTGATCGGCTGGCTGGCCGAGCGAATCGTTCGCGAATCGGTCAGCAGTCAGATCCTGTCGGAGTTGCCAGACAAGAAACCAGCTCAGTCGTCTGCCTTACCGCGGCCGGCTGGCATGGCCGGATAAAACCGAGAAGTAGTTCGAGACACGAAAAGACGCCGCAAGGCTAGCCATCACGGAGGAACGCATGGCCACGATTGTCGCCCCAGAAGACGTTGAACAACTATGGATTGAATTCAAACGCGACCTGAGCAACCAGGATTTGCGCAACCGGTTGGTCGAGATGTACCTGCCGTTGGTAAAATACAACGGTGAACGGATCTGGTCGCGGCTGCCCGAGGGCGTCGAGTTGGACGACCTGATCTCGGCCGGCGTGTTCGGGCTGATGGACGCCATCGACGCCTTCGATCTCACTCGCGGCGTGAAATTCGAGACCTACTGCGTGCCACGCATCCGCGGCGCGATGCTCGACGAGCTTCGCACGATGGACTGGGTTCCGCGACTGGTCCGTTCAAAGGCCAGTAAGCTCAACGAGGCCGTGAAGACTCTCGAAGCCCGGCTCGGTCGCCAGCCCAACGAGAACGAACTGTCGGGAGAGATGCAGATCTCGGTGGGCGAGCTGGAAAAGATGATGATGGACGCCAACGCGGTGAACCTCATCAGCTTGAATAAGAAGTGGTACGAGACCGACAGTTACAAGGACGTCCGCGAGATCGACATTCTCGAGGACAAGAAGGGTGAAGACCCCACGCGGCGGATCCAGAAGGCCGATCTGATGCGGTTGGTCACCAAGGGTCTGAACCGCAACGAGCGGCTGATCATCATCCTCTATTACTACGAGGAACTGACGATGAAAGAGATCGGCGCCACGCTCGACCTTTCCGAAAGCCGCGTCAGCCAGATGCACAGCTCGATCGTCGATCGGCTGAAGAACCAACTCGGCCGCAGAAGGCCCGAGTTCGGGTCGTGAGAAGGGCAGCCATGAAGCTGAAGGTGAACGCGATTCTAGCACGTCAGGCCAACCATGTATTTGTGGTCGGCCTGACCTGACTTTGGCAGATTACCGGCGATTGAGCAATGCACACGGGGCCGCCTTATCCTGCCAACGGATTACAAGTTTCTCCAGTTCCTCGTCCAGCCAATGGCTGAAAGCGACGAAAGACACGAGACGGACCCGGATGGGAACATCCCGGCATTTGCGGGCTAGATCTCCGACAGGGGTTTCGGTCTGCGACTGTGTGTTCATTGCTCTTCCTTTCTTTCATCTAATACGTAAGACACTCGCCATCTGTTTCAGTTCTCTTGCAGATTGCGTTCCGATTCGATTTTGTGAGGGGATGGACTAGGTCTTTTAGGGGGTTTAGTAGGCAGGATAGTACCTGTCCAACATAAATTCTGTTTTTTTGTGGTGCGGCCGTCCTGGCGGCCTGTGCAGGCGGGACGCCCGCACCACAAGTTGTTTTGGACGAGCACATAGGCTCCCACGGTTCCCATAATCCCCGCTTGCCACGATTTTTCCTATTTCGCAACTCTCCGCCTATTGGCCTTGTTCCAAGTTCTGGCTCTACCTATAATCCGAAATCCTATCATTGGCGGCGAAATCCGTGGAGCCGGATAAACTTATAGAACCCTGCGTAGTGGAATCTCGTATAGGTATCAGTGCTGCATGATCGGCAGACTCAAGTGGAGAAAAGGAAACACTTGATGCTGCCGCGCATCAGACTCGCCCGGATTGAGGCCGCACAGGCGATACAATTCGTGAAAGGGTGTTTTTTCGGTAGGATTCGAGCATTTACGGATTCCCTGAATCCCCCAGCGCTCATGGCCGATGACAACGAAGCAGACATGGAACCTCGGTGAGGAATCAACACGAACCGCACTGGAAGTTGTCCAGGTTTGGACAGGTGTGGTTGCGAAGGTTCTGGCAGAAGAACCGCTCGTTGCGTCATGGTGGATGGTGCGTGCGGCGCTGGTGGGAATAAGGTAGAATACAAGGAGAACTAGCGATGCAAATTTATGGCCCCGCACAACTACATGGTCCCCAAGCGATTGGTGCCCCGCATATGACGCGGGCTGCCAGTTCCACCTCGCAAGTGGAGTCGTCGAAAATTCAAGACGAAGTCAACATCTCCGATGCTGCTCGCTTAGTCGAGCAGGCCAAGCAGGCCCCGGACATTCGTCAGGGTCGGGTGCAGGCGCTCCGCGCCCAGATTGCCTCCGGCACCTATGAGACGGCCGGCAAGCTTGAAGTAACCGTCAGCCGGCTGCTGGATGAGATCGGGTAGTAGTTGTTGATCACCACGAAGGATCGGGCAACGCTGGCTGGGAGACAGGTCGCCAAACGGCTTTCGGCTCACCGAGTGGTTGGTGATCCCCAATCTTTCTCGCCTGATCTGCGGACCTTGTCGACTACTTGGGTTTTTCCAAGCCGCTCACAGCGAATTCCGACGCCGTAACGATACGGATTCCGCGGAAGGAATCCAGAACCAAGAGGTCTTCGTCACCGCTGATCAGGTACATTGCTTGTCCGGCTACGGCAATCTCCAAAAACTTGTCGTCGTTGGGATCGCGGCAAGCCTGAATCGATTCCTCAGGTTCCAGAAAAGTCGCATTGCGGAGAAGTGCGGCGAGGAAGCAATTTCGCGTCTCGGTCGAAATGTAGCGATCAAACTTCGGCCGTGCGAGTACGTTTTTCACTTCTTGGGCCGTTGCTAGCGACAGAAGAATGGTGCCCTGATGCAGTGCCGCAGTCAACGCAAGTCCGGGAGTCGATTCCCGGAAAATTGCGGCACTGACAAGCACGCTCGTATCGAATACCAGTCGCGGCTTGTCAGCCATGAAGAATGGAATCCAAGATTTCTGGCGTCAGGCCGTTCCGGCGAGCTTCACGGCTCATCGTGTTCATCGCCTCATCCAAGGACTGCGGTGATTGCATGAACTCGGTAAGTTGTAAGCTTACCAAGAGATCTATCTTTCGGCGGTCTGCTTCCGAGGCGGCCTTGTAGGCACGTGCCAAGTCAGAATGAACATGGACCGTGATTTCATCGGTGATCATAAGGCGTTTCTTTGACAAATTGGGCAACAACCTCAACCAAGTCATCTTACTTGAGTTTCGATCATTTGGCAAGTTGGGAGTTCTCTTTGGGAGTTCTCTATGCCCGGGTAATTCAAACCGGGATAAGTGTTCGCATCATGGCGGGGACCGCCCGTCCGTTCATCAGAAAAACCCACCCCCTTGGACATTCGCCGGTGCTGTGGCTGGGGCGACGGAGTGAATAACTCCAGCCTAGGGCAACGGACTTCACCACGTCAAGCATTTTCCCAGAGAATCGGCCGGTGTTGCTCCCGCTACACCCTCAAGTCCGCGTCCGACGCCAGCCGATCGCCGTATTTCGCCCGGATCGGTTCGATCAATTCGGCAATAAACTCATCCACCTGTTGCGGTGCCCGTCCGACGAATTGGGCCGGGTCGAGTACGCACGTTAGATCGACCTTGGCAAATGCCGGGTCGGTGGCAATACGATCCATCAGGTCGTTCTTGCCCCCTTCGTTCTTCACCACGGCGGCTGCGGCCAGGCTGTGCTGGCGGATCCGTTCGTGCAGGTCTTGCCGATCGCCGCCGGCGGCAACTGCGGCCATCAAAATATTTTCCGTGGCCATGAAGGGCAGTTCGGTCTCAAGATTGGCGGCAATAACTCGCGGATAGACGACCAGCCCGTTGGTCACGTTCTGGCAGAGAATTAGCACGGCGTCGGTGGCCAGGAACGACTGCGGCAGAACCAGCCGCCGATTGGCGCTGTCGTCCAAGGTGCGTTCCAGCCATTGCACGGCCAACGTCGCCGCGGCGTTCCCCTCCAGGCTCATTACGAAACGGGCCAGCGAGCAGATCCGCTCGCTCCGCATTGGGTTTCGCTTATAGGCCATTGCCGACGAGCCGATCTGTTCTTTCTCATGCGGTTCTTCAAGCTCTTTGCGATGGGCCAAAAGCCGTAGGTCGGTGGCCATCTTGTGCGCGGTTTGCGAAATGCCGGATAACACGGCCAGAATCTGCGAGTCGATCTTCCGCGGATAGGTCTGCCCGGTCACTGCATAGCTTTCGGCAAAGCCGATCTTCCGGCAGATTAACTCGTCCAGGTGCCGGACTTTCTCGTGATCGCCATTGACCAGTGCCAGGAAACTGGCCTGCGTGCCCGTCGTGCCCTTGGACCCGTGGGCCTTGAGGTTTGCCAGCCGGAACTCGATCTCGGCCAGGTCGAGCACGAAGTCATAGGCCCAGAGGCATGCCCGCTTGCCAACCGTCGTCGGCTGGGCCGGCTGAAAGTGCGTGAAGGCCAAGCAGGGCAACGCCCGATAGTTCTGGGCGAACTTCGCCAGGCTGTCGATCACGGCGACCAGACGGTCGCGGACCATTTTCATCCCCTCGCGCAACAAAATCAGATCCGTGTTGTCGGTTACATAGCAGCTTGTCGCACCCAGGTGGATGATCGGCCGGGCTGTGGGGCAGACGTCGCCATAGGCATGTACGTGGGCCATTACGTCGTGCCGCAGCCGCCGCTCGTGAGCCTGGGCTGCGGCAAAGTCGATGTCATCGACGTGCTGCTTCAACTCGGCGATCTGCACCGGGCTGATCGGTAAACCGAGTTCCGCCTCGGCCTCCGCCAGGGCTACCCACAGCCTTCGCCAAGTGCTGAACTTTCGCTGCGGACTCCACAGCTCGCTCATCTGGGGAGATGCATAGCGGGTGATTAAGGGGTTGTCGTACTGGTTGTTTTGGTCGGACATGGTGCTAGTGGGGAAGTTGTCAGTTGTCAGTTGTCAGAAAACTCAGTACCCAGTACTCATCGTCCGAGGTTTCCAGAAGCAGGCGCACGATCTCCTCCAGACCGGCACGATCCTCGTCGTCGAAGCGGGCGACAATCGGGCTGTCCAGGTCGAGCACGCCGATCAGCCGCCCACCGCGGACCATCGGTATCACGATTTCCGACTTCGACGCGCTGTCGCAGGCGATATGCCCGGGGAACTTCTTCACGTTCTCCACCACCACGCTCTCCCGCTTCGAAGCCGCCGCGCCGCATACGCCCTTGCTAGGCCCAATCCGCGTGCAGGCCGGCTTGCCCTGGAAAGGTCCGAGAACCAGATCCTGGCCTTTGAACAGGTAGAATCCGGCCCAATTCACCGCAGGCAATTCCTGGTACAGCACCGCCGCCATATTCGCGGCATTTGCCAGGAAGTCGCGCTCGTCGCCCAAAAGAGCGCGAATGCTGGCGGCGAGCGTTCGATAGAAGATTTCCTTACCTAATTCACCGCCAATGGTGTTGAGATTGACTTGTACGGTCATTTCCAAATCGCCACCAAATCCATGGTAAAGAAGATACGAGCAGCGCGTACCCCGTGCTATCTGACCATTATATACAGATTGCCGGAAAGTCGCTACGCCACGGATCGCGTGATTGACGGCAACCAACAAAAACTACATATTCCTTCTGCCCTTGCGTTAAGGGTGTGGAGTGATTGCAACGATCGTGATTTCACGTTCCTTGGGACCATAGCACCAAAACACTCGACAAGCCCCCGGTGTTTCATGCTGGGCGTAAGCCTCAAAAACCTTGTCACCCTTCTTGTAAGGATGAGGAAGCGAGTAGTAGGGATGAGTCTGCAAACCTGGATGCCGTGGGTTCTCTCGAAGCTGATTCAGTGTCTTGTTGACCTGCTTGAACAAGCCTGCATCCTTTGACTTTGAACATTTCTTCTTGGACTTGTTGGCCCGCGCACTTTTCTCGGCACGCTCCTTCAATGCCCGAAACTGTTCATCGGCTTCCTTGGTCCATTGCAGCGTGAACATCAGTCGTCAATCTCGCCAGCCAGGGAGCCATCGAAATCCAAGTCAGGCGGGTTTTCGGCAAATTCTTGATTCTTCGCTTGCTGCAAACCACGCTTAACCATCTCGAGGGCATCCTGATTGTCCCAAAGCCAAGCCTCGTTTTCCGGGATGACTCGAGCCTTGATGATCCGCACTTCGGTTGGGCTAACTTGCTCGACCATCACCGTGCTATAGGCGAAGGCTTTGCCCAGCGCAATGCGCCCCTTGCCGTCTGCTGTCTTGGTTGTCATGCGAATATCTCCTGGATCCCATAGGTTATTCTACTCTGAAGTGGGCAAGTGGGTATTTCCCATAATCGACATTTTGGGTTGCATTTGTGAACGATATTCCCCCCGCTTGGATTGCTTCCCGCCTTTTCTTTTTCCTGATTTTACTTTCCTCCTGCTTTGTTCACTCTGATTTCGTCCCAGTTACCCCCAGGCACCGTGCGCAGTAGGGGCGAGTGAAAGGGGAGCAATTACATATTCGTCGAATCATCCACCGACGTCGGCCCCACGATCTGATCCATCGCATTTGCAAAATCTGCATTGTGAGAACTGTCTTCCGCATAGATCCGGAAAATGCGGAAGCTCAAGGCGATCCGCCGGAACAGTTCCCGTTCATTGAGCCGATGAATCTTGCCCGTGGCTGGGTCCAGGAGAAAATTTTGGTCGGCCGTGGGGGCCAGGGCCTCGGGCCGGTAGACATGCCGGGGAATATCGATGCGGAAGACGATGTCCTTCAGCTCCGGCGGCAGATTCTTGCGGATCCGCCGTTGCAAAACCTCTTCGTCGCTGAAGACACTCGCCCCTTCATGCTGACCCGGTGCGAAAAAAACCATCCGCTCGCAGGCCATCTTCCAACGCAGCTTCCGCGCGAGAAACTCCCGCCACCGCTGACCTAACGCCTGCAACCGCGGGTCGGTACTGCGATGCCAGTCGGCCACATGGACCAGTAGCGACCATTCGGTGAACTGCAAGTAGTCGTCGAGATGATCCAACGGGTTGCCGGGAAACAGGTCGGCCTTGCTGTCGGCGAACAATTCCTGCAAGGTCAGATCGATTGCGCGAACCGTGCGGTGATAATAGACCGAGCGGAATAAGTCACCCCGTGCCGCGATGAATCGCTCCAGCGCGGAAAGGCCACGTTCGTGAATCGTCAGGCCGCGGCTGGTGAAAAGGCTGTAACGCAGCAACCGGTCGAGATCGAAAGCCCGCTGAGAGTAGCCTGACATGTAGGCGTCGCGGAGCACGAAATCCATGTTGTCCACCGTATACAGCCCGCAGAACAAGCTGCGCAGGAAACGGAGCCACTGCGGACCATCGCTGGCCGTGCCGGCGCTAGGCCGCATGATCAGGAAGCAAATCTGCTGAGGATCGAGATGCTCGCCGTCGATCATCTGGCTGTTGGGGTTTCGCCGCACCCCGCGGACCAAGTCGGCCAAGGGGCCGAGAATGATCCGGCTGCCGACGATCTCGTGGTTCAGCCGATATTCGCTCAGGTAATGCGTGTCGAAGAAATGCCCGAATGGCCCATGCCCCACGT
>Ga0209697_10009505_pt1 | contig 10759 bp, 12 predicted proteins | sample AliMusrvi5mmetaG_FD_184115 | JGI IMG/M metagenome (GOLD analysis project Ga0209697, IMG submission 184115) | Freshwater lake bacterial and archeal communities from Alinen Mustajarvi, Finland, to study Microbial Dark Matter (Phase II) - Alinen... | ecosystem: Environmental > Aquatic > Freshwater... | reverse complement strand
CCTAAGACTAGCGTGTATACCAATTTCACCACTCTCGCATTACAGAACAAGAATATACGTGGTTTTAATTTTAATAAAAACTATATTTCAACATACTTTTGCGGCGTTTTACGCTAAAATCTCCACATTCGTTTATCGTTTTCAGCCCATGCAGTTTGACCGACACCGCTTTGCAAACTTTATTTCATGGGTAATCAGTCCGGTTGTGGTTGCGCCGGTAGCTTATTATGCAATAGTGATGAGAGGGTATGGCAATGACGTCAACAGTGGCGCATACCTGACGGTTCTCTTTTTTTCCAGTACCATTGTTCCCATCTTTCTGATTTCCGGCCTGAAAAAAATAGGAAAAATTTCAGATTTCAATATTCCCTTCCGTGAACAGCGCTTTCTTCCTCTGCTCGTTTTGGTTGCCGTCAATGCTCTCGGGTACGAGTTTATGAAGACTCTTCATCCCCCTAAACTCTTGACAGGCATTCTGCTTTTCAATGCCGTCAACATGGTCTTTATTCTTCTCGTCACCCTTCAGTGGAAAATCAGCATCCATCTCTTCACCTTCTCCTCATCTATTGCGCTGCTTTTCATGCAGTTCGGTGCTGTTGCGTTATTGTGTCTCCTTTTTGTTCCGCTGCTCATGTGGTCGCGAATTTTCCTGAAAGCTCATAATTTCATGCAGACACTCGTCGGCGGTATTGTTGGTTTTGCCGTCATGTATGCTGAGTTAAAATGGTGGACAGGATTGTGAACAAAAAAAAATATGCTGTTGTTGTCACCACCTACGGAGAAGTTGAAAAGCTTACAGTCCGCAACTTGTGGCCGTGCTCAAGGCGAATTCTCAAAGTCGTCACCCGTCAGATTGTAAAAATTCCAACAGCAATGATCTATTTTATTGCTGATTACCGTTCGACAAAGCATTATATCAACTGGAAGCTGAACCGTTACCGTTCAACTCTCCTTGCAATCAACCGCTCTCAGTCAAAGAGACTGGCAGATTGTATTGCGGGCAGCTCGAATCCCTTTCTTTCAAAGGCTGAAGTCAGGGTAGTTGATGCCTATTATTTTGTTCCTCCCTATCTCGACGATCTGCTTCTGGAGCTGCAGTCAACGTATGACGGTGTTGTAGTAGTTCCCATGATTCCTGTTGAATCTTCCTTTTCCTGCGGTGTCGCCTGTCAGATGGTTATTGATGTCTATGCCGACAGCGCCTTTGCCAGAGTAAAGGTTCTAAGCAAGCTATGGAAAGATGATCGTCTCCACACTCTCTACATTGACTATCTTTTCAAACAGTTGTCAACGGCTGTGCGTCAATCAAAAGGTAAAATCGGTCTTGTTCTGGCCATCCATGGCACACTTGTCAAGGATCGTAAAGGAAACACTCCAAAAGTCTTTACCGGACTCGAAGAGACTATAGCCTTTTTTGATTGTATGAAGCGAAAAATCATGGCTGACCCCCGTAATATATTTACTGATGTGCGTCAGGGCTGCATGAACCATTCAACAGGCGGGGAGTGGATGGCCGACACCATCGAAAAAGCACTTCTGGAGTTCAAGGAAGAGGGCTACGATGCAGTCGTCATGTTTCCCTATGGCTTTTTCGCCGATAATAGCGAAACTGAATATGATGCCTTCAAAAAGCTTGAAGCTGCCGGATTTCCAATCTTTCAATATGTCAGATGTATTAACGACTCTCCGGAATTCGGTCAATGGCTGTCGGGTAAGGTGCTTGAAGAGCTTCAAGCCTTCAGTAAATTCCAGAAAGCCTTCGACAGTCTTGACCATGAACCATAAAAATATACAACCCTTGAATGCTGTTGACGACACACCGAGAGAGGAGCTGGAAGCGGCACTTAAGCAAGAGCCCGACAATACCGGCATTCTCTATAAACTGGCGTTGATCTATATTGACTGCCAGCAGAACACCGAAGCGCTTGAGCTGCTCGATCGTTGCATCCAGCTCAAACGTCGCGACCACCGAACCCTCTATGCGCGTGCGGTAACGTATCTCTCGATGAGCAACTACCGTAAAGCAGGGTGTGATCTTCTGAAAACCATCGTACTCGATCCCGGCTGCATGCTGGCCTACAAACATCTTGGCTTCGTTCAGTTTACTCTCGGCAAGGAGGAGATGGCCCTCAAGACCCTTAAAAAAGGGCTGGAGGTCGATCCCGCATTTACCGGCATTTACTGTGTTTTAGGCGATGCCTACCTTGACCTTGGAGAAGTTGACAAGGCAAAAGAAGCTTTTGAAAAAGCAATAGAACTTGAACCGGAAAACCCTGAAGCTCATTGCAAAATGGCCATGTACTATCTTTCGAGAGGCGATATGAAAGGGTTGAAAAAGGAGTATGAACACTTGAAAACCCTGGATGCCGCTTTGGCAGAACAAATCGGAACTCTCTTTTTTTAAGAACTGCCATGAAACTATTTACTGATTCAGATCAAAAAAAACGGTTTATGAAAACCGGACTTCCTGTTATGGTCGGCATTGCATGGGCTCCGATCATCTGGATACTGCTCATACCCCTTCTCACTCCTCTACTGTTTACTCTTACAGGCTCCTCTTCGGTTACGCAAGGGTTAATTCTGCTTGTTGTGCTGTTTATGACCTACTTATTATTAAAGCTCTTCGGGCATCTTGGCACTAAATTCCACAGCAAGAACGAGTAAGGCCTCAAAAAGTTCCTGAACCCCAACAAAACAAAAAAAAGCCGGATTTTTTCTGTGTCCAAATGAATTTTTTTTTATATTTGCCCACCTGCATTTAAGAACGTTGCAGGAAAGAAGAATTTTCGGTTTTGAGACCGGGATTAACACAAATTGGCAATACACATGGATACTACGCTGAGTAATTTTGGCAATGTCTTTGCTTTCCTTGCCCTCGGTATAGTTTTTGTTGTCGGAGGTTACCTGACAGCCCGCATGCTCCGCCCCCAAAGACCCAATCCAGCTAAAAACTCAACCTATGAATGCGGCGAAGAGGCTGTAGGCAGCGCATGGGTCAAGTTCAATATCAGGTTTTATGTCGTCGCCCTTATCTTTATCATTTTTGACGTTGAGGTTGTTTTTCTCTACCCTTGGGCGACAGTGTTCAAGCAGCTTGGCGTGTTTGCTCTTGTAGAGGCTCTTGTTTTTGCGGGTATTCTTGTTCTCGGACTTGCGTACGCCTGGGTAAAAGGTGATCTGGATTGGGTAAGGCCCACTCCGAATATTCCTTCGATGCCGCAGATGCCTGAATTTCACTCTGCACAATCAGCCTCCGAAAGGGCTTAAATACTAATCACCTTATTCTTTTTGCGTTATGGGTTTACTTGATGCAGGGATAACAAAGCATAATGTGCTGGTAACATCGGTCGACAACGTGCTTAACTGGGCCCGTTTATCCTCACTCTGGCCAATGGGTTTTGGTCTTGCCTGTTGTGCTATTGAGATGATGGCCACCAATGCATCAAATTATGATCTCGAACGCTTCGGTATTTTTCCTCGCTCCTCTCCCCGTCAGTCCGATCTCATGATAGTAGCCGGTACGGTAACCATGAAAATGGCAGAACGGGTTATACGTCTTTACGAGCAGATGCCCGAACCCCGTTATGTTCTCTCAATGGGAAGCTGTTCCAACTGCGGCGGTCCTTACTGGGAACACGGATACCATGTACTCAAGGGAGTTGACCGGATTATTCCCGTTGATGTATACGTCCCGGGCTGCCCTCCAAGGCCCGAATCGCTTATCGGCGGTCTCATGAAGGTCCAGGAGTTGATTCGTATGGAGCAGATCGGTATTTCAAGGGCTGACGCACTGAAAAAACTTGCAGAAAAAAGTATCGATCCTCAGTCGGTTATTGAGACTGAACGTAAGGTTGCTCACGCATAATTAAATAAACAGGCATACCACAGAGATGGAAGAAGGACATGTTTTATCGCACTCGGTTCAGCAAAGCGCTGCAGCATACGCCATTATCCACGATAAATTTGGCGATGCCGTTACGGCTTTCGATGCCAACGAAACCATGCCGTTTTTTGAGGTTCTCAATACAGCGGTGTGGCCTGAAATAGCACTCTTCATGCGCGATAATCCCAAGCTTAAGTTCAATTACATGGCTTGCCTTTCAGGCGTCGATTATCAATCGGAAGATAAGGTGGGAATTGTCTGTAATCTCGAATCTCTCGGCCAACTCAATCATAAAATCGCCGTCAAGGTCAAGTGTGCCCGCACGGGTGGATCAATCCCGAGTGTTGCCGGAGTCTGGCATACAGCAAACTGGCACGAAAGAGAGGCGTATGACTTGTTCGGTATGCTCTTTTCTTCTCATCCCGATATGCGGCGGATACTCTGCCCTGACGACTGGGAAGGCCATCCTCTACTGAAGGACTATAAGGTTCAGGAGAGTTATCACGGAATCAAGGTGCCCTACTAACAGTGTTTTCAATAGTAAAAGCAGCTCACGTATGCAGGAATTAGATATAGCTGGAATGGGTTCAGTCAGGGTTACCCGAAAAGGCAACAACGTCGTTATCCTCGAAAAGGACCTTCAGACAGAACAGATGGTTCTCGCCATGGGTCCTCAGCACCCTTCAACCCACGGTGTTCTTAAACTGGAATGTCTTACAGATGGAGAGGTTGTTACCCATGCCGAACCTTATCTCGGCTACCTCCACCGCTGTTTCGAAAAGTGTTGCGAAAATGTAGATTACCCGGCCATTGTCCCCTACACCGACCGTCTCGACTATCTGGCAGGCATGAACAGCGAGTTTGCCTACGCCATTACCGTTGAAAAGCTTCTTGATGTCGAAATTCCCCGCCGTGTCGAATTTATCAGGGTTATCGTTGCCGAGCTGAACAGAATAGCCTCGCATCTCGTTGCCATCGGCACCTATGGAATCGATCTTGGCGCATTTACACCATTTCTCTTCTGCTTCCGTGACCGCGAAATCATCCTCAGCCTTCTTGAGTGGGCTTCCGGCGCACGAATGCTCTATAACTATATATGGGTCGGCGGACTTGCCTACGATGTTCCCGCTGATTTCAGCAAGCGGGTCATGGAGTTCGTCACCTACTTCAGACCAAAAACAGTTGAGCTCTACAAACTTCTCACCGAAAACGAAATCTTCGTCAAACGTACCCGCGGTATCGGCATCATGCCGGCCGACGTTGCCATCAACTATGGCTGGTCAGGCCCTATGCTTCGCGGTTCCGGTGTCAAATGGGATTTGAGACGGAACGATCCTTATTCAGTCTATCCCGAGCTCGATTTTGAAGTGCCGGTGCCTGATGGCAAGGTCTCCGATATTGGCGACTGTCTCTCACGCCATCTTGTCCGTGCTCTTGAAATGGACGAAAGCCTCAAGATTATCGAGCAGTGCATCGATAAAATGCCATCTGCAGAAGGCTTCAATGCAAGGTCAGCAGTTCCAAAGCGTGTTCGTCCAAAAGCAGGCGAAGTCTATGGTCGTGCCGAAAACCCTCGTGGGGAGCTTGGTTTTTATATCCAGAGTGATGGAAAATCAACCAAACCACTACGCTGTAAGGCACGTTCCTCCTGTTTCGTTAATCTTTCAGCGATGAAAGACCTTTCTAAAGGTCAGTTGATCCCCGATCTTGTCGCCATTATAGGCAGCATCGATATCGTCCTCGGGGAGGTTGACAGATGATTTTAACACCATTGCCTCACATCAGCATGCCTTTACTTATGGGTAACAGTCTCAATGCCTGGTCCGAAGCTTTAGTAGGATTCACTCCAATGGGCCTGCCTCTCGGGTTGGTAATTCTTGCCGCCATCCCCCTCGTCTTTATTGCACTCTACTCGCTTACCTACGGCGTCTACGGTGAACGCAAGATTTCCGCCTTCATGCAGGATCGTCTTGGTCCCATGGAAGTTGGTAAATGGGGTATCCTTCAGACCATTGCCGATATTCTCAAGCTTCTCCAGAAAGAGGACATCGTTCCGACTTCAGCCGATAAGTTTCTCTTTGTTATCGGGCCCGGTATTCTTTTTGTCGGCTCATTTTTAGCTTATGCCGTACTGCCTTTCAGCTCAGCATTTATAGGTGCAAGTCTCAATGTCGGTCTCTTTTTTGCCATCGGCATTGTCGCTATTGAAGTTGTAGGTATTCTTGCTGCAGGCTGGGGGTCAAACAACAAATGGTCACTCTATGGAGCTGTCCGCAGCGTTGCCCAGATTGTCAGTTATGAAATTCCGGCTGCAATAGCCCTTCTGTGCGGTGCCATGATGGCCGGTACCCTTGATATGCAGAAGATCACCATGCTTCAGTCAGGCTCCTACGGATTTGCACACTTCTTTCTCTTTCAATCGCCAATTGCATGGCTCCCGTTTCTCATCTACTTTATCGCTTCTCTTGCCGAAGTCAACCGTGCACCTTTCGATATTCCCGAGGCGGAATCCGAGCTGGTAGCAGGTTATTTCACCGAATACTCAGGAATGAAGTTTGCCGTTATTTTCCTTGCTGAATACGGCAGCATGTTTATGGTTTCAGCTATTATTTCTATAGTATTCTTAGGTGGCTGGAATTCTCCGCTCCCCGATATCGGCTCTTTCGCTCTCAATGCATGGACCAACGGTCCGGTCTGGGGTGCGTTCTGGATTATCATGAAAGGGTTCTTCTTTATTTTTGTGCAGATGTGGCTTCGCTGGACGCTTCCCCGTTTAAGGGTCGACCAGCTGATGTACCTATGCTGGAAGGTCTTGACCCCCTTTGCTTTTGTAAGCTTCGTGCTTACGGCCATCTGGGTAATATTTGTTCCTTAAGAGAGTTCAACAGTCAATTGTAGGAAAGTAATGACGTACAGATTATGAGTGAGTATTTCAGGAATATAAAAACCGGAGCAGTCACCATAGCGACCGGCTTGGGAATCACCCTGAAGCATTTTTTCAATGCTCTCAATCGCAAAGGCGATGCCGGTGTTGATGATGTCGACTATTTCCGTCAGGTAGATGGTCTTGTGACCCTGCAATACCCTCGCGAGGTAATCCCTACGCCGAAGAACGGACGCTACCGGCTCTACAACGCCATTGAGGATTGTATCGGATGCGGCCAGTGCGAACGGGCATGTCCGATATCCTGCATCACAATCGAAACTATCAAAGTTGCGCCCGACGATATGGCGCTTTGCGGAAAAACATCCGACGGACAACAGAAAAAGTTCTGGGTTCCTGTTTTTGACATTGATGTGGCAAAATGCATGACATGCGGCATGTGTGCCACCGTATGCCCGACAGAATGTCTTGTACACACACCGGTCAGTGACTTTTCAGAGTTCGATCGCAGCAACATGCTCTATCATTTCGGAAACCTCACCCGTCTCGAAGCAGAATCCAAGCGTAATAAGCTTGCCGAAATTCAGGCAAAGGCCCAGGCCGAAAAAGAAAGAAAGGCAGCTGAAGCAGCACAGGCCGCGCCTCAGGAAGAACCAAAATCCGACGGAGAATAACCACTATTATGATGAACAGCCCGACATACACAGTCATTTTCTATCTCTTTGCGGCCTTAACGGTATTCTCTGCCGCATTTGTTGTTTTTTCGCGCAATGTTATCTACTCCGCATTCTCGCTCCTGTTTACATTTTTTGGAGTGGCGGCTCTTTACGTCTTTCTGAGTGCCGATTTTCTTGCCGTTACCCAGGTTGTGGTCTATGTCGGCGGTATCCTTGTCCTCCTTCTCTTCGGTGTCATGTTTACCAAAGGCATCATGAATACAGAGCTCAAAAGTGACGTCCTGCACATCATACCCGGAACACTCATCCTTGCCGGTACGATCGCAGCCTTACTCTATACCTTTTATACCACGCACACATGGAAGCCATCCGAAACCCAGCTTCACGGCAGCCTTGTCGAGCGCATCGGCTTCGAAACCATGTCGCACTATGTGCTTCCGTTTGAAATGGTCTCCATACTGCTGCTTGCAGCACTTATCGGCGCAGCATTTCTTGCACGCTTCGACAAGCCCGACAACAACAACTTATAAGTATTATTAACATGGAACATTTGATTCCCATAGGGCTCAACCATTACCTCACCATATCGGTCTTTCTTCTCGGGTTCGGACTCTTCGCCGTCATGACCCGCAAGAACGCCATTGTTGTTCTCATGGGTGTTGAACTTATTCTTAATGCCGCGAACATCAATTTTCTCGCTTTTTCCAAATATAACGGAGGAATGGGTGGCGTGATGTTCTCTCTCTTCGTTATCGTTATTGCGGCTGCCGAAGCAGCTATCGCTCTTGCAATCGTGATCAACATTTTCAAAATATTCAAGAGTGTCGATGTTTCCAGTATAGATACAATGAAAGAGTAAAAAGGCGAGTCGTCGTAGTATCCTGGGGTTTTAATTTTATTCGAGTAAACATTTCAAAAGAACATGCACAGTTTAATTCAGTTATCAATAGTCGTACTGCTGCTGCCGCTGCTCTCGTTTGTCATTCTTATCTTCTTTAATCGCAGGCTTCCACGCAGTGGCGATTTTGTAGGGGTGGGAATACTTGGTACAGCATTTGCGATATCGGCCTATATCTTCTGGACCGTTATTGTGCAGACTTATGATCCGGCATTCAAAGTTGCATGGGATTTTACCTGGATTGACCTTGGCAAAGTGCCCGGCATAGGCCCGCTGCAGATCAAGATGGGCATTGTGATCGACAACCTTACAGCGATCATGCTGGCGATGGTCACGCTCATCAGCCTCCTCGTTCATCTCTACTCCACCGGATACATGGCCGGTGACAAAAACTACGGAAGGTATTTTGCATTTCTTGGAATCTTCACCTTCTCCATGCTCGGTATTGTGCTTTCCGATAACCTCTTTTCTATCTATATCTTCTGGGAACTTGTCGGTCTCTCATCTTACCTTCTTATAGGGTTCTTTTTTGAAAAAGACAGTGCCGCCGATGCTCAGAAAAAAGCCTTTCTTGCCAATCGCGTAGGCGATATCGGCATGTGGCTCGGCATTCTTATTCTCTACTCCCAGTTCCATACCTTCAGCTTTACCGAGATCTATCTGAACCTGGCAGCAGGGAAGTTTGCAATGTCAAACGCCTGGCTCACCGCTGCCGGTCTTCTTCTCTTTATGGGTTGCGTCGGTAAATCCGCTCAGTTCCCTCTGCATATCTGGCTTCCGGATGCTATGGAAGGCCCGACCCCGGTTTCAGCCCTTATCCATGCAGCGACAATGGTTGCAGCAGGAGTATATTTCGTTGCCCGTATCTTTGTACTTCTTACGCCCGATGCTCTCCATGTAATAGCCTTTATCGGTGCATTCACCGCCTTTATGGCAGCGACAATAGCCATTACCCAGAACGATATCAAAAGGGTTCTGGCGTACTCTACCGTTTCCCAGCTCGGCTACATGGTGCTCGGTCTTGGTGTAGGAGCATACTCAGCAGCCCTCTTCCACCTTGTTACACACGCATTTTTCAAAGCCTGTCTTTTCCTTGGTTCAGGCGCTATCATCCATGCCATGCATCACGAGCAGGACATGCGCTGGATGGGCGGTCTCCGCAAACACATGCCATGGACCTTTGCAACCTTCACGCTCGCCACGCTTGCTCTTGCCGGTCTGCCTCTAACCAGCGGCTTTATGAGTAAAGATGCCATTCTTGCCGGAGCGATCGGCTTTGCCAAAGTAGAAGGCGGTGGTGTATACTATCTTATTCCTGTTCTCGGATTCTTTTCCGCCATGCTCACGGCCTTCTATATGGGTCGCCAGATCTGGCTTGTATTCTTCGGTGAAAGCCGCACACACCTCAAGCCCGCCGATGATCTTCATGGCGCACATCATGCTCATGCTGCACACGACGCGCACAACGACCTTCATCACTCCGCTCATGAAGTTCACGAAGTCTCCTGGAACATGAGAGCCCCACTCGTAATTCTGGCAGCCCTATCAGTATTCTTCGTCTACTCCCCGAACCCCTTAGACGGAGCCCAAGGCTGGTTCATGAAAATGATCCAAACCCCCGCAACAGTAGTAGGCAGTTACCAGACAGCAACCGAACCCCAAAAGTCAGCAGTAGGCAGTCAGCAGTCGGCAACCGAACACCAGCAGTTGGCAGTAGGCAGTGAAAAGTTGGCAGTGGGCATTGGGCAGTCGGCAGTCGAACACCAGCAGTCAGCAGTAGGCAGTGAAAAGTTGGCAGTAGGCAGTCAGCAGTCGGCAACCGAAGGCCAACACTCAGCACTCAACACTCAGCACTCAGCACTTACAAACGAGCGTCAGGCTGAACTCGCTCATGGATCGCACGCAGCCCATTTCCCTGCAATATATATTTCAAGCATCATGGTGATCCTTGGAATCAGTTTGGCCGGTGTAGTATTTGTCTTTAAAATCATTGACCCCGACAAAACAGCTGAAGCGATTCGTCCACTCTACCTCTTTTCGCTAAACAAGTGGTACTGGGACGAAATCTACGATGCAACGTTTATAAAGGGCTCTATGCTCCTTTCGAAAATGCTCGCATGGTTTGATACCAATATTATAGACGGATTTGTCAACGGTGTTGCTCTCATTGTCAAGAATCTTGCATTCGCAAACAACAGCTTCGACAAATATGTCGTTGATGGTCTGGTGAACTTTACAGCATTCTCTGTAAACACCACAGGTGCGGTTTTACGAAAACTTCAGACAGGCAAGGTTCAGACCTATGTTGTCATGCTGCTTGCTGTTGTCTTCGGTTATTTTGTCTTTTATTTTACACGACTGATCTATTAAGAGGGATTTACTTTTAATCTGAAAACTTACAGATACGGAACATGCTG
>Ga0209697_10009503_pt1 | contig 10760 bp, 10 predicted proteins | sample AliMusrvi5mmetaG_FD_184115 | JGI IMG/M metagenome (GOLD analysis project Ga0209697, IMG submission 184115) | Freshwater lake bacterial and archeal communities from Alinen Mustajarvi, Finland, to study Microbial Dark Matter (Phase II) - Alinen... | ecosystem: Environmental > Aquatic > Freshwater... | reverse complement strand
GATCCAGCGTGGAAGCAATACTTTGAGGCCCGTCGGAACAAACAGAGAACCAAATTAACACTGCGGTGTTGTCGGGTGCCGCAAGGTGCCTTTGCAGAGGCTTGAGCCGTGTGCGGTGAAAGTCGCACGCACGGTTCTTAGGGGACGGTGGCGCAGTAATGTGCTGCTGTTACCCGACTTTTACAACAGGAAACGGAAACACTCAACGTTAGGGTATAAATCGCCTGTTGAGTTTTTACGCAATAAACAACAACCAGTGACTGTGGCTTCTTAATATGTCCGTTTTTTTGTTGCAAGTCCAACCTTCACTTTCATATTTTTTTCGTTAAAATTGGTGCGATTTAAAGCCCCGGTATTCCGGGGCTTGGTTTTTTGATTTATTTTGAAATCACACAGTATAAGCCTCATAGATGATTCCGTGTGACACAACACCCGCAAGATTTGCGATATTCTCGGCAGACTCAGAGAAATGAGCAAGCACCTGCGCCCGCGTCTCAACATGCAGATCATTGAGCCAGAAATCAAAGCCTGCCTGGTCAAGAGCACGACCAAGAACATGGTGATAAACGAGAGATACAAACTCTGAGTCTGTTGGTGATGATCCGTACATGGCGACAAACTCAGCGCTATGAATAAATCCATTAGCGACACTGATTAACGATGCTCCATGGTTCATAGCATCATACCAGTACCCTAGGCCTCCATAATCCGGAGTGCGATCGAAAGCTGCCTTATAAATCCGATACGCCTCAAGAAGGGTTTCGTTTGGTGCTGCAGCAATTGTGAGTGTGTGATCAGCGAACTGAAGTTTTTCAACATTCGTCTCTGTAACAGTTCCGTCATTCTGGAAAACATCTGTTATTACAAATCCACTACTTATTTGAGCAATGGTATAATGCCACTCCAAACCTGTAAAAACAATAGTATCAAACCCTGCACCACCATCAATAGTCTTATTTTGCGACCCAATGTAAAAAGTATCATCCCATGTTGTTCCGGATACGAATATACTTACGTCCTCAGTCACAAGGAGTGCATATCCCGTATAATAACTTCCTTGATGCCATCCAGCTTCGACGTAGTACGTCCCTGTATATGGAGCAACAAATCCAGCTGTTACGATTGCAGAGTATCCGTTTCCAGTCGGTGATGTCGTTATATTCGCACTTATCGCATTACCTTGACTATCAAATACCTCTAAAATATATGGATCAAAAAAACTGCTCGTACCTAGAGATAGAGTCGCTCCAGCAGTAACGTTGAAATGATATATCCCATGAAGAAGGGCATAAGGTTCCGCACCAGAAACAGCTGCGGTATAATCCCACCCATAATTATTGGGTGCTGACGGATAAAAGACAAGTCCCCAAGAACTTGACATTTGGCTTGGTGTAAGGTCTGGTAGATAATCAAGTGTTGTATAAGTTGACATGCTTCCCCCGTTTAAGTTGATAATCCACCGCATTATACGCCTATTTGCAGTTTTTTACTACAGCAGATCGTCCAGATTGCGGGCTAGGCGATCCATGTTGTGCACAACGACGGTATCACCCTCGCGGACGAACGAAAGCAGCGCCTCAAGTTCCGGCCTCTTTATATCTTTACCGGATGCCTTATCGGTGAACACCTTGTCGAGAGGAACCTGATCAAGTTGTCGCTCCGGATTCTGGTCGAAGCTGCTGACACGGATATACCCTATTCGTTGACCGTTCAAAATACCTCCAAAAAATAAAGTGTCAGGATGAACTCTATAACTTGTCTGATCACGTGTCAATATAATACAAAAACAACTCTATTCTGACAGCAATTCAGCGGTTCGCCTGACATCAGGTTAGGGTATAGTTCAGAATGACATTACGCATAAAAAAAAAGAGTGGCAAGAATGAACTGAAATCAAACATTTTCGCTGATCAAGTCAAAATTTTGCCTAACGCCCGATTTTTTGGTTTCAGAAAAATATTTTTTAATCGCATTCTGCTACGACCTTCGAGTCGTAGTACCTCCCTAAAGCTGTTGATCCCTTATGGTACCGCCGTCCGTGTGCTGCGGGTGTTTACTCGGCTGCACTGCTCGTTCAATTGCCAACCGCATGAAGCGTTGATAAGGAATGCCAACGCGTTTTGCATGAATGCGCACAGCGTCAAGCAACTCTTCAGGGAGCCGGAGACTGATTGACATATCCTTTCGTTTCAATTCAAAGCGCATCGGAACCATGCCTGTAAAATCATACTCACTCAGGTCAGAAGTCTCTACAAAGGCTTCGGCTTCGTCGTCAGTCTTGAAATCAGGGAATTTCTTTTTCATGAGCATTTATCTCCTTTGTGTGCATATACCGCGCACTAATCGGCCTGATTAGGAGCGTTTCGCCATTGTTCCTCAACGTGAAAACGATAAACAAATAACGTTTTTTGATTGTCCGTCCTACAGCACGAAATCTCTGCTCTTTGCTCGAATGGAGAACGTCCGGGCCCACTAACGGTGTACCTACTAAAAACAAGCTTTCGATTTCAGCAATCGAGACCCCATGCTTTTGACATTTAGCGCGATTACCACTGTCCCAATCGAATCCATCAAATTTCATTCGTTCTCCACAAAATATGCATATCTTTTTGTATATGCAAATGCAACTCTGCTTAGAACTCTCATCAAAAACTGGCAATCCAGAAAAATTGGAGCGAGATGGCTCTTACCGCCACAACTTTTTAAACCTTGCCGGATTTGCCGCAGTGTAAATGACGGTGTGTTGTATGTTTTGATGTCCAAGATAGTCCGGAATCAGCCTTCCTCCGTTTTACCTGCTCTCCATTCTCTCTATAGCAATATTTTGGCTCCAGTCGTCGGTCCACCTTCGGTGGACGTTTCTGTAGTCGGTTGTTACCAGAACATTTTGGCGTGCGGCGGTTCGTCCCTCACCTCCGCTCACCAAAATGTTGGTACTGCCCTCTCGCTCAAAAAACAAAGCCGGAATGAGCTACCAACTGACTACGGGACGAAGACCGGGCGGAAGCCAATGTAGCTGCTACGGAAGTCGGGGAGGCTGTAGCTGCGATAAGCCGACCGACAGTACTCAGCATAGCTGCCCCAGCTACCACCACGAAGCACACGGTACGAACCAGTTTCAGGCCCGAGTAAATTGGTAAAGAGACCATCACTTCCATACCAATCACTGCACCACTCCCAAACATTGCCCGCCATATCGTAAAGCCCTTCGGGTGTTGCTCCATCAGGATAGCTGCCGACTGGTGTTGTAGCTCCTATATTACTTTTGGAAAAATTGAGCAGTTTTGGATTTGCTTCACCCTTCTCTTCCAGCCAAGGATATTTACGCACTTCCTGCCCAGTTGTGCCCTGCTTCCCGCCTGCCGCCCATTCCCATTCAACTTCATGCGCAAGACGATACCTCTTTGCGCTGTTTTCCTGCATCGAAAGCCACAGAGAGTAGGCTTGGGCGGCATACCAGGTAATACCAACCACTGGCTGATTCTCGCCTCCGAATTTGCGATCTTCATCATTTTCTGAACGAAACAAAAGTACAAGGTCACTTTCTCCCTTGAGATAATCACCAAACTCCGACCCCCACTCCGTGCTCTGAGAAATTCTCTTCAGCTCTGCTCTGAATGCTGAAGCATGGTTCTTTCCAGAATCCTTTTCCGCCAACCAAGATATAAATAAGCGATAAAGCTTGTTGGTAACTGGATATTTGGCAATATAACAATCAGCAACATCCACCGCTTTCTTCATCGCCGAATACCAATAGTTTCCTCCAGGTATTAGGATATACTCGGCATTCTGCTCATGCGGATTGCGAATCGACAAGGGTTTGCCGCTGATACTCTTTTCAATGGCACGCTCAAGCGCTTTACCGCCAAGGGCAAGAATCACCTCTTCTGCCCGATCAAGAACATCATTGTTCTCTGCACTCTTTTTATCGAGTTCCTTTGCACTGAACTCCAGCAACGTATCAAGTGCTGCTGGTTTTCCGATTGCTTTCAAGCAGTCGAGAATTACCCACTGCCGACCGGCAGTGGTTGTGGGGTCAAGCAATTTTTTACACAGAGCATTAATTTTTTTCTGTGGAGCTTCCTCAATAATCGTCTGGAGCAAGAGTTGCCGTCCCTGTGTTAAGTCCTCGGTAACTGGAGATTCGAAAAGCTTTGCCATAAAAAGATCGAAGTTATCAGCATCTCCCTGGGCAATAAAAAACTTAATCGGCTCATCCCACCAGTCTTCGCCAAAGGAAGAAATCACTATATCGAGATCATCTGGGGCTCGAGGAACATTTTTAACAAGTTCAATGCCTGAAAGATATTCTCGAAATGTTTTGTGCCTGAACCAGTAATCCTTACCAGAAGTTACCAACACGCCTGCACGGTCAACCAGATATTTACAAAACTCTGCAACAGAAGGGGCGTTATCAAAATTATCAAGCCATGCCTGCATTTGTGTCTGCATTTCATTTTTGCCTGCTTTATCGCTGTGCAACAAAACCTGCATCCAGAGCGCAACTGGCGCAAGAACCCAGCGGGCACGATCAGCAGAGATATAGGGTGTGACTTCGCTGCCGGTCTTCGTAAAATCTGGTACAATCCCTCTGCGCTTGTCTTTGTTTTCAAGCATATAATTGAGCGCCGCATCATAGAGCTTCACACGACTCTCTGGCATATAATCCTGTTCCTTCCAGAGAATCACCATGATTTGTAGAATCATGGGTATGGCGGCAAGTTGGCGCAAGCCTTTATTCTTTACCTTTTGCAAATGAGCAACCATCTTTGTCGTTCGCTCGTCAGCTTTTGCACTCTGCACCCTTTGCCACTCATTTTTGTCAACACCCTCGTCACAGGACTCTTTTAAAAAAGCAGCAGTAAACCAGTTTTTAATGAAACGGTCCTGTTGCTCCAGCTTGAAATCCTGAACATCGGCTCGGTCATAGTCCGACTCAAGCTCAATTTCTTCATCCTTGCGATATCCTGTTGCCCGTGAGGTAACCACAAAAAAGACCTTGCTAAACCCGCTCCAGGCATGGTCAATCCACTGACAGACCTCTTTTCTCTCTTCGATATTACTGATTTCATCAAGCCCGTCAAGCAAAACAAGGGATGTCCCTGCCTGAAGCCAGTCATTAAAAACATCTTCGGTCAAAGTGTGATGATGTCTTTTATACCAAAGTGAAAGGTTTACTGGCAGTGAGTCATAATGGAGTTTTTCGTCGTTCTTTTCATGTCGGAGAAGCTCACGCAATGGGAGATAAAAAACATTTATCCGACCGGCAAACCCAAGCCTGACTGAGCGTTCCGGATCAAGTGCGCACAGAGTATAATACTTGAGCAACGTTGTCTTTCCGGCCCCAGGGTCACCGATCACCAGCAACAATCTCAAACCTCGACCATCATGAAATGACCGTTTCATAAGCTCGTCAGGATAAAAAATACGCTCATCTCTCTCATTTCCCTGACGAATATTTTGCCCATCACAAAAACAATCCACTTTCGGCTTGTCGGAAAGACGGAGCGGGACAAAGGTATTGTCGTCAAGATTCACCTTGACGCTCTCAACACCTGACAAACCAAGCATAGTTATAGAACCAAGATCAGCCTTTAGCGTAGCCTGATAAGACAATAATTCTTTCAGATCATGATGCGACTCTTCTCCGCTATCGACAAGACCATCAGGATACCAGTCAGGAAGACGAAGTTCAAGATGATGGGAAAGCTTACTTTCAAATTCATGACGTTCGTCATATTTACAGACCAGCCCATCAGTCAGCATCGCTGTTCTGAATGCATCAAGCTTTTCTATTTGATCAAGCTCTATCTCATTGCGACGATATGCTACATTTGAAAAATAGAGCATAACGGGCTTTTGACGGGCAAGTATTCTCTGCACCTCTTCAACCGCCCCGCCGGGAGCTGTCTTCGTCGGAGTCCCGATTCGGGTCCAGAAAATGCCAATTGCAAAATCACACTCATCAACAAGCTGGCGATTTATGGGCTCCTGAGGCCCTTTGCCATCGCCCCGGTTTTCCGGAGCTGCATAACGCTCCCATAAAACCGCTTCAAGCCTGATGCGGGAAGTTTGATGTCTGGCATTCCAGTCAAGAATAACCTTTTCAGCCATCGTTCGCTCTTGAATAACGTCGCCGGGTGAAGCAATAAGAATCTTGACGATTCGAACCAACGAAGCAGGTATACTGCTTGTCGGCTGCGAGTTCCTTGTTCTGAGAGAAGTATTGCCATTATTCTCTGATGATGTTACAGGCGAAGGTACCGATGTACAAGGATTCGTAAGCCCCGGTATCAGAAAGCTTCCGATATATGATGGCGAAGGAAAGAGACTGGTATCAAGTGTCCAGACTTCGCGAGGGCTGTCTTCATAGCGAATCGGAAAGATGGTGACCTGATTCTTTTCGCAGGTAGCATACATGGCGCTGTTTGGCCACTCCCGTTTCTGGTACGAGGCTCCGGCAGCAAGCTTCAGATATCCGCCATCCGCTGAAACAATGCTTGCTGTCTCCGTCTCATGGTAATGGCCATGCAGCAACAGATCAACCGATTTGCCCAGAGCTGCTGTTATGTTTGTTTGTTCCACCTTACTCAGCCAGTCGAGGGGATGGTGTGTCAAGGCTATGGTAAGATCCGCCGCAGCAAGCAGCTTCTTTGCTGCATCGAGACACCGGCGACCTATGAAGAGTTTCTGATGGTCATGGTCATCAATACAGAAGAGCGCACTGTTCAGTGGCAGTATTGCAATACGACAGTTGTTGATCGTGACGATTTCGACAGGACTACATGTCGTATTCGTTGGAAACGACCGGATTGTTTTGAAATAGTCGTTGTACCATTCCGAGAAAGCATGAAACTTATGGGTCAGATGAGGGGTCGGCGTGCCAAGGTCAAAATACTCATCAGCATCTTCCTTGGTATCGAGAGTACGGACAAGACCTTTACCCATTTTTCGATCGACATCATGGTTGCCGGGAATGATAAACAAACGATCCCTATTGAGCCCCGCAGCATCACACAGGTCATCGAAAAATTTCGTCGCAACATCATACTCTTTTGCAGTGCCATTACTGGCAATATCACCGGTTGCAAAAATAAGGTCAGGCACATGCCCTTCTTCCCTGAAATGCTTGACTGAAGAGACAAGAGATCGAAGGATAACCTCCTGATCATAAAGCACTTTGTCACTCAGGTGAAAATCCGAAACATGCAGCCAGGTAAGAGCCATGTGATTGAATTGAATGGGTTAACCGCGAAGAAGATGAAGTGCTCACAATATAGTGTATTCTTCAGGGAATGAGAAAGTAATGCCTCCCACCCGGCGTTGTTGTTTCTCGCTTGTTTTGCCTGCAGGCTCTCCCATACGCTCTCCATTCCATCGCATGACCGGCACAGTATGTGACTAACATGCGTTCCACCATTCTACAGTAGGCTATTGCCTTTTACTTCTTTTGTCGGAAGGCTCTGAGCAGCGGCGGTTGCTCTCGGCGTGCGAACATACCCAAAAAGCTTGCATGATATTAAGGATTATGCCCTTATCAGCTCTCTCTGCGAAGCGCAAAGAGTGACAGAGTTTCTCACTGAAAAACAAAAACAGCAAAACCTTTCCAGTTATCACAATTCTTGGAAAAGTTCTGATTTCAAATAATGGCCACCAAAATATCATTACTGGCCATTATTTGTTTTGTAACAACTTGGCATATCCTATGGCCTCCAGAGGCACTCCTTCCGCAAAAACGTCTGGATGAACATGAATGCGCTCGCCTGCATCCGCTGTGTTTTTTTCTCTGTATTTCAAAAAAAGCCACTTGTAGACATCGAAAGAGTGTCGTATGTTTGTATCGTTAAAGTATCATATATTCGTGATACAACCGATTACACTACAATGAGTAGGTACGGAAGTCTTGAATACAGAATTACCGCACGTATAGCGAGGAAGAGATGCACGGTTTTTGTGCGGGAAGATTTCCAGGATTTGAGCGACTACGATCAGGTTGGGCGTGCATTACGAAAAATAGCCAAAAACGGTCAGCTTGTTCGACTGGGCTATGGGGTCTATGCAAAAACTAAAAAATCAACGATCACAGGTGAGCTTGTTCCCGTAGCCCCAGCCTCTCCTGGCAAAAGAGACGCTGGCACGTCTTGGCATTCAAACTGCACCTTCCCGTCTGGAACAGGACTATAATGCAGGAAAGACAACGCAGGTACCTACTGGACGATTGATAGCCGTCAGGGGTCGCATAACCAGAAAAATCGGATATGATGGTGCTTATGTCAGTTATGAACCGGCGACCTGAAAAAGAACGGTTTGAGGAGCTGACACTTCTCAAAAACATCGATCCCTCTTTTATCGAGAAGGATTGGTTCGTCACGCAATTCATACCGATGGGAAGAGGTTCGGAAACAAGAGTTCAACGGCATCAACAGGAAAACGTAGTGACAATGCCCCTTTTGGAGTATCCGATCCAAGGATTCCATTTTCAGTTAATGATGAAAGCAATGCACGGGCTGTTCTCTCTTTCAGCCCGGTAATCCGGCTCACCTCTCCACGGGAGATCTCGCCTTTAAGCAAGGTGGTTTCAAGTATGGAGAATGCTTCAGGCTTCCATTCCTGCCTGTCACAATACTGTTTCAGCCTTTTGGCAAGGAAGTCAAATTCAAAAAGGCTTTGCATAAAAGTTACCTGATCAAGAGAGATGTTCAAGAACCAGGTAATAAAGGTATTAAGTGCTTTGAGGGAGAGGTTTCCCCGCCCGTCAAGATCTCCCTGACGGGGCATGTCGGCGTAATCCATCATGCTCATATAATCCTGCCGACTTTCCAGTCCCCGGGCAAGCCCTCTTGACACCGACCAGAGGCCATGAGCGCCGACACCTGCCTGAAGCGCCATTGCGTGACTCATGAGGCGACTGACACGGCCATTACCGTCAGGAAAGGGATGGATATAATTGAACCGGTGATGCGCTGCAGCCATGGCAACAAGACGCATTCCTTTCCCAAGAGGTTTAAAGTTATAGCGCTTTTCAAAATATGCCATAAAGGCTTCAACAGCACTGCTCTCTGGAGGAAGATGCCGACCAACAGAGACGTCATGAAGCGGTTCACTCCGGAACTCTCCCGGAACAATAAGGATTTTGACCTCTTTTCTTTCCATATACCGCATTGGCTCTGGAAGATCCTTATAAAACTCCCTGTGCAACCAACAGATAAATTGGCTCGAAGCTGCATCTGCAAGTTTACCTGCGGCGTGCATGGCATCAATCTCCCGCTGTACACGGATATGGGCGACGGCTTCTATCTGGAGATTTCGCCGCTCACCATTCGAATTGAAGTGGTTCTGAAGCGCCTCTTCAATCTCCCGTGGTTTTGTATTATGTCCCTCAATAAGATTAGAGTAGTAGCAATTCATGACCCGGACAAGATCGGCAAGACTTCCTGCAGTTTTAGGATGAAGTCGATTTCCTAATTTTTCTGCTGATGTTGAAAGTGCTGCAATAAGATCATTGAATAATAGTATGTCTAAAATGAATTGGAAAATGCTGTCGCAGAAACGCTCGTTTCTGCAACGATTACTGAAAAACCAGAAATAAAGGCATTGCGCATTGCATAAAGTTATTGCTAAATTATAATCATTTGCAATAACTTTATGCAATAGGAAGGTAAAGATGCTTATCGGTTATGCACGTGTTTCCACCAAGGATCAGGACACCAAAGCACAAATTGCCGCACTGGAATCTGCCGGATGTGAATTGATCTTTCAAGAGAAAGCTTCCGGGGGCCGATGGGACAGGCCAGAATTGCATCGGTTGTTAGAGCAACTGCGCAAGAATGATGTGGTGGTTGTCTGGAAGCTTGACCGTTTATCACGATCTCTGAAAGATGTGTTGACTTTTATGGATAAGATTAATCAAGCAGGAGCTGGGTTTCGTAGTCTGACAGAAGTGATTGACACTACTTCGCCCGGTGGCCGAATGATGATGCAAATCGTAGGAACATTTGCGGAGTTCGAGCGGGCAATGCTAAGAGAGCGAACACGCAATGGTATGGACGCAGCACGCAAACAAGGGCGTGTTGGAGGTCGCCGACCAAAGCTCACCTCACAGCAACAGAAAGAGATCATCCATTTTGTTACGTCTGGACAAAAAACCGCAGCGGATGCAGCCAGGCTTTTTAATGTTCATCCGGCAACGGTGTCAAGACTCATGAAGTTTACCAAAACGGCTTAGCGCCCTATTTTTTCCGTTTCGTGAGCAGACCCCATACTGGCTGCAAAAAGCAGCATATCTTTACCGACCAGATGAGCGGGTCGAAAGCTGAACGACCGGGTCTTGCCGAATGCCTGAAAGAACTGAAAAAAGACGACACCCTCATCATCTGGCGTCTTGACCGGCTCGGTCACTCACTGCGAAACCTGATCGATATTGTCGAACAGTTGCAGGAAAGGGGAGTGGGCTTCCGCTCAATCAATGATGGCGGCATTGATACTACTACGGCATCCGGCGAGATGATTTTCAATATCTTTGGCACTCTGGCTCAATTTGAGCGCCGCCTGATTCAGGAACGTACACAGGCAGGCCTGACGGCGGCAAGGGCGAGAGGAAGAAAAGGTGGAAGACCGAAGATTTCGAAGGATGATCCGAAAGTGCTGATGGCGAAGAAGATGAGCAAGAATATGAACATCAGCATCGGTGAGATCTGTGCAACGCTGAAGATTTCTCGGGCGAGTTATTACCGGTATTTGGGATTGTAGAGTAGAATGAA
>Ga0209697_10009499_pt1 | contig 10763 bp, 11 predicted proteins | sample AliMusrvi5mmetaG_FD_184115 | JGI IMG/M metagenome (GOLD analysis project Ga0209697, IMG submission 184115) | Freshwater lake bacterial and archeal communities from Alinen Mustajarvi, Finland, to study Microbial Dark Matter (Phase II) - Alinen... | ecosystem: Environmental > Aquatic > Freshwater... | reverse complement strand
TAAAAACATGGCACTACATTTTCTGATTTCAGCAACCAACCCCTGATTTTATTGACTATTTTTATTTTTCGAGGGCAAATATGCTTGAATTTTAAAGTAACAAAACGATGTTCTGTCAAAAATGGGGTAGGAATCAGTTCTTCTGCGTCGAGCATCGGATAATCCATACTCAAGACAACCCGGCCACCTTCTCGACGCCATGAGCGGAATGCAGCCGGTTGCATATAACGGTTGAGCAGATATTCATGGTTTGACGTCTTGTCAGGTTCAACCTTGTCACAAAACTCGTTGTAGTCTGCACGCTCTTCCCTGCTGTCACGATCTTCGCGCCGAGCCCACATTCTGAGCCTACGCAAGGTGTTAGTGAAAACATGATGGTGTCTATCATCTCTAACCTGCCACTCATTATTGTGGTCTTCAGCGAGACTTTCCTCTCTGGCAGGAATGAACATAAGATGATGTGCCTTGAGAAGATCAAAATCGGAAAGCGGCTTGCCTTTGCTGTTGACACTGTCGAAAAATGTATATGCCAGATCAAGGGCGTTAGGTCCCGTGAGGGTGAGGACAGAAAATTTAAGTTTTTCCTTTATAATTTCAAGGTAGTTTTCCTTTTCATTGGGGTTATTCTTCAAGAAGTTATTGATTACTTTCTGGGTCTCCTTGATATTCCACCATGCACTTTTGGGGAATACACTGTTCTCCAGCAAAGGAGAATTCACATCTTTACAAGACAGTTCCTTCAGTAGGATGGTAAGCGTTATTAGCCTCTGCTGCCCATCGACGATGTCAAATATGTCTATTTTTTCTGTATTTCCGTTATCATTCTCACACGGTTTTTGATGAAGAATCACGGTCCCCATTAAATATTCAGTTGAGCGCCCGAATGTATCACTCAATAAGGCCGTTACATGACTGCTTTCCCATGAGTAGTTACGTTGATAATCAGGAATTTTCAAATTCATTTTGAAAAGATCTGTCAATGAACTCTGCTTGTGAGTAACTGGCGTTCCATTTACACTCATATAAATTACACTCCTTCCAATAGATGAAAGCTACCGCACCTTCACCACAAACATCTTATCCATCTGTATGAGCATGGCCATAAAGTAACCGCTCCATATCAACACCATTGCCCTGTAGTCTGGCGACACCTAACCTCATCGGCCTACAGAACTCAATCCCGGTAACAGCCCCTTCTCCAAGATCAAGAGTGTTGCGAATAAAAGTTCCAATCACTGTGGGAGTTGAACGAGTGTCGAGCCAGTCGGCAGCCTGAAATTCCGGAACGGCAAAACCAGATGGACCACCAACTAAAATCTCCTGGCTGACCTCAAAAGGAACAACAATGCTTCCGTAGAGACCTTTTAGAATATCAAGGCTACCGGTCGCAGCGACAATGGCAATCAATGGGCCGGTATTGATAACAATTTTTCTGGATTCAGGCATGCTTGATATCCGAAAGAAGATCGTCTTCGGTCAGATTTATTGCAGGAGTACCAAATTTATGAAGCGAAAGCAGAAACTCAACCCTGCCCATACCGAGCATTTGAGCAGCCTGTCCCGACGAAAGCCGTTTCAACTCAAACATCTTGGCAGCCATTGCCATTTTCGCCTCAAACTCAAATTCCAGGCGGGTTTCCGACAGAACATCCGGGAAGTTTTCCGGGTACTCTACCTGCATTATCGGCATGAGTATTCTCCTTGTAAAAAGTGGGAAACTATTTCATTTATCTGCCTGGTCATGCCGTACAGCAATCGCTCCATATAAAAATCATAACCCTGCAACTTCCGTAAATTCTTATTTGCGATGTTTGAGGCGATTAAGGTCTTGCCTCCCATGCAGGCAGGCGATGATGGTGATACAATCGTCATCGATGAGGTAGAATACGCCATACGGGAATCTGCGCAACAATGCCCTGCGGACATTTCGGTACATTACTGCAAAAATGGCAGGATTGCGGGCTATAGTTGCAATGCAGCCTTCAACGGCTCGAAGAAATTCAGTGCCAAGTCCGGGACTCTATTCCGCGTACCACTTGGCAGCGGCAGCCATATCGGCCTCCGCCTTTGAGCGTACGACAACACGATAACTCATAACGACCGCCACAAACGTGACCTTACCTCATCCCAGCTCGACACATCATCAGGCTGCTTTTCATGTTCTGCAAGGCGGATATCCAACTCACCCATGATATCCGGAGTCAATCCAACCATCTCCGGATGAACGGCAATGCTGTCCCAAATATCTTCCACAAGTTGAATTCTTTCCGGGATACTTAAAGAAAAGAGATCGGCTGCGGCTACCTGCGGCATGGCGATTACCTCCTTAAAATTTGTGTACGTATATCGGCTTTAAAACAATCTATCATTATTCCAATAGATTGCAACCGGCAATCTATCTAAATGGACTGCCGTCAATAATTTTAAAAACTCGAACGACCTCACTTATAAACGTGTCGTAATTTGTGAGAATATGTGAGTCCGAATGAAGATTTAAATGTCTGCCGAAAAATCGCCAGCCATCAATAGGATCAGGACGGTTGTTAATTACTTTTTCCACAGTCAGTGGTGACAAAAGGTGCTCCGGTTCACCATAACCGCCTACCGATTGAAAAACAGTATCAAATTCGGCCTGGTTATTCTTAACCACGTTTTCCCAATAAAAATAGTCAATTGCACCGTCATTATTTACTTTAGCTACGGTTCTGAAGCCAAGACCGATCCGCGCAGTACACTGGAGATCATTGATTATATCGAACGCATCACCTCTGCCGTCGAATCCCTCAGATACGCCTTCAACACTAAACGCAATATTAAACTGTTTTCTGAATGATAGATTTTCGGAATAGGTGTAGATGTGATGAGGCTGACAGCGGAATGACTCGTGGAGTTTATATTTTTTGCTTGATTTGAACACGTCAGATTTGATGTTCCCCGTGAGGCACTTAAAATGGTGACTCACCAAGTTGCTTGAATGCATATCTGATACGTCATTCCGACCACTATACTTAATCGCTGATAAAGTTGACTGGTCAAATGTACTCAACTCATGAAAAAAATCCCTATCGAATGCCGGCATGTCGTTCTCCTTATTTATCAGCTGAGTAGCATTACAATTCCATTTTCACTTATTGATATTTGTCGTCAAGCCACTAACTTTTCACCGGCACAATCGCCGTCGGAACAACATTGGACGCCAGCGAACAGTGTGTATCCTGATCATCAAAAAATATGTCAGCACCAAAGGCGGCAAGAACTTCGTGTTTGCTGACGCCACCGAGGAAATGCACCTCATCGATGCGGACATTCCAGGCATGAAGAGTCCGTATCACCCGTTCTTGCGTTGGGCTGTTGCGTGCCGTTATCAGAGCTGTTCTTATTGGGGCGTTTGAAACATCAAAGTGCGCCTGCGCTTTGGCAATTGACCTAAGCAATGGGGCAAAAGGGCCTTCCGGTAACGGTTTAAGAGCATTCTCCTGTTCATGCCTGACAAACTCTTCAAGTCCATACTCCTGATAAATCTTCTCGGATTCCGCCGAAAAGAGTACCGCATCACCATCAAAAGCAATCTTGATTCTGCCATTGTCTTCTTTTTGTTCCGGGGCATTTTACGGTGCCTGATAAATACGTGCGGCGGCAAAGCCTGCGTTGACAGCCTCCTGTACATCAGCGTGGTGGGCGGAAAGAAACAGATCAACCTTGTAAGCGCCAAGATAGCGGGAGATTGATTCGCCGCCGGTCCAGGCTGAGCGGGTAATATCGAGGCCATAGTGTTCAAAGGCGTTTGTAATTCGAAGGCTTGTTGCGGCGTTATTTCTGGAGAGTGCCAACACCTCAACCTTTCGGTTGTCAGGGTCGGTATTGAGCGCAAGAAGGTTTTTGACAAGACGGAATCCGGTGCCAGGTTCCGGTACTTCATTGATTTTTTCAAGTTGGCAATCAGTATAAGCCTTCAGCCCCTCCCGCTCGAACAGCTCGTTTTCCTCCTCAAGGTTGAACAAAGCGCGAGTTGAAATGCCAACAACCAGGACACCAGTTAAATCGTATGGCATGTGATCTCCTCAGATTGGCTAAAGAACATTAATACCGACATGTAGATATAAGGTCAAAAATTCTTACCATTTCTACCACCAGGTTATCCATATTGCAAATGATATCAGCGTCATTTCGATACGTTAAGAGTCGGCCAAAGAACCGCCAATCATCTTCAAAGTCTGGTGTGTGTTGCCGGATCGAAAGTGACATCGGGGAGACCACACTCATTTCATCTGGTTCTGCATAGCTACCAACTTTGTCAAAGAATTCATCGAATGATTGCGGAGCGGAAACAACCTTCACGAGGAAGTCGGTATACTCATCAACACCTTTCTGGGAAAAATTTTTGTTGATAGGGAAGCCGAGTCCGAAACGAATACAGTCATCTTCATGTGTATCACCAGCATAGAAGCCAACATTTAGTTGCCGGCGGAAGGCGAGACCATATGGAAAGGTGCAGATATGGCGTGGATAGACGATGAAATCGGCGTTGAAGGTGAGTGTTTTCTTTTTTGCATACAGTTTCTTAGTCAGCTTTTCAAGAAGGACACTGAACCCTTTAGTAACAAGACCGGCGGAATCCAATTCTGAGACCTTTGGTCTGATGGAATCTGGAATAGTAGCCCCAAGGTCGGATTGGTTTATCCCCCGCAGTTCATCGAAAAAATCATTGTCAAATTCCATGGCGTATACTTCTTGCTGCGTACTCAAGGTGGTCCTTCAATTCTTTGGCCAGGTTTTCAGCCTCATTTCTTGAAAGATACGGTACTTTAATGGTTCGCGCCCAGAAAAAGCTCTTCCCTGTGATTTCTGAAACTTTTCCAAATGGCATAGCTATTATTGGTTCCCCCTTCTTTGGGACAGAAGTAATAAACTCCACATCCCGATACAAGGTTTCATCGTCCGGCGCTTTTATGCTACCCTTTTTAACTCGACCAGCAGCCACAATGCCATTCCATTTGTGTGAAAAAAATACTATGTCACCGGGGTAAACATATTCGACAAACCGTTTTGCATCCCCAAATGCAGCCACCCGATCATTTTCCATCATGTACCAAATTGATTCCTCATCGTAGCTTCTATTTGTATCAAATATTACCCCTTTTATATCACCAGGATTCTTATGCCTGTCATAAGGTAAAGCAAAAAACTCAAAAAATTTATCGCCATCAAGTTCATATATTCTATACGGCAGAAAGTCGATTGAAATGCCTTGGCGCTTCCAATAGTCAACTGCATTTATTAGGCTATCGTCAGCAGCGCTGCCAATTATTAGTAGATGTTGCCTATTGTTTAGTTCTTTTGCATCCAAAGAATGCTCTAGGTTAAACGCATCCTGGTGCGCCAAGTGCAAATCAGTGCTACTACCCGTATATTGTTGATATTTATTTTGTAGCGTTGAATACGTCCACTGACCTGCCTCTTGAGTATAACGCAATGCTTGATGTACAGCGTCTTTACCAGCCATCCCCCTCTTTAATTCAAAAATAATAAGCTCTCCTTTTTCATTTAAAGCATAGATATCAGCTTCAGCCTGATATTGTCGCTCTTGGAATATCGGCATCAAGCTGGCATCTTCAAAAAGGACATCCAGAATGCTCTTTGCGATCAATTCCTCCAAATCTTTCTCAAGATTGCCGAAGCTAGAGAAATCCTTGAATGCCACGGGTTCGAGTCTATCAAATGTTCCATTAGTTGAGCAGAGTTTGTACAGCATCAGTTCTCCTTTACATTAACACCCTGAAGGTTGTATTTCACTAATAACTATTCAAATGTCTCCAGCTTTCATCAACATTCTTGAAGCTATGCTCCTGACTCTCTTTTGCCTGCTGTTTGTCGCAGCATGATACACCTGTTTATATTTAGGTCCAAAATTATAGTACAACAATTCTGACGCATTCCGTTGTAAGGCATCGTTTCCATTACAAGCAACTTTCTCGTATGCCTCAAGGATTTCCGGATGTGCTTCAAGCTGAGAATCCGAATAATCCCACAGCTTACGAAAAAGACCTCTGCGACATTGATGCTTCCTGTCCAGTATTATTTCCGACAATTTCTTGCCAAAGACAATATCCCCAAGTTCAAAAACGGCAAATGCCACGTACGCTTGAAAAACAGGATCTCGACCATCTCTGTATTGCATCAATGCCTCGATAGCATCCGAAATATTAACCGTAAAATCTTTCGCAGTTGCCGATAGTGATAATGCATATGCCGCTTGGTATCGTACATCAGCATTTGCGTCATTCAATGCTTCAATCAACAATTTTCCGATAGCCTCATTAATGTCCGGATTTTTTATTCCCAGAACATATAAGGACTCAATTACCTGCTTTTTTATGAATGGGTTTCCTTCTTTCAAGAGAGTTAAAATAGCTTCTTCAGCGTCTGCATCACGAAAGTCATTAATCAATACATTGGCAGCGGCACAGCGTCTATTTATTGATCCGGATAACATGGATTTTTTCATTGCTGAATGAATTTTATTAAAGATTTCTTCTTGCTTCTCCTGGGGCCAAGGAAGTGCCTCATGCACAATTATTCCTCTAAGTGGATTATAAAATAGATTCAATCTTCTAAATACATAAGGATTTGAAAGTAATTTAAGTCTCAAGATTGAAGGGAGTAACTTTAACACAAAACAGGTATACAACTTTTCCCGGTTCGGCAAAAACACGAGACGAAAATAGAGCTGTTTGAGTAAAGACGAGCATTCTTGCATATCGCGATCATGATCCATTCCACTTTCATAAATGTAGGGCCATTTTTTCCCCGTAACTCCACCGCAAAGCTCATAAACAATATCACTGAAACGGTTTTCTGGTGATTTTCTTGCTCTGTCCATTTTTAACTCCAGTTAAATTGTATGATTTATCGGCAATGGCTCCAAATGTTGTCGTAATTGTTCCTGCCGGTTCTTACTCCAAGATAGTTCATTCTTGAAGATGTCAAATGACAACCGGAAGAGAATCGACGGAGCGGTACGGCTGTACGTGATAGATGGGTAATCTTCCCTTAGCTCCAAGCCGGCAAGTGGAGCGGAAACAACACGATCCAGCAGCGTTTCCGCAAAATTTATGTCAATAGTGGCAAACCAGCGAATCAGCTCGGCAAGGCTTTCAAGACGAGTAGTGTAGTCATGAATTCTTTCCACATACGCAAGTGCGTCTTCAAGGATTGAGCGAGCAATATTCTCCAGTCCGGCTTCCGTTAGTGGTATCACCAGCGAGAGCAGTTCCTCGTCAGGAATTAATTTCAGTCGGAAATGACTGGATAGTGGATTGTGCACATACTCTCTACAATCAATGCGATACCGCTTTCGGATCTCTCGGATCGTTTCTATTACCTTGGTTGCTTTATCGGCCATTCCATTTTCAAGCATTCTGATGGCTATGAGAATCAGCGAATGAGAGCAGCAATCCTGATTCCGTATTTTTCTGGTTAGGTCCAGTGCTTTTTTAAATTGCCCGTCACCGGTAAGTCGATTGACTATATACGCCCGAGACCAGTCAAATATATCGACATCATCAGTCACATAGTGACTTCGTTCTGCCAGGTTAAGGGCATAATCCAATATCGCAACACGCCGTGCGTCAGAAATCCACCCATGAAATGCTATTTCAGTAAACGCACAAGCCCTGCAACGGGTATCCATGGATTTTGCGACCGATACGGCATCACTTACTCGACCCAAGCGTAGGAGAAGCGGGAATGGGCCTGAATCCCATTCAAGTAACCGGGCAGCGTACTGCAATCGGTTCATTTCCGGCAGGATACTGCGGCACAGTTCGATTTCGCTAATATCCAGACACGCTTTTGCTGCGTTGGTAATTAATATAGTACGGTCAAGCGCAGATTTATTCTTGGCATGAGTTACACAGTCGTCAATAACCTCAAGCGCCAGGTCATGACGCTGCAAGTGGTCGTAATCGCGTGCTAAGAAAGGATATTGAAAGCTTAGACCATCCGGATCGTGGTGCATGATGAAACGTACCTCGGACAGTAATGACAGTGATTTGCTGATATCAACGGGAGAAGGCGTATTGCCGCCAAATACAGCGGCAATTTCTCGCAGGCATGTTACCTGCTCAGTGCCGCAATACATTCTCTTTGTAGCAAGGTAGGCGAAATCAAGTGGGGTTGTTGCTGTTTTCAATAAAATCATGGTGTAACCTCCAAACTGTTAATACAAATAACAGAGAGGAGTGTCATTTTTGGACATATGGAGATAAAAAGAAAGGAAGCTTCTTTGGCGATGTATGCTTCTTGGGTTAGCCCGAAGCCAATTGAGAAACGCATGATGATGCTTTAGATATTTTCTGGAGTGAGACATTAACTCGCACCTTACTGATAACATTATTTGCTATTTTCTGATTGCCTTATGTGCTGCATGTAGTTTCTTAATCCCTTTAGCTGTAGCGTTCGGAATGCTCAAAAACGGTGCAGGGTCAAAATCGTCATCTTTCTGTAACAGCTTTGTAAGAGTATGCACCAAGTCCCAATCAATATCTTCCCGCGCTGTTTTGGTAATCTTGTTGAACAAATAAAAGGGAGCTTTGCCGATGTTCAAACTTCCGCTATGCAAATCGCCACAGTTGCCGCTTCCGGTGTTGAAGTTTCCGGTATTACCACTTCCGGTGTTGAAGTTTCCGGTGTTACCGCTTCCGGCGTTGACGTATCCGGTGTTACCGTCTCCGAGGTTGAGGTCTCCGGTATTGTAGCATCCGCTGTTGTAGTTTCCGGTGTTGTGGTCTCCGGTGTTGCGGTCTCCGGTGTTGTGGTCTCCGGTGTTGAACCACCCGGTATTGTAGTCTCCGGTGTTTAGGTCTCCGGTGTTGTAGTTTCCGGTGTTGCGAACTTCGGTGTTGTGGTCTCCGCCAATTTCCAGTTCCTCATACAACTCGATCTCTTCACACACCAATTTAAAATCTGCACCCGCTTCGAGTGAAGTTTCAAGTACACCGTAAGCACGAACTTTAAATACACGCCCTGTTTCGTAATAAATCCAGACACCTGACGGATATTTAAAAAAGTGAAAGCCGTTTTTGCACAGATCAATATCATCATCATTTGGTAACTTAGTTCGCTTGCCTATTTCAAACTTGAAGTCTCGACAAGTCATATCTTCGTTAACAATTTTGTATCCCTCTACTGGCCCGACTATTAAATTCTGCTGTGATCTCATTTATTATCTCCTGGGTGTTACTGGCTACGGTGCAATCAGGGCATAAACAATCAGGCACACATCAATTTAGCCAAGTTTTTTATCTTTGACATATTTGAATGTCCTATGATGTGAGATTATATTTTCTTCCATAACCCCACAGCTTGCTCGGAGCTTGTCACACTCGGCAAGCAGTCTGTTTATAAGGTCACAGAGGATTGTAAACTTCACACGCCGACGGTCAGATCTTATGTTTTATAGCGAACATCAGAAATTTCATTCCGATGTTGCGAGAGCTGATGAGCTTGGAAATTGTCGGTCACTTTCCCCCATCGGAGGAGTGTGGTTACCTAAAAGAGATTATTTTTCTTAATTTCAAATTATCATTGAGGAGTGTCATTTTTGGACATTCGAGGTTTTTTATGATTATCGTGATATTTGTAATGTCACCCGTTTGAGCCCTTCAGTGACTCTCGCTAAACGTTCATAATCCAGAAGTTTCGGGACATCAGAATGCAGGTGATAATGCGGATTTCTAAGAAATGCCGTATCTGTGATCATTATAGCTGGATAACCGACTTGCCAGAATGACCAATGATCGGAAAAGCCCATTGAAAAATGTGATTTAGGTGCAATGATTCCTTCAGAAGGAAATTGAGTAGTCGAACGGAAATATTTTATGCAACGTCGCAGCAAGGGGTATGAAGCAATGTTTCCGCAGAAAGCTATGAAATCAGCGGTATCCGGATACAGTTTCTCTAATGGAGGCGGATATGTCTGACTCCTGGATAACGTAGAATAATATCCAAGACTTTCAAGACAAAGCATGCCGGTTATGTTCTCGTTACGCTGCCGACACCCGCTCGCATACACGTAACTACCCATCAGATTTGTCTGGAAGTATGGCGGCTCTTCATTTACGAAAGCAACAAAACGAATTGTGCGTTCAGGCCTGCAATCTTTGAAATGTCTGGCAATCTCCAATAACGCCGCAACTCCGGATGCATTGTCATCGGCTCCGGGAGTGCCGCGAGCTGAGTCGTAATGAGCGCCAATGACTATTACCTCATGTGGTTTGGATTGACCCGTTAGTGTTGCTTCAATATTTGAAACATTTACGCAGTCTGCTGAAAATGTCTCAAGACGGGTTGAATACCCAATGCCGGAAAATTGGTCTGAAATATACTTTTCTGCCATTGCCAATTCTGCCGGATGGCACGTATTCCGTTCACCAATTGTTTCAGAAAGAACCGTTACATCATGCCTCATGCGATCTGAACTGGCGCGTTCTATCTCTGTAAGCACGGGGAGTTCTCCACGATATGCATGGTCTGGAATAATCATGAACTTCCATTAACTCAAAACGTCTCCGCCCATTTTTCCCAAAAGCCGGGTTCGTCATGGTGGGCATTTTTCATTGCGATTTCAAGTGTCAGATCACACATGTCAGGACATCGGTTACCCATGTCTAAGGGCAAATAGTGTCACGACATGGGTTACCCGACTGTCTGATTATGTATAACGATTCATGAGTTGAACTCAGTTGGCATTCGATATTCAAAGC
>Ga0209697_10009491_pt1 | contig 10768 bp, 11 predicted proteins | sample AliMusrvi5mmetaG_FD_184115 | JGI IMG/M metagenome (GOLD analysis project Ga0209697, IMG submission 184115) | Freshwater lake bacterial and archeal communities from Alinen Mustajarvi, Finland, to study Microbial Dark Matter (Phase II) - Alinen... | ecosystem: Environmental > Aquatic > Freshwater... | reverse complement strand
CTCTAGTTATGTCAGTAATTATACTCATACTGAAACTATTATTGACAAAATAAACATATAACGATGTCATAACATTAATTAATGCAGGCCTATAAGGCTTGGTGTGCCACCATATTAAATGAATAGTAGCCCGGCTCTCTAGGCGATGTGCTATTGCACTTAGCTGTATGCACAGGCACATGATCTAGAATGCAGGAGCTCAACGGTGCTTTATCATCCATTAATGTGCTTTTTTGCCAGCACATGGTCATCAATGCGCACCTACTTCATATAAAGTTCGGCCCTACCTCACTTTTAATGCACTTCTGCTTAGCCTCAATTGCGCCCTTGCATGACATGGGGTGCAGACTGTTTTCTTAGTACAGCAACCCCTCATTATCAAAAATTAGCCACTGAGTTTCTTGACAAAAAACTTGTAAATCCTTATAGTCAACCTAACGCAAAACAACTGTCGCTTTATTTCATTACCTTTTATGGAGTCTACCCATGCAAGCAAAACTTATATTGACCTTTGAACGCCTGAGCGAAGCAGATTTACAAGCCAAAGCAGGCACAATCATATCTTCTCTTACTGATAACACTCATTTTCCTGAACCCTGGCTCCCTCAATTACCCACATTAGCGCAAATATCCGCCGCCTATGACACTTATCTTGACGCCTACCATGCCGGCTTATCAGGTGACAATTCAAAAATAGCTTTACGTAATAACGCAAGAGCCGTCTTAACGGATTATTTTAAAAAGATCGCACCGTATCTTGAGATAGTCGCCCAAGATAATGCCATCATACTGGCTAGCTCTGGCTACAACTTACGCAGTGATAGTGTGCATAGCAGTAGCACTGATCCCTTACCTGCGCCTAGTAACATGCAAGTGACTCATGGTATAAAAAAAGGCAGCCTAAACATTCGAGCCACTCCTTTACAAGGTGCAGGCAGTTATGAATTACAAACTACGCAACTAGACCCCTCTATCGAAGGTAACTGGGAGCATCAACTAACGTCCCTAAATAGTACACATATTGTTTTGGAAGGGCTGATACCTACAAAGATTTATTGGTTAAGATTACGTGGCATTAGTCGACTAGGGGCTGGTGTTTGGACTGAGCCAGTGAGTATCATTATTGATTAGCCCTTCATATATCATGCAACAAAGGTCGGGCATAGACTTGTCGTACCTGACCTTCTTGCTGTTAAAGTAAAGGACCATAAATATCTGCCAAAACTAAGCAGAATCTTTTAGATACTCTAACTGCTTATTAAGATCATCAACCTCTTTATTAATAAGTTCTGGCTGCTTATTCGTTTCATCTGGCTTATTTTTTGACTGCAGACAAGCCACTTCAAGAATTTTTCGGTCATGCGGATAAATGACTTCGGGTTCTTTTAATTCAATATCTTCAACAATAGTATGATGAATCATTTCCCCACTGCCCATATGGCCAGAATATCGCTTATCCCATGCTTGCAAGAAATTATTATTGGTTTCACAATTGAATAACAGATTTTTCTTCGCAGAAAAATCATTTAAATCATGATGTACCTTTATATAATCAATAAGCACAATGACTGACACATACTTCCCTTCAATGTGAATAGATTTTAAATCCACATAACTGGTGTAACTACCCGGCACTTCGTAAACATTAGACCATTCAGTTGTTTTGTTATCTTCGATATCTTTCAATCTCTCCTGCTCTTTCCTCATATTTGAATAATATAAACCGCCATAAATGGCAACACCGACGACAACAATGATTAAGCCAATTAATAGTTTCTTCTTCATTTACTCTCCTAATTCTTAACTATCAGCGCGGCACTTAATAGACTGTAAGGGCTTACAGCTTTGTACAACGATAAAAAACATGTTTGGTAATCTCAGCCGTACCTAAATACAAAACAACTATCAGTGCTAACAGAGCTAACAAAGACGCTGGCAAGGGCACAAAGCCAATAACGGGGGCTAAGGGGGTATAAGGCAAGGTAACAGTCGTACAGACTATACTCAGCGTTGCTGCCATTAAATAGTTTCCGGGGCGGGTTTTAAAAAAAGCACTGCTACTACGCACTACAAAAACGATCAGTGATGCTGAAACTACCGATTCTAAAAACCATGCGGTACGAAACTGTTCCGCTGATACATCTAAACTTAGCAATAAGCCAAAGGTCATATAATCGTATATTGAGCTGACTAGACCAAAGGTGATCATAAACTTACGAATGAACTTAATATCCCAGCGCCTAGGTTGCGCGACCATGTTCGCATCGACATTATCAGAAGCAATGGTCATTTCTGGAAAGTCTGTCAGTAAATTAGTTAATAAGATTTGCTTAGGCAACAACGGTAAAAAAGGCAAAAACAAAGAAGCACCGGCCATGCTAAACATATTACCAAAATTAGAACTGGTAGCCATGAACACATACTTTAAGGTATTGGCAAAAGTTGTGCGCCCTTCCCTAACACCTTGCACTAACACGCCTAGGTTTTTTTCCATTAAAACAATTTGCGCAGTTTCTTTAGCTACATCAGCGGCACTATCCACAGAAATACCGACATCGGCAGCATGTAATGCCGAAACATCATTGATGCCATCACCTATATAACCCACTACAAAGCCAGCTTTTTTTAAGGCTAAGATGATGCGTTCTTTTTGATTGGGCTCAATTTCGGCAAATAAATCAACCTCAGCCACTTGATTGACTAAAGCCAAATCACTCATTCCATGAATTTCAGGACCAGTGAGTATTTCATGTTCCGCTAAGCCTAGTTGTTTACTAACAGTGGCAGCCACTAAACGATTATCGCCGGTAATAATTTTTAAGGTAACGCCAAGTTCTTTCAACTGGGAGATGGTCTCTGCGCAATCGGCTTTAGGTGGATCAAAAAACACCAGAAAACCTAAAAAGCACATCTCACACTCATCTGCTTTATCAAGATCATCACGATTAACTAAGCGTTTATAAGCCAAACCTAAGGTACGATAACCTTGTCGACTAAAGTCTTCGTATCGCCTTAGTATTTGGGTACGTGCGATTCCTATAGTGACCGTACTGCCATGACTGGAATCGGCCTCAGTACACAAGGCCAATACATTCGTTAAGGCACCTTTAGTCAACAGCAGCGTTTGTCCATTATCCTCTACTAAAATACTTAAACACTTACGGTAGAAGTCATAAGGAATTTCTGCCAGCTTTTCAGTGCCATCTAAAGCAAAGGTCTTATGTTGCCTAATGGCATTATCGATAGGGTTAGTAAAGCCGGTTTCATAAACTGAATTAAGATAAGCATAGCGGGCCACTGTGTCACTGGCCTCACCATAAATATCTAAAGCACCCTGTAAACGCACCTTGCCTTCGGTTAGCGTGCCGGTTTTATCTGAACACAACACATTCATGCTGCCAAAGTTTTCAATGGAGGCCAGTTGTTTGACTATGACTTTCTGCTCGGCCATACGTTTAGCGCCGTGCGCCAGATTTACGCTAATGATCGCAGGTAATAATTGCGGCGTTAAACCTACCGCCAATGCCAGTGCAAACAAAAAGGAATCTACCACGGGTTTAGCTAGATAGACATTAACGGCAAAAATCAGAATGACCAAGATCAAGGTCACTTCCATTAATAAATAACCAAAGCGTCTAACGCCACGCTCAAACTCCGTTTCTGGAGCTTTAAGTTTGATACGCAAGGATAATTGACCAAACTCCGTTGCCTGACCAGTCGCAATGACTAGCGCCGTTGCCGAACCACTTTGCACATGGGTACCCATCCACAAGGCATTCGTGCGTTGACTTAGAGGCGTATCTTCAGCTATAACCCCTGCTAGCTTTTCTACCGGATAACTCTCACCGGTTAAAATTGCTTCATCGATAAATAAATTATCAGAGGTCACGATCAGGCAATCACCGGGAATGACATCACCTGCCTTAAGCATAATCATATCTCCAGGCACTAAGCACTCACTGGCTAGCTCTTTAATAAGTCCATCACGCAGCACTGAAACCGTAATTTGCACCATAGCCAGTAATTCTTTGACGGCATTAGCCGCCCCCTTTTCTTGCCAAAAGCCCAGACAACCACTAATTAACACAATACTTAAGATTATCGCTGCATCTAAGCGATCATTTAAGAAAAAAGATAAGCCCGTGGCAAACAACAGAATCAGAATAATAGAGTTTTTAAACTGTGCAAAAAACAAGCTGACATTGCTCGTTCCATTTTTGTTATTGAGTCGATTAGGCCCATAGCGCTTAAGCCGCAATTCGACTTGCTCTTGGCCTAGTCCTTGAGACGAACTGCTTAGCTGCTCAAAATAATCAGTGACAGACTGACTCCAGAAGGCTTTGCTGCTATCCAGTTTCTTTGCTACGTTATTACTCATATTCACTCCACGGTGGGTTGGTAGTCATGCGTTAGTGATTTAAATCTCTAAGCTAGCGCCATGCCTTTTTAACCAGACACTATGATTGCGGTAATCAGGGCAATATTGAGATACTGCGGCCCAAAACGCAGGTGAATGATTATGATGCAAGAGATGACAAAGCTCATGAACAACCACATAATCGACGATGCTGTCAGGTGCCATCATCAACTTCCAATTAAACTGGATAGCACCAGACAAACTACAACTGCCCCAACGCGATTTATAAGTTTTAATAGTAATGCTAGTAGGCTGAACACCGATAACCGCGGCATAGCGCTGCGTTTTTAGCTTTAAAGCAATAACAGCTTGCTGTTTATACCAGTTAATCAACAATACTTTAATGATAGCAGTACTATCAACGCCTTGATCGCGCACCGAAACGACTAAGCAATCTTGTTCTAACTTAATCATTGGGGTCACTCCTGTGATTATCATTAGTACATACTCAGTCCCTAAATAAGCATAACATTCACCTGTACTAAAAGTCCTCGCAGGCAAGGCCATTATATTCTGTTGATGGCTTAGTTTTTCGTTAATCCAGCGAGTTTTGTTAATGACTAAGGTTTCAATAGCGACTTGACTTAAGCCTTTAGGCACCATGATATAGACCTTGCCTTTTTGTATTTTGATGGCTGAAGTTTTTCTTTTGGAAGATCGAATGATCTCGGCAGTAAAGCCGTTTCCTTGTATGACTTTCATAGGCTCCCTTAGGAATAATTTATTAAAGGTCGCATAAGTTAACGCTTTGAGTGTTGGCATATAGGAAAATTACTATCACTAAATAAGTTAGTTGTGTCAATATTCTGCTTTTAAACTATTAAAAACCTAGACTTAACCATGACCCTTAGAGCTTTTAACAATAAGCGTCCAATTATAGGCGCATCCGTTTATATCGATGAAAGTGCTATCATCATCGGTGACGTCACGCTAGGCGATGATGTCTCTATCTGGCCTACCGCTGTGCTCAGAGCTGATGTGGAACGCATCACTATCGGCGACGGCACTAATGTTCAAGATGGGGCTGTCCTGCATGTTTCACATGCAGGACACTATTCACCTAAAGGCCATCCCTTAAATATCGGTAAGGGCGTAACCATTGGCCATCGAGCCGTCGTACATGCCTGTACTATCGGCGATCATTGCCTAGTCGGCATAGGCGCTATCATTATGGATGATGCCATACTAGATCCTTATGTGATGCTGGGTGCTGGCTCTTTAGTAACACCCGGCAAACACTTGGAGAGCGGTTATTTGTATGTTGGTTCACCTGCCAAAGCCATGAGACATTTAACAGTGAGTGAACAAACCTACTTAGAATATTCCGCTCAACATTATGTGCTATTGAAAAATGAATATTTAAATGCAGGCTCATAACACAGAACCTTAATTCCGCTCCGCATTAAGCAGGTCAATAATCGGCGTGGTTTGGGGACGTACACCACGCCAGATAGTGAACGCTTCTGCTGCTTGTTCAACTAACATACCTAAACCATCTAAACTTTTTAACGCCTTATTTTCTATGCCCCAGCGCACAAAAACAGTAGCTTTATTGCTGTAGGCTAAATCATAGCAACTACCCTGCTTGGCTAACAAATTCTCAGGCAATGGTGGCAGTTGATCGCTTAAACTGCTAGACGTGGCATTAATAATTAAATCAAAAGACTGACCGTTCAAATCCTCAAAGCCAAAAGCACTCACTTTACCTTTCCCCACAAATTCTGAAGCCAACTGTTGCGCTTTAGCGAGAGTGCGATTAGCAATGACTATACTTTCTGGTGCTTCCTCCAAAAGAGGAAGGATGATGCCTCGACTGGCTCCTCCTGCCCCCAAGATCAAGATGCGACTACCTGCTAAAGAGATATCATGATTCTGCTTTAAATCAGTGACTAGCCCTACACCATCGGTGTTATCACCCAAAATAGTACCATCTTTTTGTAAGGCTAATGTATTGACGGCTTTTGCAAGTTGAGCGCGCTCCGTTTTACACTCTGCATAAGCCCAAGCCAACTCTTTTAAGGGTACGGTGCAATTTAAACCTTTACCACCGTTCATAAAAAACGATGTTACAACATCGGTAAATTGCTCAGCAGGGACTTCTAATGCGCTATAGTGCAAACACTCACCAGTTTGTTCGGCAAATAATTGATGTATACGCGGTGACTTACTATGGGCTATAGGTTGTCCTAATACTGCATAGCGATCTATATCGCTCATGCTTGTAACCATTGCGCCGCAGATTTAGCGTAGTAAGTCAAAATAGCATCACTGCCAGCACGTTTAAAGGCTAACAAAGACTCTAACACCACTTGTTTTTCATCCAACCAACCATTTTGTGCAGCGGCCTTAATCATGGCATATTCACCACTGACCTGGTAAGCAAAAGTCGGCACGCCATACTGTTCTTTAACGCGGCGAATAATATCTAAGTAAGGCATACCAGGCTTAATCATGACCATATCGGCGCCTTCTTGTAGATCTAATAGAATTTCACGCAAGGCTTCATCAGAGTTAGCAGGATCCATTTGATAGCTGTATTTATTACTTTTACCTAAATTAGTGGCAGAACCCACTGCTTCTCTAAACGGCCCATAAAAACTGGACGCATATTTAGCTGAGTAAGCCAATATTAAGGTATGAATATGCTGATGGGCCTCAAGTTCCTGTCTTATCGCACCAATACGTCCATCCATCATATCTGAGGGTGCGACGATATCAGCACCGGCTTGGGCGTGAGATAACGCTTGTTTAACTAAAACCTCAATGGTTTCATCATTCATGACATAGCCCTCTTGATTAATCAAGCCATCTTGGCCATGACTAGTAAAAGGGTCTAAAGCAACATCGGTAATAATACCTAAATCAGGGAATTCTTTTTTTAAGGCTCTGACAGTACATTGCGCTAAACCTTCTGGATTGTAGGCTTCAGCGGCATCGTCTGATTTTTTATCACTGGATACCACAGGAAACAATGCGATAGCAGGAATGCCCAGACGACAAATTTCGTCGGCTTCTGCCAATAAAATATCCAAAGAAACGCGCTCTACACCAGGCATAGAAGCAATGGCAACTCTTTGCTTAACGCCTTCGGTAACAAAGACAGGATAAATTAAATCATCGACCGTTAAATGATTTTCACGCATCAAACGTCGAGAGAAATCGTTATAGCGCATTCTTCTCATGCGTGTACTAGGAAAATTAATGTTATTATGAGCCATCTTGATCCTATTCATGGGTTTAGAAAAATCATAAGTTGAGGCCTAACAACCACATTATGATCTACGCAACGGAGATTTATTGTATCAGGGAACGACCTGACTCCTATTCGAAAATAGAGTAATTACAAACTGATTTTAACTTAGAGGGTTTTATGAACGCTAGACGCTACACTTTGTTAGGTTTTCTTGCAGCATTACTGGCATTAATGCCGCTTACTCGCATCATGGCAGCAGAGTTATCCGCTCCACAGCTTGCCATTGAAAGTGCTTCAACAAAATTACAACACAAAATGCAAGATAAAGCGTTTATCAAAGATTTTGCTAATGTTAATAAATTTGTTAATGAAGCTATTTTGCCTCATACCGATTTCGACAAGATTTCTGCCCTAGTGTTAGGCAAGCTTTGGAACTCTGCAACACTTGAGGAGCAAGTTCGCTTTAAAAAAGAATTTCAAACACTCTTAGTTAGAACCTATTCTCGTGCCTTTGTAGAATTTAAAGATTGGTCCATACGCTTTTTACCCTTGGAAATGGAAGAAGGCGCGACTAAAACCGTGGTTAAAACGGAAGTATTACAACCCGGACTACAACCCGTTGCCGTTCATTACCGCATGTTATTAGCGGACGGCGAATGGAAAGCTTACGACATTATGATTGAAGGTGTAAGTCTAATCACTAATTACCGCACAACCTTTAGTACAGAAGTGCAAACTAAGGGCTCTTTATCGGCGGTCATTGATAGCCTAGCCAAACGCAACATCGAAGCCTTAGCTGCAAAAAACTCTTAAGCCACCAAACGTTGTCGGGTTACGCTATAGCTAACCCGATCTATGTTTCTGCTTTACTCAGCATCAACTCAATTGTTATCTCAATACCATACTTCAAATGATGGATTATCAACCTTTATACGAAACATTACGCGCGGCAAAAGCCGATGCTTGGGTAGAGTTATTGCCACAACAACTCGCTAAAGCATTTGATACTTCAAAGCATGGTCATTTAGAAGCATGGCAAAACCTTATTGAGCAGCTAGTACCCTTAAACACCGAGCACCAAACATTAGATGCTTCTGCTATACAAATTGGTTTAGCTGATGAGTTATCAAGCTCAGATAGCCTAACATTTGAACAACAACTTAAAGCCCTACACCCTTGGCGTAAAGGTCCTTACGACTTATTCGGGATTAAGATTGACACCGAATGGCGTTCAGATTGGAAATGGGATAGGTTAAAAGATCATATTAGTCCACTTAAACATCGTTTAGTTTTAGATGTAGGCTGTGGCAATGGCTATCATTGTTGGCGTATGCTGGGCGCTGAGGCAAAAATGGTCATAGGTATAGATCCTTTTCTACTTAATGTTATGCAATTTCAACTCATTAAGAAATGCTACGGAACCTCACCTGTTTATGTATTGCCCTTAGGCATAGAAGATATGCCTTATGGTTTAAAAGCTTTCGACACAGCGTTCTCGATGGGCGTGCTCTATCATCGTCGCTCACCTCTCGATCACCTCATGGAATTAAGAGATTGCTTAACATCAGGTGGAGAATTGATCTTAGAAACACTCGTCATAGACGGTGTATTAGGTGACACTTTATTGCCTGAAGATCGTTATGCCATGATGCGCAATGTTTGGTTTTTACCCAGCTGCGATACCTTAATCAGCTGGTTAAAGCGCTGTGGTTTTAAAAATATACGCTTAGTTGATGTTACTGACACTAGTCTAGAGGAACAGCGCAGCACTGAATGGATGCACTTTCACTCACTCAAAGATTTTTTAAATCCTGAGGACCCAAAACTAACATACGAAGGCTTACCCGCACCTAAAAGAGCCATTATTATAGCCAACGCACCTTAAAATTATTTATTTTTCTTTTTCGCACTTGCCTTCTCACCATTAGTCACTAGACTTTTCTTATGAGTACATTTGTTATGTTTATTTAACATCAAATGTATTCAATTCAATTCATTCCAAATTCTTTTATCTTTCTAGGAAAAATTATGAAAAAGTTACTGATGTTATTAGCGCTGTTTATTGTTAATTCTATGGCTATGGCCACTCCCGTTAATGTTAATAGCGCTGATGCAAAAACCATCGCTGATGCTTTAGCAGGTATAGGCCAGAAAAAAGCTGAAGCAATCGTTAAATATAGAACAGAAAAGGGGCCTTTCAAAACAGTAGAAGAATTGACTCAGGTTAAAGGCATCACTAAAAAGATACTTGATAAAAACACTAACGATATCTTAGTGAGTGATACAGCCACTCCTGCTCCAGTCAAGACAGAAATCAAAAAGTAGTATTAGAAAAACTAGCCACTCAAATAAGTTTACACTGTCTGAGTGGCTCTTCTATTTGCAGTATTGTCCAGCAAAGATTACACTCACTACACTGTTTGAATCAATATCTCACTAAAAACAACTCAATTCAACTCAACGATCATCTGAGGCATAGCTATGATAAAAATAACATCGATTACCTTATTACTAATCACTGCCAGTGTATCCGTCTGTACAGCTGGATCAATTAATAACAATGTTTGGTCACCCAGTGCATGCGGCAATGAGCCAGAAGCTCCTGTTATTAAGAAAGACAATATTGAAACTTACAATCAAAGTATAAAGGCTGTCAATGAATGGCAGCAAGCAAGCGTAGTCTATAACACCTGCATGGTTAATGAAGCGAACGCAGATAACGCACTCATCGCAAAAGTAGCTAATGAGAAACAAAATAAATTTCGGGTAGCTGTAGAGAAAATAAAAGTCGATACTGATGCCGCTAAAGCCTTATTAGATAAGGGCGACAAATAAACATAAGTACATCTTTGATGATCGACATGAGTGTCGATCATCAGGCTAACTATCTGCCAAATTAAGCCGCTTCAAGTCCAGACACAGCGACTTTAACTAGATCACTTAGCTCCGAACCATCTTGCTGATTATAAGCAATTAATTCTCTACGCATTCTAGGGTCCCACGACCTTGCGATGTGATTTTTTACGCCGGCAGCTGCAAGTTCTTTATCGCTTTCTGCGTTAAAAAAATCACCAATACTGTTGGCCATTTTGATAAGAGTTTTAGTTTTCATGATACTTTTAATTAAATTTAAATATGGGTTAGACGTTGTGGATGGG
>Ga0209697_10009490_pt1 | contig 10769 bp, 10 predicted proteins | sample AliMusrvi5mmetaG_FD_184115 | JGI IMG/M metagenome (GOLD analysis project Ga0209697, IMG submission 184115) | Freshwater lake bacterial and archeal communities from Alinen Mustajarvi, Finland, to study Microbial Dark Matter (Phase II) - Alinen... | ecosystem: Environmental > Aquatic > Freshwater... | reverse complement strand
GCTTCACCTCGCGCTCGATCCGCACCTCTTCGGCGGAACGCGCGGAAGCGGATGGCCCGTCGTCCAGGCAGCCGGAAGGCAGGAACACGAAGGCGATCACCAGGATGATGATAACTCGGTAGATCATGCGGCCTTCCTTTCCGGCAGCGTCTGGCCCGGAAGCCAGCGCATGCATTCGGGTTTGTATTGGCACCAGGAACAATGCATGCCGGGCTGCGGATGATAACATCCGGCGGCGATGCCTTGGACGGCGGTTTCCAACAGCGCGATAACCCGGAGTTTGCGCCGGGTGCCAGCCGCCGGGGATGAAACCCGGATGACCTGCGGCGTCTTGGTTTTCACCAGGAACACCAGATCAAGCGACGGCGGACTTTCGCCGATGGATTCCAGCAGGAGTTGATAACTCACCAATTGGATCTCGTGGTCGAAGGCGGCGTTGTCCGGGTCGGGCTTGGCAGCCGCCGATTTGAAATCGACCGGAGTGAAGTCGCCCTCGACCAGATCCATAGCACCGGTAAGGGGCACGGACAGGCCGGGGATGGTTTCCTTTAGCATAACTTCGACGGCTCGCGGCTTTTCCTTCAATGCTTCCGGGGAATCCAAGTAGGCGGCCACCACGCGCAGGCCATCCAGCCGGCATTTCTCCCGTTCGGCCAGATCGTCGAAGTTCACCGGACCTTCGTCGCGTTCGAGATCGTCGAACGCTTTATCGAAGGCGGCGGCGATGGTTTCCGGCGAATCGTCCGCGCCCCGCCAACGGGCAATGTGGAATGTCTGGAGCGCGGCATGGACGACCTTGCCCAGGTGCAGGGCGACCGATGTAGGTTTCCTGATACAGGCCACCCGCTCGAAGAAAAACCTGAGCGAGCAACCGAGGTATGACTTGGCCGCCGTCGGGCTGATGTGATCGGGCAGGGTGGTGACGAGCCGGGTGAGACTCATGGTGACCGCCGGGTCGTGAAGGGCTGCGATCATGCCGCCCTCCTTCCGTTGGTGCCGTTGTAGGCGGAGCCGTTGCGGCGGCTGCCCTTGGGCGTGGGACCGTGGGTATCCAACAACTCGTCGATCAACCCGGAGGCTTCGACCTTGTTGAGGACGCGCACGCCTTTGCCGAATCTTTCGACTGCCAGGGCTTCCACATTGTTTTTGTCGAGTTGGTGTTCATCGACAAGCTTCAGGATCAGGTCGCGCTGTTTGTCGGAGCACTTCCAGGCGGGTCCGCGTTGCCAATTGGTAACGTTTTCGGCAGGTGCCGCGTTGCCATTGACATAGGCATGCCCGTTGATCGGAGCCTGTCCGTTGGGTGCGGGCGGATCCATGGCATAGTCCAGCGGCGGGATGAAGCCAGGGGATTGGATCTGCTCGTCCACACTGGATTGGAGTGTTTGATAGAGACGCGCGGATGCGCCGGGGATGTCGTCGTTGGTCACCAACTCGGTCTCGACCGAGACGCTGAATTGGTGGGATGAATACCCGGGTAAGCCGAGTTTCTTGGAATAATTTGCGATCAGTTTGATGGCCATTTTGATTATGGGATTGGTTGGTTGTGATTGTTGGGGTTGATACGAAAAGACTCGGGGGTAGCCGGGCTTCCGTAGGTTTGGGGTTGTGGTTGGCCGACGTTCAGGCGGCTTCGCCTTGGCGCGACACAGCCACAGGCTCCTCCTCGCGGAGGCATACCATGGGCGGGTCACTGGCGAATTTGCCTATTGCCTGACGGAGCAGCTCGTCGGCGAGCCGGGTCATGGGCATCCGGCGGCGCTGGCCCTCGCGGTATAGGGCGCGGACAACATCGTCTGACAGCTTGGGCGAATACAGGGTTCTCATGATATCGTTCGGTTGAAGTTCAACGGCGCAGGACAAGCATCAGCAGCACAACGACCGCAGCGGCGATCACCAGTGGTTTCATGAAATCCTGGATTAAGTATAAACTGAGCGCCACGAAGGACAGAACTGCGAAGGACAGTATAACTGTTAGAGCATTCATGATGGTTAGCGCAGAATTTTTCCAAACGTAAGCACGACGGCAGCGGCAACCAGCGCATAGCCGATTACCCGCAGCCCTTCGCCGACAGGCACAAGATCCGGCACCGGTGTTGTGATTGGTTTTCCGCCGCAACCGGCGAGGAGCAGGACTGCCGCGCCGCCAGCCAGTAACATCAGGGTTTTCCTGGTATGACGAGGTGGGCGTCCCGGAAGGCCGGGGTGTTTCAAGTGGTTGGCTGTATTGGCGGCTCTGATAATTGTGTGTTTGTTCATCGATTGTATGGTTGGGGTTGTATGGATTCGGGATGGTCCCGAAACGATGAAGCCCCGGCTTCCGCTGTCGGAGACCGGGGCTCGCGCCGTGGTGGTGGAGCAAAGGGTCGGAGGACCTATGTGTTCTCCAGAGGTACATAGCACAAACGAGGTGCTCGTTGCGGGTATGGGGTCTCCGGCTGGGGCCGCAAAGCCTGAGCGGCATGGTCTATTCGATCACCGAAATCCCCGTGGACCTGATCCGTGAGATCGTGGACTCCAGGATTGCGGAACTCGCCGGCGGGGCACCGCTGGTAACCCCCATTCCCGCCGACATTGAAGCGCTGGTGATGGACCGCCTCAAACCGATCCTCAGCCGCTTGGCACGGTTGGAGCAGACGCCGGAAGAATCCGCCCCAATCCCCCGCTTCGATCCTCTGGCCGACCTGCCGGAACCTTCGGGGGCACCCGACTGGAATTTGGTCAAGCGCCACTTCCGCCGGTATGGTGATCCGTCGAAAACTGCCTTCAAGTATGCCATTTCCATCCGCGAACTGAAAGCCCGCGCCAGAAGGGAGGGATGGGAGTCATGATAGAAATCCGCAAATACCGCCAAACCCGGTTCTGGGCCGTGTATGTGGACGGCGAGTTGTTAGCCGTGGTCGTCTATCGGAAAGGCGCGGAGGCCATTGCCGACATGCTCAGAAAAATGCGCTTCAGCAAGGAGGCTGAGAATGCCGCGTAAGCCGCCACCTGTCCCACCCACCTGCTTCGTCCCGTATTCACCTGCGGATTTCGTGGGGCAGGCGGGCAAGGTGGCGGAAGTATTGATGAGGAAAGCCGAACGGATGAGGTCCAACCCTAACCAACCGCTCAAGTTGCTCGTGTCCGGCGCTCCAGGCATCGGCAAGACGAGTCTGGTGAACCTGATCGCCCGCACGCTTGCCACCCACTCCGCCGCCATCGAGGACGTGAATGGCCGGGAGGTCGGCCTGAACCTCGCCCGTGAATGGACCCGCTCGCTTGCCCACTCGTCTCTCTTCGGCCCGTGGTCGGTGAAGGTGGTCAACGAACTCGACTGCTGCTCGAAGGATGCCCAGGACATGCTGCTCACCTACCTCGACCGCATGAGGCCGGGCCACGCATTCCTCGGCACCACCAACCTTGATGTGGCCAGCCTGACCGAGCGGTTCCAAACCCGGTTCCAACCGGTCCGCCTCCAGCCACCGGAAAACGAGGCTCTCGCGGCCTTCCTCGCCCGGCGGTGGGGCGCTCCCATCTCGATCACCCGGCAGATTGCCGAAGGTGCCAAGGGCAACGTCAGAGCGGCGATGGCGGACTTGGAAATGTGGATGGGGTAAGGAGTCGTAAATTAATAAACATAACGTTAGAAGTCTGAGCATTCAGAAATCAGGTAAAATGATAAAGGGTAAAATGATGGAAGAAAAAGATCAGAATTCCCGAGGACGGAAGCACAGTTCCGGTTCTTCATCATTTTACCCATGATCATTTTACCAAATACATTCAAAGCCAATATGGGGATTTTGTAAGGTTTATTGCTTTACGGGGCCTAACGGAATTGCAGGTAGTTTAGTCCGACGTAAAAAAATTAAAATATATTGACCGAAGCCTACGCGATGGCGTATATGCGTCAACTTCAATGAAGACAGCCCCTATCCTTGCGGCCATAATGGCCCTTACGGCATCCGTTCGTTCCCAGGACGCCGAAACCGCCGCATCCAGCAGGTCCACGCCTGCCCCGGTCATTGTTCCCACCACCGCCCGAATTGTCGGAACCATCCCGGACGGCACGCCGCCGCCGCCACAAGCACCGAAGCCCGCATTTGTCGTGCCGGCAAAGGACATCCTCGCCACTACCACCCACGAGCAGGCTGGCCGAACGATCACCATTCAAAAGATCAACCCGATCGCTCTGCCTCCACCGCCAGCGCCGCAGCCCGCATCTCCAACCGCTGAAATCGACAATGCCGCATTCAAACAACGCCTGGCGGATTACCGCGCCACACATCCCCCGACGGGAATGCTTTCCATGGGCGCCACGGTTTACCGCAGCCATGTTTCCCCGCCACGCACGCTGGTCAGCTATTGGCCCGAACACGGGGGCGAATCAATCACGTTCTGGTCATCGGTGGACTTCGCCCTGATTTCCGGCATACACTCCATCGTTGCCACCGACGGCCGAACCTACAGTCTTTTTCTCGTGTGGGGCAACATCGACACCACCCGCACCGCCGCCTTTGCTAGTGGAATGTCTCATCCCCCCGACATCCCGGCCTTCCCTGACGGACCGGCCACGTTCACCATTGTAGGCACTCCACCCGCCGATCCAACCGTCCTGGTGCCCATCCAATCACTCCACGATCTATACAATAGCGAATTCAACCGCCTGAAAACCGCTTGGGATGGCCGCGAACGTGCCCGCATTGAGCGCGAGGTCTATCTCAAGGCCCACCCGCCGCAACCCAAGAACATCACCCTCAACTATTGGCGCACCGAAAAACCCGCCGCCGTGAAAGGAGCGGCCCGATGAGACGCATGTTCACTATCGGCACCCTGTTCTCCGCGCTTTGTGTGCTTCCCGCCTCCGCGATTCTGGATACAAATTCTAACGGAATGAGCGATCTATGGGTAAGGGCATATAACGGCGGCGAACTCTTCCCCTCCACCGATTACCCCTACGGTCCCCAGGACGACCCTGACGGAGACGGCTGGACCAATGAGCAGGAAGCCGCCGCCGGAACCGATCCATTCGATGCGACATCGCCAAACGGATTTGTGCGTCCGGAAGTCGTCATCCTGCACGACGTTCTGCTCGATCTAGACCATGACGAAATTCCCGAGTCCTATGCAGAAGTTGCCACGATTAGCTGGCCGGTCATCGCCGGAAAGCAATACACCCTGTTGACTTCGCCCAACCTGACAAGCTGGATGCAAGTGGAACAATCCACGGCCCTTATCGATGCGACTTGGACTTACAACGTCCCGATCGGGGATGACGAAGCCAAGTTCTGGCGCGTCAGTATAGAGGATGTCGATTCCGATGGCGACGGGCTGACAGACGCTGAAGAGAGCGTCCTTGCAACCGACCCCCATCAGGCCCAAACAATCAACGGACTGCCGGACAAGTGGCTCGCCAAATATTTTTACCACACCCTCACCAGTGGAGGCCTTTACACGATCAACCCGGCCGCCGATCCCGACGGCGATGGGCTTACCAACGCTCAGGAGGCTCTGTTGGACACCAATCCAAAACTAGCCGACACCGATGGCGACGGCATAAACGACGCTGATGAGCTATCACTCGGCACATCGCCGGTAAACCCGGATACCGACGGTGATGGAATGAAAGACGGACAAGAATTGGCATGGGGCTTCGACCCGCTTTTTTTTGACCCGGACACCGATGGGGATGGGATGCCTGATGTGTGGGAAGTCATGTGGGGACTTGACCCGCTCAACCCGGCTGACGGCACATCGGATGTGGACGGGGATCATGTTTCAAATTTGAGAGAACTTCAAATCGGCACATGTCCAACCGGATTTTACCGTGTTGAAGTCCTACCAGTGGATACATACCCGTATTTCCAATCCGCTGGTGATGACGGATCGGTCGTGGTGCGCGAGACCGCTGAGTTGGATAGCTCACAAGCGCTTGTCACCGCACCTGACGCCGGGGGCACCCGGTCGCTGGTTGTTCCGGTTCCCCCGAGCGATTGGGCCGACCTTGAAACAATTACCGCAGATTTGGTCACAGATGGCATAATCGAAGACGGAAAATCCTTGATGGCGGACGTTATCAGTTCCAGCGACGGGCATTTCCGTGTGTTTCCCACGACAGAGTCCAGCGGGCGATTGCTTGTTGTCCAGGAGCCCGGAATCTATTTCAGCGAGTTGATCCCCGATGTTTGCTGGCAAGCTGTAAATAACAGCGGCAGGGTGGCAGGTACTATCAACCGGGATGTCCCGGCGTCTGATGACATTCCGGCTCACACCGAAAGCGACGTTGTGCTCCAAAATGGGGCCGAGATCTGTGATATTCCGATGCCTGCCGAATGGTTCCCGGCACCAAGCACACCTCTTATCCAGACGCTGTCTGACGATGGGCTGCTCCTTATTCAGCGGTCGGTCACAAACCCCGATGAAACCATCCGCCATGAAAGCTACCTGCTCAACGCTTCCACCCGGATCTTCAGCCTTGTCAGACTGCCGGGACTGGGTGCGGAAGAAATCGTTTGCATTTCCCGCCAGGGCGGGAGGATGCTCGGCAGTGGTCCCAAGCCCTTCCTGATAGCCGACGGCACCCTGATCTTCCTCGCCGATCTTCAAATACGGAGTTCTTCGACCACCGCTGCGGTCACCCTGTCTTCTCTTTATTCCAACCCGCTTGTGCCAAACCACATTGCCTCGGATGGCCGCATCACCCTCACCACTCTGGATTCGGCCGATCAGAGACTGATTATCCAGATCATCCCCCATAATGATCTGAATCAGAACGGCATGGCGGACGATTGGGAAGCCAGTCAGATCGCCTATCTTGTTGCAGCGGATCCGGAGAATTGGGGATACCTTGCAGCGTCCGGATCACTTGATCCCGATACTCACTATTGGAATTCATCCCAGACAGCCGCCCAGGCATTCGCCAGCGGCAGCAATCCCGGTAACACCGCCCCCCAGAAAAAGGTGCTGGACATGCCGCGTTACGCTTTGTTCCCCATCGCTAACGCTCAGCCGCCGACTTCCCAACAAGCTCCCATCCAGATTAGTGATAAAGGGACCGTGCTCTATCAGAATGGCACTTGGAAAGCTGGTTCATGGACGGCTCTTGCGCTCTCCGGCCCGAACATGACCTCTGGAGTTGCCTGCGCGGTCAATGACAACGATGTGATTATCGGGAAATGTGCCACTCAGACGATTGATGGAGATGAGAGGGCATGTCTGACGGGAGTATGCGCATGGCTTTCCCCAACCGCACAGCCGTTCCGAATTTCGGTTGGATCGGGGTTTGCCAGCCTGACCACTAATGGTTGTGTGGTGGGATATGGCCTCATGACAAACGATCTGTCGCCGGGGCCGGTATTGTCTAACGACGGGAGTTTCTACATGTCCGCTGTAAAGTGGAATTCTGCGGAGCACGTGAATAAGAACGCTGGCTTCGCCCGATGGACACTCCCCGCTGCTTCGGGCAAGAGTTGCGCCGTCAAGTTCACCCAGATCGTGAAAATAATCTATAATCAAGGCGACTACGCTTGGCAAACCACAGGCGGATACGGGAACATTTGGGGGGAAGGTGGTGGCGTATTCACGGCTGTCGATTATAAAGCTATGGGTACAGCGCTGCCGTTCCTTCCGATAAACCTCGTCGCCCTGCCAAACGGAAGTGGGAGCAGCCTCCCGCAGGGAATAACTCTGCCTAAAGGCAGTGTCGTCGCAATGTCGAGGGATCCGTCAAAAGCCGCAAAGGCCTACTATGCCGGGGCTTGGCATGACGGAAACGAATACTCAAAAGCCATCGACATGTCCAGCGACGGAACCGCTATCGGATATGCGCAAGACAACAAGACCGCTCCCTGTCTTCTTGACGGCAAATGGGTGGGAATTGACCGTAGCTGTCCCCGCCTTCCGGATGAATGGAAGAATTCGACCGTCCAACTTGTGGACACCACACCCGGTGGATGGGTTCTCGCAAAACGCCAGGTCAGTCCTACCAATGCCTTAATGCTGCCAATCAAGGTTGATGGAATAAACAAGGATGTGACACCCTCGAATCTGGAATCCGCCGGCGGTGTTGACAGGTTGTCCATGACCGCCGACAAGGGAACAGGTCAAAAGCCTGAAATCTGGATCATGGCCCCAATTGGCGACTCCAACACCGTGCGATATAATACCGTGCGGTTCCGCAACCCCCTTAATAGCGTTTCCAATCTGGCGCTTTCCTGTGACAATGCGAGCTTCGTTCCAGCCGTTGCCGATAAGACCGACCTCGAAATCAAGGTGACCGGAAATGGGGCGAGTTCGGATGAAGTTAAAGCGAAGTTGAAACTCGGCGACTCTGTCGAATCCGTCAGCACTCCCATCATGATCAAGGTGATGAAATTGCGCACGGTGAAGGTTGCGTTGCACATGGTCAAGGGCAAGGTCAAGGATCACCCCGAAATCGTTACCACGCCACCACATATGCCCACAAAGTCCAGCTTTGAGAATTATCTGAATGCGGTGTTTGGAAAGCAAGTTAACGTCTTCTTTGATTGCACGGAACCTATCGTTGAAGCAGGCACCGATGGGAATGGCATTCTGTTTGACGCGGACGGCAATGGAGATGTCAATGTTTCCTCATGGGGTACGGAAGCGACAATGGCGACTCCGAACGCGCGATCAACGGCCAGCCCGCAAACAGCGAACATCGATGTATGGATCGTTGGAGGTGGAATTAGGCTGATAAAAGTGGACCCTGATGGCCTAGGCGGCAGTGGGCAGCAAGCTCAGCCCGTTGACGGATGCCAAACTGGCACCAAAGTTATCGTCAGCGACTTATACGAGGACCCGTCCAATCCCCGCAATTTGAATGAACAACAGAAAGGCAAATACGTATTGTACGTTATTGCCCATGAAATCGGTCATGTTATGACGGGTAAAGCAAACCATCCACAGGACAAAAATAGTCCAGCAAGGTTGGAATGGAATGATATGAAACCCGATCCCTATGTCTCGTCCCGTCTGATGAGCAGTGGAGAAGCGAAGAACGCCGAGGATCCGGGCGTTCGTCTGATCAAGGCGGAATGGGATTTGATCGAAGAGTGGTTGAAAAATGAAGAAGCCCATCAAAGACTTCCATAATGAAAATAGTCCTCTTATATTTATTTAGTTGCATGCTGGTTGCTGCCAGGGACTTTGACTGGTATTCCCGCTGGGACAGTGCTGGTAAAACATGGCATGAGAAGTGGTCGAATGTTCTCAATTCCATTGACGAGCTTCCGCTTCCTGATCGGATTGAAATGCTAGGAAAGGCAGCGGAGTCTAGCGTCGGCGGAAACATGGGTGGTGAAAGAAGCGATATATTCAATCGTGCCCAATCAACCTTGCTCGCCATTCCTGGACACGCCAGATTTTATCAAGACAAGATCGAGCGAATACGGTCGCAGGCCTTGGTCGATAACAAGAAGGGTGATGATGAGATCATGCGAATGCGTATGGATCATACAATGGTGGAATTCGACGATTACGAGAGTTTTCGCGAGAAGGCGTTTGTTGTGCTTTCCTTGCTGCCTAGCAGCGAAACTGTGGCGGTTCTGGGTCACTTCCTCAACGATCCTGAAGGACTGGATGGAAGAGATCTTACAGGTGAGCGGCTGTCTATTTCTGACTCCATGCCGTTCCCCGCAAATGCCCGAGCATCCGTGATCGCGCTCTGCAGATTGGGTATTGAGAACTCGCCTTTTCAAGCCGTGGGAAGCAGGGATTTTTATGGTGAGGTCGTGAACAAGGAGGAGCTCGGCGCATGGAGGGGGTGGTGGAACGATGTCAAAGATGGCAGGCGGACCTACCGCTTCATCGGTTCTGGAGTCGAATATGGTCCCGAAGGTCCGGTCTCCGCCAAAAAGGGCCATCAATCCAAAACCGACAGGCAAGGCAATTCTGTGCTATCACCCCAGGAAGATCATTCTAGGACGGCAATGATCATAGTCGGAGTTCTTGCCGCATGCAGTCTTTGTGTCGCGGCAGTCTGGTATTTTTTGAGATCGGCTAGGATGAAAGCTCGTAAGGATTGACGCCCCCCCCCCCCACTGGCGACAGCCAATCATCTCTCCCCGAACTGCGATTTTCCTGACACCATCTGACACTCTGGCTGCCGGAACCTGCGGCGGAATGCGGGACCGCTGAAACATGACCTTGCAGATAGCCCGGAATTACGGTCAGTTGGTGTTGTAAGCGACTGAATGAATACAATTCGTTTTACTGGATGTGAAATCTATCGTGTTCCAGCAATCTGGATGTGATAGAGTAGTGACAGTTAGAGATTTTGCGACATTGTAACCCATTGATAGTGAACAGGAAATCTATTTCCGAGAGCGTTCCAGTCCCCGGGTCCTCCCACCCCCATCCAAATCATGTGAAAGGTGTTTTTTCAGCTTTACACTTTTTTCACGTCGGAATCGGGCGAGTTGGGGAAGAAAATCCGGGGGTGCCAACCGAGTTCCAGCCCCACTCGCTCTAGGGATGCAAGGGTGGCTGGCACGTCGGCTGGGTGGGCCTCCGGTGCTCCACGGCAGGTGTAAAGTCTGTAAAGCAAACCGCCGGATTGGACGGATTTGCGGCGGATTTGGCGGCGGCTTCCAGCATATCCCTCACGGAGTGGTTTCGGCCCGTCCCCACGTTCAGGACTACCGACCCGGTTCCCTGCCACCTGACGGCCAGACCGATTGCCCGCGCCACGTCCGCCACATGGGTGAGGTCACGGCGCTGGCTGCCGTCGCCGTTGATGACCACCGGCTCCCCCGCCTCAATCCGGCGGC
>Ga0209697_10009486_pt1 | contig 10771 bp, 12 predicted proteins | sample AliMusrvi5mmetaG_FD_184115 | JGI IMG/M metagenome (GOLD analysis project Ga0209697, IMG submission 184115) | Freshwater lake bacterial and archeal communities from Alinen Mustajarvi, Finland, to study Microbial Dark Matter (Phase II) - Alinen... | ecosystem: Environmental > Aquatic > Freshwater... | reverse complement strand
CACGCGCACCGGTAAGTCGCAGTCGAGCGGAAAGAAATCCACGATGCCGCCGCGCACCGCCAAGTCGCCGCGTTCGTTGACTTGAAACTCTGGGTGGTAGCCCAGTCCGGTGAGCCGATCTGAAAAATCTTGGAGATCAAGCTTGTCTCCGAGCCTAATCGTGAAGCGCAACGCGTCGAGTGTGGCACAGGCGAACGTCTTCTGCATCAGGGCTTGCACGGAAGCAACTGTGACCGGCGCGTCGAGTTTTATGAGCGCCTTTAACCTCGCGGCAATCGTGTCGGCCTGGGGGAGCTTATCCTCGTGCGGCAACGTTTCCCAAGCTGGATAAAATTGCGCGCCTGGCAGGAACGTTTGGAGATCGTTGAAAAATGCTTCCTGCGACTTGAGGCCATCGGTGACGACAACCACCGGACGGTTTAAGATTTGCGAGAGTAGAGCAACAACGAACGGCTTACCGGCGTCGGCCACGGAATTTAGAGACAAAAAATCCCCTACCGCGAGTCTCCGTTTGATCAAGGGTATCAACGGTGACCCGAGCGCGCTTTCGAACAACCGATTTTGACTCACTCGCGCATAACTTACCACGCTTGTCTGGGAAAGTGAACCCCCGGGCTTGGGGGCGCTGTCACGACGCTTGTCAGGAGGCTGGGGCGTCGGTTAAGAAGTGGGTGTGAAATCAGCGCCGGATATCCGTCCATGGTTGTTCGTGCCGGTCCTTTACGTGATGCAAGCCATCCCGGCGACGTTGGTGCGCGAGGTGACGACGCTCGTGTACAAAGATTTCGGCCTGCCCAACGCGCGGATCGCGCTCTGGGTCAGCCTGCTCGGGTTGCCGTGGATGCTGAAGATGTTTTGGTCGCCGGTCGTGGATTTGAATTTCACTCGCCGCCGGTGGGTGTTGGCGGCGCAGGCGCTCATTGTCGCCGCCCTGGCCGGGCTGGCGGCGTCGTGGCGGTTGCCGGTATTTTTCCCGGTAACACTCGCGATCCTCTTCGTGATTGGGCTGGCCTCGGCGACGCACGACATCGCGCTCGACGGGTTGTACCTGCTGGCGCTCGCGAAACAACAGCAGGCGTATTTCATCGGCGTCCAGTCGGGGTGTTTCCGCGCGGGCCGGTTGCTGTGTACGGGCGCGCTGGTGTTTGTGGCCGGGATGCTGCAGCAGAACGGGCTGGCCGTCATCGTGAGTTGGTCGGTGGTGTTCGCGGTGGCGGCGGCGTTGTACGGAGCCGGCGCGGTGTACGCCCGGTTTTTTGTGCCGCGCCCGGCGAACGACGTGCCGGTGCGCTGTCAGGCGGAGTCGGTGCCGGTGCTGGTGGCGTTCACGACATTTTTCCGGCAACCGGGGATCATCGCGGTATTGGCGTTCATTTTGTTCTACCGGTTCGGGGAAGCGATGGTGACAATGATCGCGCCGCTGTTTCTGCGCGACGGGGCGGCGGCAGGCGGAATGGGGCTGACGGTGGCGCAGGTGGGCGTCATAAACGGCGTGGCCGGCATCGCCGGTATCATTGCGGGCGGGATTGCCGGCGGGGCGATTATCGGCCGGACCGGGCTGCGGCGGAGTTTCTGGCCGTTGGTGATTGGCATGCACGTGCCGAACCTGTTGTATGTCTGGGCGGCGGCCACGCACCCGCCCGCGTGGTGCCTGTACGGCGTGGCGTTCGTTGACCAGTTCGGCTACGGGTTTGGGTTTGCCGGCTACAGCGTGTATCTGATGCACGTCGCCCAACGCGGGAATTTTCGCACGAGCCACTACGCCATCGCGACCGGGCTGGGCGCGTTGACGATCATGCTGGCCGGTATCTTGGCCGGCTATTTGCAGCAGTCGGTCGGCTACGTCGGGTTCTTTGTCAGCGTTTGCATCTGCACCATTCCCGGCATGTTGACGCTGCTGTTCATTCCGCTGGAACAACCGGACAAGGCTTTTCCTCAGTAAATCGCTGGATTTTGATGGAAAATCGGCCGAGGACGACGAAAAATCAATCTAATTAGGACGTTTTTCAATCCTTTTAGATCGTTAATCAATCTAATTAGATTGTTAATAGATAATTGTGGATTGATTATCAATCCTATTCGACCGTTATTCGGTCTATTTTGGTCGTTATTCAATCTAAATGGATTGAAATCCGGTGGCTGTCGACCGTTTTTCAGTGCCTGGGCACTGCCCGGCATTAGAGATTGAGCTTCTTGACGTTATCGAGGACGTGATCAGCGGACTTCTTGAGCTGGCCGAGTTCGTCGGCGGTCAATTTCAATTCGACGATCTTTTCGACGCCGTTCTTGCCGAGCACGGCCGGCACGCCGACGAACATGTCCTTCACGCCATACTGACCGGTACACCAAGCAGCCACCGGTAACACCCGCTTTTCATCGTGCAGAATGGCACGGACCATTTCGACGACCGAGGCGGACGGCGCGTAGTACGCACTGCCGGTTTTGAGGAGATTCACAATTTCGATGCCGCCGTTGCGGGTGCGGGCGACCATCGCGTCGAGTTTGTCCTTTGGCAGCAAATCTTCCACCTTGATGCCGGCAACGGTGGCATAACGCACCAGCGGCACCATGTCATCGCCGTGGCCGCCGAGCACCATTGCGTCCACGTCGCGCATGCTGACGCCAAGCTCTTGGGCGATGAAGCACCGGAAGCGGGCACTGTCGAGGACGCCGGCCATGCCCATGACTTTATTTTTGGCGAAACCGGTCTTGATGCCCGCCAGATAGGTCATGACATCAAGCGGGTTGCTGACGATGATGACGATGGCATTGGGGGCATTGGTTTTGATCGCGTCGGCGACACTGCCGACGATGCCGGCATTGATCTTGAGCAGATCATCACGGCTCATGCCGGGCTTGCGGGCGACGCCGCTGGTGACGACGACGACATCGCTGCCTTTGCAGTCGGCGGCATTATTTGAACCGGTGACCTTGGCGTCGAAACCTTCGAGCATGGCTGATTCCAGCATGTCGAGCGCCTTGCCTTGCGGCAGGCCTTCGACAATGTCGATCATTTTGACGTCGGCGATTTCTTTTTCAGCGATGCGTTGTGCGGTGGTGGCACCGACAAAGCCGGCTCCGAAAACAGTTACCTTATAATTCATAATTATGACCTCTTTCTGCGACGGAATTGTTATGGCGAAATAACCGGCGTTGTCGAGTCCGAATTATTCCCAGCATTGGATTGCATCAAGACACCGGTCACAGTAGGAATATCTGCCATGGAACCATGGGCTGCAATTTTTGATTGGGACGGTGTCATCATTGACTCTTCGCGCCAGCACGAACTGAGTTGGGAGCAGCTTGCCCAACATGAGAACCGGATATTACCGGCTGGTCACTTCCAGCGCAGTTTTGGGATGAAAAACGAGCGCATCATCCCCAATCTCCTTTGCTGGACGACTGACCCGGCCGAAATTAAACGGCTGTCGTGGCTGAAAGAAGAATTTTACCGGCAAATTGTCCGCACGTCCGGCATCGAAGCATTGCCGGGCGTCCGTGAGTTTTTGGAGCGGCTGGACGCCGCTGGTATACCACGCATCATTGGCTCGTCCACGCCACGCGAGAACATCGAGCTGGTTGTTGAGCTTGTCGGCCTGCGCCGGTATTTTCATCAAATCGTAGCGGCTGCTGACGTTACTCATGGCAAGCCGGACCCGGAAGTATTTCTGTTGTGTGCCCAACGGCTCGGCTTCCCGGCAAATCGATGCATCGTCTTTGAGGATGCACACGTTGGCATTGAAGCCGCGCGCGCGGCGAAGATGAAAGTCGTCGGTGTTGCCACGACACACCCAGCCGCAACCTTGCGTGATGCCGATCGGGTTGTACACCGGTTGGACGAACTCGACATTGCTGACGTGGCGCAGTTACTCTAACCGGTCGATTAGTCGCCACTCACAAGCTTGCGTTTATGGGTTTGCATTGGCATGTTCAAGACTGATGGTCACTTCTGAAGAATGGTTCACTCGTGAAACGCTGTTGAAGCGCGTGCGCCGGCAACGCGATCAAAAGGCGTGGGAAGAATTCGTCCAATATTACCGTGGCTATGTGTACGGGATTGCGCGGCGCATGGGCTTGAATCATCACGACGCTGAAGAAGTCGTCCAGACGGTAATGCTCAAGTGTTGGCAGAAGTTGCCAGAATTTGAGTACGACCAGCACCGGGGCCGGTTTCGCGGTTGGCTGTGTACGGTTGCCGGCAACGAAGTCAAAATGTTATTCCGCCGGCATTCACATGGATTGGACCGGCTGGCACCGGATAAACGGGCGGAAATGCAGGACTATTTGCAGCAGGTGGATGCCACGCCAACTGAGCAGTTGATCGAACGCGAATGGATCACATACGTCACCACGCTGGCATGGCAGCGAATTGAGGGTACGGTCGGCGCGAAAGAAAAACAGGCGTTCGAGTTGATCTCCAAAGGGCAGTCGGCTGAAGATGTGGCACATACGCTCGGTCTAACCGTGAGCAGTGTGTACGTGTACAAGAAGCGAGTGCAGGACCGGTTGCGCGAAGAAATCGTGCAGCTCAACAACGATCTAGACTGAGCAGACCTATTCCGCCACGACTTGTGGCGGTTGCCGGCTTTGCGAGAGCAAGCGTTCCACGACTGGTACCTGCTTTTCAGACACAATCACCTTTTCAAGTTTTGGCAGATTACGAAGTTGTTCCAAACGGACGTTGACACAATTGACGAGTCGTAATTCTGTGACCGGTAAATTGAAAATTGGGGAAAGCTCCCTGACTGGTGTGTCGGTCAGGTTGAGCACTTGCAGGTCGGAATTGCGCAGCCAGCGCAGTTCCACGACAGCGGTTCCGGAAAGATCAAGTATGGAAATTGGCAGGCCGGTCAGCGGTATTATCTGACTCACTTGCTTGCCATGAAGTTCCACTGCAAGATCGTTCGTGTCCGACCGGTATTCGTAGATAAAATTGGTTGCCGGCGGATTGAGCAGGCTGAGCGCGTTGTGGATAAATTCCAAATGCGCCGGGTCCGCCGGGCCGGCATGGTTAACATTCTGAAACAACTGTCCCAAGGCAATTTCCTGCAGGTCAGTGCTGAGCGCATTGGTTTTGCTGGTGATGTCTTGGATAAGTTGCAGCAATTGCGGATATGCCAGCGCCCCGGGCAGCGTGTTCATTTGCAGGTATTTGTCCGCAATCTCACCAGCACGTAATGTCTTGTCGGGCTTGGGCCGGCGCGCATAATTCGGCAAGCGGTCAAACACCTGCACGGCTTCGGCAAACTCCTGCCGCCCCAGATGCAAAAATCCTTTACGGATCCACGCCTGCGCCAGACTGCTGTCCAATGTCACAATCAAGTTAAGTTCCGTCAGCGCCTCGTCATACCGGATCGTGCGGATAAGCTCTTCAGCGTGGTTGAGCAATTGCGGTGTGGCCAGCCGGCCGAGCCGAAGTTTTTCCACCTCTTCGTCCCGCAATCGCGACAAAGCGTCCATCGCACGGTGCTCGCTCAGCGTGGTCTGCGCGAGCGCATCCACGGCGCGGCGTTCGCTCTGGGTAATCTTGATGACGAATACGCTCAATAAGGCCGTGATGGTCACCAAGCTGCCGGCAATGACTGCAAACACCGCTTTGTGTCGTTTGACGAGCAACCAAAACAGTGTTCCAAACCCGACGTTCTGGGCCGAGACCGCATAGCCACCGAGAAACGCACGAACATCGCGCGCCAACGCTTCTACGCTTTGATACCGGTCATGCGGCGCAGGTGCCATTGCCTTCGCGACGACCGCCATCAAAGCCGGCGGTACCTTGTGTTGCGACCACTTGCCGGTCACCAAAGCTTTCAGTACCGCGCCCAGCGCAAAAATATCGGTGCATCGATCGAGCGCTGGGAAGTCGCCGCGTTCCTGCTCCGGCGCCATGTAGCCTGGCGTGCCACGCACCGCGCCTTCCACCGGCACCTCGCGTAATAAATCCGGTAACTGCACAGTACTGCCGTCAAGAATCTTGGCCAATCCCCAATCCAGCACCAATACCTCACCGAAGCTGCCAACTTGAATGTTAGCCGGTTTAAGGTCCAGATGAACGACGCCACGCGAATGCGCAAACGCCATCGCATGGCAAACATTCTGAAATATCTCCAACCGGCGACTGGGCGGATACTGCTTTAAATAAGATGATTCGCCGGCATTGAGGTGCTGGAGAATGTCGTGAAGGTTTTCGCCGCCAAGCAGCTTCATCGTGAAATATGGCCGTTTGCCGGCATCGAGGCCGATCTCGTGCACTGGCACGATATTGGGATGCTCCAACGCGGCGGTAATGCGCGCCTCGCGGAGAAACCGCCGCTCTTGCGATGACCGTGGCGCATCTTTGCGTAACATCGCCAGTGCAACATCGCGATCGGCATTGCGGTCGTGGGCGCGTTGAACCAGCTTCATCCCGCCCGCACCCACTTGCCCGGTCACGTCGTACTTTTCGCCAGGCGTGGCCGCAAACAAATCAGCCGGGGCCGGCCCATCCGCCGGCAGCGCAGCCTCACTGCCACCGCTAGTCTTGCTGCTCGTGTAATACTGCGACAGCCAAGTCAGTTCTTCCCGGTGCGATCCCAGATTATTTATATCATGCGCTTCCGGCATGACCACATTCTATAGCCGGAAAATCCGATCTTGAATAGAAAAGTTCTCTGTCGATTGCCACACAGCGTGGCTTGTGATACGGTGCGCCCGCTGTGGATAAAATCACCAACCATGTCGTAAAAGTTAACCCCAGCTTCCCGCAACGTCACTGGCTGCAAAAAGCGGCGACGATTTTGCGGACCGGTGGCCTCGTCGCGTTTCCGACCGAAACAGTGTACGGCCTCGGTGCGGACGCGTTAAATCAAGCCGCCGTCGAAAAGATCTTTCTCGCCAAGCAACGCCCCGGTTGGGATCCACTCATCGTCCACGTCCGCGATCTTGCGATGGCAGAGTCGCTAGCACAGGAAGTGCCGGCAATCTTCCGGCAACTTGCCGGTCAGTTTTGGCCGGGACCACTTACATTGGTCGTAAAAAAAGATGCGCGCATCCCTGACGCCGTCACAGCCGGTCGCCCAAATGTCGCGTTGCGAATGCCACGGCATCCGGTAGCCGCCGCGTTACTTGCCGAAGCCGGATTGCCAATTGCTGCTCCGAGCGCCAATCAGTTTGGTCGGCCCAGCCCGACTCGCGCCGAGCATGTCGTCACAGATCTCGGCAAGTGCGTGGATTTAATTCTCGATGCCGGGCCGACGCAACTGGGCGTTGAGTCCACAGTGCTAGACCTCACGCAGGCACCGCCGGCAATCTTGCGCCCCGGTGGTGTGACGCGCGAGCAATTGGAAACGCTAATCGGCCCGGTCACACTGGCACCGAGTGTAGCTGATGAACTAACCCGGCAAGGCCTGGCAGGTCCCGGTATGACCCGACAACATTACGCACCACGTGCCCGAGTGGAATTATTCGATGGTGACCAGCAAACAGTGACTAACCGGCTATTCGACCGTGCCACCGAGCTCCGCCAGCACGGTCACCGCGTGGCCGCCATCGTTAGCAATGAAATGTTACCGACAGTCGAGCCGGTCATAGAATTGGTAGCGAGCTTCGGTGCGTGGGGTGATTGGGAGAAATTGGCGCAGCGGTTGTTTGCGGCGTTCCGGGTTTTTGACGATCAAGACGCGCTGGTAATTTTATGTGTGTTGCCGCCAGCAAAAGGCATCGGACTGGCAGTGCGTGACCGGCTACAACGAGCTGCTGGCAACTTGACGGAACATACCAGCACAAAGTAAGGTAGCAGCTATAGATTACGGAGAGGTGGCAGAGTGGTCTAATGCGCACGCTTGGAAAGCGTGTGGGGTCGCAAGGCTCCCGCGAGTTCGAATCTCGCCCTCTCCGCCATTCATTTTAACTAATTGTTTTCACACAATTTGGAGCGCCATTGGAACAATCATAAGCACCTATACTATAGGATTTTAATATGGTGCTCCCGGCCAGAGTCGAACTGGCGACCTGCGGTTTAGGAAACGAGAAATGTCAACCCTTGGAATTCGTTGTTTTCCTAGGAAATCTGCGTATTTCAACGCCTTGTGCTATTCGCAACCATGCAACAAACTGCATCAGAATGCTGTAAAAATGCCTCGCTCTGCCACGGAATTGCCACGGGAAAGTGGAAATGATGGATTTGGGCAGGCAAAAATAAATTGGAGAGCCGAGGAACTGTCTCTCATTTTGCTTATTCCCCAAGTTTTCTCGGGGCTTCTTCCGCCCTAGTGGGCGTTGCTGCTGAGAGGTTGCTCGACTCTCCAACGGAACGTAGGCTCATTTGAGGGAATAGCAAGTGAGAGTTTGGATGGAACTGGGCGGGGGCTATTGGCGGGGATCAGGCGGATGAAATGGCGGGTTGACATATACGCCTAAGCAGATATATTATCCGCCACATGGACAACCCCGATCAACTGTTCAAAGCGTTCTCGGACTCAACCCGCCTGCGATTGTTGAACCTCCTCGCCCAACGGGAGCACTGCGTTTGCGAGTTCCAGAGCATCCTGCAAGTTCCACAGCCGAAAATCTCCCGGCACCTTGCCTACCTGCGCCGGTCGGGTTTGGTCAAAACCCGTCGTTCCGGCAAAATGATTTACTATTCGCTCGCCCCAACCACGAATGCTGTCCATACCTCATTGATCCGTTGCTTGCGCGGATGCTTTAGCGACATTGGGTTTTTGCAAGAAGACATCAAACGGGATCGGCGAAGCAAACCTTTCTGCCCCCCTACCAAGGAGTCCTGCCCAACATGCGAAAACTAAAAGTTCTTTTCCTCTGCACCGGCAATTCCTGCCGGAGCCAAATGGCGGAAGGTTGGGCACGGCATCTGAAAGCCGAACGCCTCGAACCCTACTCGGCAGGCATCGAGAAGCATGGGATGAATCCCCATGCCATCAAAGTCATGGCGGAAGCGGGCGTTGACATAACCGGACATCAATCCAAAACCGTTGCGGAACTTGGCTCCGTCGAGTTCGATTATGTCGTAACGGTTTGCGGTCATGCGAACGAGCATTGCCCCATCTTTACAGGCAAAGCCAAGGTGGTGCATGTCGGCTTCGATGACCCGCCCAAGTTGTCGGCAGGGATGCCAGACGGCGAAGCGAAGTTGGCAATTTATCGACGGGTACGCGACCAAATCCGCGCCTTCGTTGAAACTCTCCCCGGGTCGCTCACCGAAAGGAACTAATCATGGACAAGGAAACTGTCAGACAGAAAGTTCGGGAGGGCTACGGCAAAATCGCCGTCCTCGACAGCGGGTGTTGCGGCAGCGGGGTTTCTTGTTGTGGCTCGTCGCCCGAGGCGGCGGAAGAACTGGTTAAGCATATCGGATATTCAGCCGACGATTTGGCAGTTTTGCCAGAAGGCGCGAACATGGGACTGTCCTGTGGCAATCCGACCGCCATTGCATCATTGAAGCCGGGCGAAGTCGTTCTCGACCTCGGGGCGGGCGGTGGGTTCGATGTATTCATTGCCGGACGCAAAGTTGGGGCAACAGGCCGGGCAATTGGCGTGGACATGACAGCGGAAATGCTCGCCAAGGCGCGGCGCAACGCCGGAACGTATCGTGAGAATACTGGTTTCGATAACGTCGAGTTCCGTCTTGGCGAAATTGAAAATCTACCGGTGGCGGATGCCAGCGTTGATGCTGTCATCTCCAACTGCGTCATCAATCTGTCCCCCGATAAACCGCAGGTCTGGCGCGAAATGGCTCGGGTTCTGAAACCGGGCGGTCGGGTTGCGGTGTCGGATTTGGCATTGATGAAACCGTTGCCCCCTACCGTCGTCAGCATGGTGGAAGCGTTGATCGGTTGCGTCGCTGGTGCGGTGCTGGTTTCTGAAACCGAACAGATGGCTCGCGCCGCTGGGTTGACGGACATCGTGCTGACGCCGAAGCCCGATTACGTCAACGGCATGACGGATTGGAATGACCCGCTTTACCGCAAGATCATCGACCATCTACCGGCGGGAACCCAACCCGCTGATTACATTACCAGCTTGGAAGTCACTGCAAGGAAACCATGAAGAAGAAACTGCAAATCCTCGGCACTGGTTGCGCCAAATGCGCGGCACTGGTTGCCAACACGGAAACCGCCGCAAAAGAACTCGGCGGAGAATACGAAATCGAAAAGGTCACCGACCTGAAGCGCATCATGGAGTTTGGTGTAATGACGACGCCTGCGTTGGTTGTGGACGGCAAGGTTGTCGTTGCGGGCAAAGTGCCGTCGCCAAAGGAAATCAAACGATTCCTGCAATGAAAACCACAACTCAAATCCTAACCCTTATCCTGCTGACGGTGCTCAGCATCGCGGCAACGAATGCTCCCGCACCGACTGCCAAAGACGGCCAGCAACTCCCCAAGTTGCTCGATTTGGGCGCGACCAAATGTATTCCCTGCAAAAAGATGGCACCGATACTGGAGGCGTTGAAGAAGGACTATGCCGGTAAACTGGAGGTTGAGTTCATTGACGTATGGAAGTCAGAGGACGAAGCGAAGAAGTATGGGATCAATTTGATTCCGACGCAGATTTTCTTTGATGACACCGGCAAGGAACTGTTCCGGCACGAAGGATTTTACGGCCGGGATGACATTCTCGCCAAATGGAAAGAACTCGGCGTAAATTTGGGCATGACCTGCCCCCTATAAACGAGTCCAGTGGTGATGGTAGAATATTGGCTGCTGGGCGAAACTGAAAGGGGTTAGGAACATGGCAAAGCAGCATTACAAGCCGGAGCAGATCATCAGTAAGCTTCG
>Ga0209697_10009485_pt1 | contig 10771 bp, 6 predicted proteins | sample AliMusrvi5mmetaG_FD_184115 | JGI IMG/M metagenome (GOLD analysis project Ga0209697, IMG submission 184115) | Freshwater lake bacterial and archeal communities from Alinen Mustajarvi, Finland, to study Microbial Dark Matter (Phase II) - Alinen... | ecosystem: Environmental > Aquatic > Freshwater... | reverse complement strand
GTTCTGGGGTGGGCTGTGGGGGCTGTTGTTTGGCAGTGCCTTCTTCCTCATCCCCGGTATCGGCCCCGTGCTCATGGCCGGGCCGTTGGTCGCCGCGCTCGTAAGTGGACTCGAGGGGGCGGTGGTAGTCGGCGGGATGAGTGCACTGGGCGCGGCGTTAGTCAGTCTGGGTGTGCCCAAGGAGTGCGCCATCACGTACGAAACGGAGGTGGCGGCAGGCAAGTTCGTGCTTCTTGTCCACGGAACTCCAGAGGAGACCACCGAAGCCAAAGCGTTATTGCAAGAGCTTGATCACGGCTGTGAAATAACCGAGTGAAATGCATGGGTAGGCAGGAGTCAGCTTGATGAAACATGTTGCAGGTTTGTGGATTGACCACCGACAAACGGTGATTGTGCTGCTTTCGGGCAAGACAGAAGAGATCACGCGGATCACATCACATGTCGAAAAGCACGTCCCGCATTCAGGTTCGGGACAGGAGGCGCCGATAGAGGATCATCGCGACAGGCGATTTTTGGACCATCTCAACAAGTATTATGATGAAGTCATCACGCACCTTCACGGCGCGGAGTCTATCTTGATCCTTGGTCCGGGTGAGGCAAAGAGCGAATTTGCAAAACGGCTGCGGAGTGAACACCCTGCTGGAAGCATCGTCGGAGTCGAGACAGCTGACAGGATGACGGATCACCAGATTGTGGCCAGAGTCCGGCAACATTTTATCGAATAACCCACTGCATTCCTGTACTTGCCCCTGCTGTTCACCGGATGAGAAATGCGCGGCCTTGTGGCCCTGATGACGTATCCAAGCGTCGTGATGAATATGGTGACCAGAGATTCTACGCGGATTTCGCAGAGGAGACTATGCCACAGACGCGGCATATCGAGCAGCACTTTACCGCTTCAGAGACGGTTAAAGACCTGATCATAGGGATGTCGGATGGTCTGACGGTTCCCTTCGCCCTTGCGGCGGGAATCTCCGGCGCCGTGTCCTCTACCGGCATCATTGTGACGGCTGGTTTGGCCGAAGTCGCGGCTGGATCGATAGCGATGGGACTCGGTGGCTACCTTGCCGCGCGAAGCGATGCGGAGCATTATGCGGTCGAGCGACAACGTGAACGGCGTGAGGTGCTCGAACACCCGGCCCAGGAATCCGCGGAGCTGCTGGAAGTTCTCCAGTCTTATGGCCTTAGCGCTGCGGAGAGCCATCCTTTTGTCGAAGCATTGCGAAAGCGTCCGGAGGCCTGGACGAATTTCATGATGCGCATGGAATTGGGGTTAACCCTCCCCGACCCGAAGCGCGCCCTGAGAAGTGCCCTGACGATAGGGGGAGCCTATATCGTGGGCGGGCTGATTCCACTGGCTCCCTATATTCTCTGGCACGCCGTACGGGAGGCGCTTCCGCTTTCGGCGGTCGTCACCCTGACGGCGCTGGGGGTCTTCGGTTTCGTGAAAGGCCAGTTCACCAGCACCCCTCGCCTGCGCAGTGCGCTGCAGAGTATGCTGGTGGGCGGCCTGGCCGCACTCGCCGCTTTTGCACTGGCGCGGCTATTGTAAGGTGAGACGGTGTCCACGGACTGCGTTTCCAGTAGGCCATGCGCCATGCACACGACTTCGCCCGGTCGCAAGACCGGGCGAAGTCGTGGCTGCGATTCATAATTTTTTACCGGTCAGCCAGTGTCAGTTCCGCGGTATTCGTATTATACTCTACGATCCGACTTCCGCGCAGTGCGGATGAATCTCTCGCTTCCACGCGGTACCGTTCCAGCGTGGTTGCCGGTGCGCTTTGCGGAAGCGCTCCTTCGGTGAGTCGCTCAATGCTGATCACGGTCAACGCATGACCGGCGCAGAATTGAACGATGGCACGCTCGCCTGCGGTCGGCCCACGGTCGCCTTGCCAATCGTTGACATTGCCACGTTTATCGTTGACATTGCCATGCCGATCGCCGTTCTTGGAATGATCGCCGTCATTCGGCTGATCACCACCGTCAGGACGGTAGCCGGGATGGTCCGCGTCGCCCGGACGACTGGAGTCGTCTTGATCGTAATGGCCGTGATGCACGTGCGAGTTTGATCGACCGTTATACACGCCATCATCAGGCCGGCACCCTCCGAGCCACAGCAGCATCCCGCAGACACCACAAATAAGCAATACTTTGTACGCCATCGAGTCCTCCTTTATTGAGTATGTATCGAATATAGTATAAAACTAGCACACCCCATCTTCAATCATGCATTAGATAGATACTTTTCTCTATCTCACTGTATTCGCTTTGCGAATACAGTGATGCACGCCGCGCATATTCATTCCTATACCTCTATGCTACAATATCCGTACTGAAGGTGTGCGCAATGCGGATAAAAGTATTGCGGGGCGTGTTGGTACTCGCCAGCGAACCCATTCGCCTTTTCTGAAAGGACGCGACATGTCGACACTCATTATCCGCAACCGGATCTCGACCATCCTGCTTCTTTGCCTTGGATTGCTCATGAGTCTGACCTCGGGGGGGTGGGCGCAGCAGTCAGATAACCATTTGCTGCACGCGGCGCCCGTTCCCGGGAAGATGGTGATCGACGGAAAGCTCGATGAGTGGGATTTATCAGGGCAGATTGAGGTATTCGCCAATTATCGCTTGCGCAACAGTTACTCCGCGAAAGTCGCGGCGATGTATGACCGGGAGAACTTCTACCTGGCTGTCAGTTGGCGCGACCCCACACCGATGTACAACATGATCGATTCGAATTACGATATCGGCAGCGGGTGGAAGAGCGATTGCCTGCAATTACGCCTGAAGACTGATATGGTCATTGGCGACGTCACCTGTTGGTATTCTACCGCCGCGAAACATCCGGTCATCAATATTACCTATGGTCGCTTCACCAGTGGGCGGGATGTGAACACGGATGTCAATGCCTTCGTGGGGATTACCGATGCCCTGAAGGTCGGCGCGCGGGAAGCCTTTCTGATCGGCGACGACGGGAAAAGCTACACCCAGGAAATCGCGCTGCCGTGGAAACTCATCACCGGTCAGGCGGCGATCGTCAAAGCGACGGGCAAACCCTATCTCCCACCCAAAAGCTACCAGGCCGGCGATCGTTTCAATATGGGAATGGAATTTCTCTGGGGGCCGGCGGATGGGCGCACCTTTCCTATTCATCGCTACGCGGATCTGTTGAAGGAAGGACAATCCGTGCGTGAATTCTTCTGGACTGCAGAAGACGCCTGGGGTCCGGTTGTACTGGAGCCAAAGGGACACTTGCGCCTGCCCGCCCCAGACTATGGCAATACCGCCCAATTCCTGCAGAAGACCGCGGGACCGGTGAAGCTTTCCTATACCATGCCGTACGACGGCTTTGCGACGCTGGTGATTGACAACGACAAAGGGCAGCGGGTGAAGAATCTCATCGGCATGGCCCCGCGCGGTAAAGGCAAACAGGTCGATTATTGGGATGGCGCCGATGACTTTGGCAAACTGTTGCCGCCGGGCGTGTATCATTGGCATGGCCTGCTGCATCAGGGTCTCGACCCCACCTACGAAGCGAGCTACGGCACAGCCGGCACACCGGCCTGGGATATTGCCGATGGGACCGGCGCGTGGATGAGCGATCATAACCCGCCGTGCATTGTCGCGGCCGGTACGGACATGCTCTTCCTCGCCGCGCAAGGGTCGGAAGCCGGGTGGGCGCTCCTGGGTGTCGATCTGAACGGGAAACGGCTCTGGGGAGAGCGTAAATTCCAGGGGAATGCCGATCTGGCGGTCGATGAAACCTATTTGTATGGCGCGATGAATCAATGGTGGGATAAAGAGACGCCGATGACAGTCGGCCGGCTGGTGGCGAAAACCGGCAAATATGCACCGTTTGCCACCAAACCGACGCCATTGCTCATTGTGCCGGTGACCACCCCCGGCGAACAGGGGACGATTACCGGATTGGATGTGACGACCGACCGACTGGCGGTGGCGATCAGCGGGTTAAACGTCATCCGGTTCTTCAATAAATCGACCATGGACAAGCTGGGGCAAATCGCCGTCCCCGGTGTTGGGCAAGTGGCGTATGGCGCGGATGGGACGCTCTTCGCGATTGCCGGCACGCAGGTGGTCAAGGTAACGGACGCCGGTCTGCTCCCGGTCATTTCGACCCACCTGGAGAAACCGTTCGGGTTGGCGATTGATAAAAAGTCGGGGGCCTTTTATGTCACCGACCGCGGCAGTCAGCAGATTATAGTCTTCGCGAAAGACGGCGCCTTCCTGCGAGCAATCGGCACCCCTGGTGGTCGCCCGCAACCCGGGACGTGGGACCCGAACGGTCTGCTAAACCCGGCCGGCCTGGATATCGACGCGCACGGACGGCTGTGGGTCGCGGAAGAAAATATGTGGCCAAAACGCGTCAGCGTGTGGACGGCGGACGGGCAACTGGTGAAAGATTTTCTCGGCCCCACTACCTACGGCGGCATGGGCGCCATGGTTGATGCAGAGGACAAAACGCGCGTCTTCGGCAACGGATGCGAATATCGGCTCGATTATGCGAAAAATCAGACAACAGTGATCGCGAATGTACTGCCGAACAATCTGGTGGGCGACCTGTGCAAATATCAGGGGCGCGAATATTTCCTCGAACGTCTTGGGGGTCTGTACCTGCGTAAAGGCGACGCCTTCATCCCCGTGGCGCGCTTTGGACGCACGCAGGTGCGGTCGATGGCGAACGTCGGACTGCCGCTCACCGCTCCGGCCGGCGCGACGGAGTGGTTCAGCTACCTGTGGTGTGACTTGAACGACGACGGGATTGCAGAACCGAATGAGGTCACCACGACGCTTATCCCGCTGGAAAGCGGAGGATGGGGCGGCTACTGGCTGGATGAGCAGTTCAGCCTGTATAGCGGCACCAACGGCTATGGCGCGCAGAGCGTCAGCAAGATCCCGCTGAAAGGCTGGACCGCCGGCGGCGCACCCCTCTGGGATCTCGCGCAATGGCGCCATATCACGGATGACCACCTGTCCGGTCCCAATTATCTCTATTTGGCGGAGCATGGGAAGGTGATTGTCGGCTCGCCGATGACCTGTTTTACCGACGACGGCACGCAACTCTGGAGCTACGGCAAAGACCAGTGCACCGGCGTGCATGGGTCGCACTATGCACCGATCACTGAGCGCGACGACCAACTGTTTGGGGCGCTGGCGTGCATCGGCAAGGCCGATTCCCCAATGGGCACCGTGTTCGCGGTCAGCACCAATATCGGACGTCTCTTTCTGATGACCACCGATGGTCTGCTGGTGGGCAGTATTTTTCAGGATGCCCGAAGTGGGTCCGATGCCTGGCCGTCGACAGAGAAACCCGGCGCGCCGCTGGGCGGGGTGACCATGGGCGGCGAATGGTTCGGTGGTTACTTCTTCAAAGCGAAGGCCACCAACGAATATTACCTGGTCGCCGGCGGCACCTCGTATAACCTGATCAAGCTCAACGGCCTCGATAAACTACAACCCATCACAGGGGGCTCGGTGAAATTTACCGGCCGCGATTTACTCGCTGCGGATGCCCTGCAAAAGGCACAAGCCACCGCGAACCCGGGCGTCAACACACTGGCGATCTCGCGCATCGGCACACCGGCAACCATCGATGCCAATCTGGGGAAATATCCGCCGGATCGTTTTGTCACCTGGGCGGCCGGACCTTACCGCGCCAAAGCCGCGGTCGCCACCGACGGTAAATCTCTTTATCTGGCTTACGAAGTGAGCGGCAAGGCCAACCCGCTGGTGAACGGCGGACAGGACTCGCTGCAGCTATTCACCAGCGGAGATTCGGTCGATTTACAACTCGGCGTCGATCCCACCGCGAATCCAAAACGCACCGATCCGGTGGTTGGCGACCTGCGCTTGCTCATTTCCGTCATGAATGGCAAGCCGATTGCCGTCCTCTATCGCTGGAAGACGATCGGCGACAAGCATCCGGTCACCTTCACCTCGCCCTGGCGCACCTGCCGCCTTGACGAAGCACGGGTGCTCTCCGAGGCCCAAATCGCAATCACGCGCTGGGGTGACGGTTTTCGGCTGGAGGCTGCCGTCCCGCTTACCACCCTGGGCTTTACGCCCGAAGCGGGCAAGGAATATCGCCTCGACCTGGGAACGATCTTCGCCGACGCCAGCGGCACTAATCGCGCGGCGCGCGTGTACTGGGCGAATAAAGCCACCGGGCTGGTGAATGACGTGCCCGGTGAAATTATGGCGTCCCCCAACCTGTGGGGAACGGCGAAGTTAGCGAATCAGTGAGCCAACGGAAGGATGTGGCTGAACCGCACGATTCAGGAACGCAGGAAGAAACTGGATAGAAAGGAGCGAGCGCGATGGCTATTAGCGAGCGCATCATACATACACCGACGGCGCGCCTGGCCGCGTTGCGCGATGAGATCATGGTCCGGAAGGGATCGTGGATTCCCGAGCATCATCCCTTTGCGGCCGATGTGGCGCTCTGGCGCGCTTCCCGGCCGGGCTTTTCGGTTGTCCAGATTCGGGCAGCATTTCTGCGCGAATATGTCGCCCTGGCCCCGGTCGCCATTTATTCGGGGTGGCGGTTGGCCGGTGAACATGTAATCCCGGAATCGTGGCATCCGCAATTCCACCTGCTGGACCCGGCCTATGCGGAGCAACGGCGCCGGTTGGCGGACTTCGGCATCGTACCGGAACAGTATAATGAGCTTGAACGCCGGGTCGCGCAGTGGACGGAGCGCGGTACGACATTGCTGTCGACTATCGGGGAGCCACTGGTCTCCGCGCATCCCTGTATCGGGTGGAGCGACCAGGCGCCGGTCTTTTGGGGGAGTGGGTGGATGGAAAACCACTCCATCCGCGATTATGCCCGCGTGCTGCGCGATGGTTTCGCGGGCATCCGTCGCGATGTCGCCGCTCGAATGGCGCAGGCGGAGATCGACGATCCCGGATACCCGCAAGCGGAGAACTTTTGGCGCGCCGCGCAGGCGGTCTGTGATGCCGGCATCCTGCTGGGGCAGCGCTACGCCGCGCTTGCGGCGGAGATGGCAGACGGTACGGCAGATCCCGCTGAACGTGCCCGCCTGCGGGCCATGGCGGAGGCCTGCGCTCGCGTGCCGGCGGAAGGCGCGCGCACCTTTTTCGAAGCGGTGCAGGCCCTGTGGCTGTCCCACATCCTCACCTGCGCCGAAGACGGCATCAATGCCAACTCCCTTGGGCGCGTCGACCAGTTGCTCTACCCGTATTATCAGGCGGACATTGCCGCCGGACGCTTGACGGCGGACGACGCGCGTGAGCTCCTCGCCGAATTTGCCTGCAAGCTGTATCTGGAATATGACGTACAGGCCATCACCCTCGGTGGCGTGACTGCCGGCGGCGATGACGCGGTGAATGAGCTGAGTTACCTGATGCTGGAGGCAACGCGGGAGGTGGATTTCATCCGCGACCTTTCCGTGCGCGTGACTTCAACGACGCCGGAGCCATTTATCAACCAATGTGCGGAATTAATTGTGCGTGGAGGCGGCATCCCCTTCATTTTCAACGATGAGTGTTTTATTCCCGCCCTTGTTGAACATGGCATACCGCTACACGATGCCCGTGATTATGCACCGATCGGCTGTGTGGAATTAACCATCCCCGGTAAAGCGAACCCGCACGCCGTCTCCGGGTGGTTCAATGCCGCCAAATGCCTGGAACTGGCGCTCTTCGATGGCTTCGATCACCACTCCGGACGCCAACTTGGTCCCCACACCGGTCTGCTCACGGATCATCCGACCTTTGCGGCGTTTTTCGCGGCCTACCGCGCGCAGGTCGCGCACTTCGCGCCGTTGATGTGCTACACCATCAATCGCGGGGAGTTGGCGCAACGCGAACGTGGCCCGTTACCCTGTTGGTCCACGCTGACGGATGACTGCATTCCGCGTGGACGCGATATCACCGACAGCGGCGCACGGTATAACTACCATTCGATTTGCTTCCTGGGAACAGCGAATGTCGCGGATTCGTTGATGGCACTCAACGTGCTGGTCTATGACCAGCAACAGGTAGACGCCGGTGAACTACTGACCGCGTTGCGCCGGAATTTCGCCGACGATGAACCGCTGCGCTTGCGATTGGTGCACGGGGCGCCGAAGTATGGCAACGACGTCAGTGCGGTTGATGCCCTCGCGCGTGAAGTGGCGGACCAGTTCATCGATCTGATGGATCGCGCGACCAGCCCGCTGGGCGGACGCTATGTCGTCCACCTCTTCTCGTTCCTGTCCAATATCGCGTTCGGCAAAATGCTGGGGGCCACCCCGGACGGCCGCCGCGCCGGGGAACCCATTGCCTATTCGCTCTCCGCACAGCAGGGGCGTGATATCTCCGGCATCACCGCTCTGTTCCATTCCCTGGCGCGCCTCCCGCACCATCGCGCCGCGGGCGCCTCGGCCGCCATCGTGGAAGTGGATCCGAAGGTCGTGGCCGGGTCAGACGGCGTCACCCGCATGGGGCAACTCATACGCACGGCTGTCGCCCTGGGCATCGGGCAACTGCAATGGAATGTCACCACCGCGGAACGATTGCTGCAGGCCCAGCAGGACCCGGAACGGTATGGCAATCTGCCCGTCCGCGTCGCCGGCTACTCGCAGATGTTCAAGCTGCTCGACCGCGACTTGCAAAACCACATCATCGCCCGCACGAAACATCAACGCTGAGCGGGTCGTACGAACATCATTAATCCGCGGGCTGCTATCCTGCATTATTCATAACATTTCGAATATCGGCATATGCACTTTACTCATGTAGGCATTTTCACGGTGCTTTTCGGGCCTGCCCTGCAGGACATGCCTATCCGATCAAGCTGGGTGAACCCGGTCCAGGGAAAAACGAGCGCGCTTCAGCGTGCTTGATCGGGTAGCCGCCCCCTTCATGGAGTGGGGCGATAAACACGAAAGGACATCCGGAAATCCAACAGGAGTCAAATGTATATGCCGCTTCGAATAATGCCACAGTTAGCCCGGCAGTCAATCACTTCATGAATAATGCTACAGCTAACCGAAGCTTAGTGAGCAGCGAAGTGTTCGTTGACATAAGGGAGCGCCTCGAATATAATTCGGACGATTGATAATCTCTCTAATTGCCAGGGAAGGCAAACCATGCCCCCCCGAAGCGATGACAGGATAGGCAGCTCCATTTTCCGCGTGATTGATAAAAAATGAAAGGGAAGTCATGGCCGATACTACTGAACCCGTTCGCCCACAGGATTACCCGGTGACTGCCGATGCGCTGGCCGTGATCTCGCATGATCATGCGATACGCCACCGTATATGTCCCCTGGCGGTAAGTAAGAATGCCAAAGGGGAGCGCGAGTTAACGGTGGCCAGTGAGCATCCGAATGATCTGCAACTCCTCGAAACCCTGCAGCAACTGGCACGGTGTCATGTGCGCGCCGTCCCGGCGACCGCTCATGATATCTCCCTCGGGATTTCCTATCATTACAGCATGACGCAGGTCGCCACCGCCGCGGGGCTCTTCTCCGTGCCCAACGAGCAACCGACCTATAATGCCCGGAGCGAGTTCCGCACCACGCAAACGGAACGTGAGCCCGCGGAGTCGGTCTCCGTCACGCAACAGCTCAACCGGATCATGCAATTTGCCCTGGCGCAACGCGCCACGGACATCCATTTTGAGCCGCATGAACAAACGGTCTACGTGCGCTTTCGCGTCGATGGTCTGCTTGCCGATCACTGCAACTATCCCGCTGAACAACACCCGCAGATGGCGGCGCGCATCAAGGTGATCTGCAACCTTGACGTGGCACAGAACCGCCTGCCGCAGGATGGCCGCTTCGACGTACAATTGGGCGAGCGCCAATACGACATCCGCGTCTCCTTGCTCCCCACGGTGTGCGGAGAATGTGTGGTGTTGCGTCTGTTGCCGAAAGGCGCCCTGAGCGTGGGGTTCGACGATCTGGGCATGACCGAACCGCATTATCGCCTGCTCGATGCCTCCATCAATGCGCCGTCGGGCATGGTGCTGTTGACCGGTCCTACGGGTTCCGGGAAAACCACCACGCTCTATGCCTGTCTGTCCCGCGTGGATTGCATCACGCGCAAAGTCGCTACCATCGAAGACCCGGTGGAATACCAGTTCCATCGCATCGCGCAGACTCAGGTGAACCCGCGTATCGGGCTAACCTTCGCCAACGGGTTGCGCTCCATTCTCCGTCAGGACCCGGACATCATCATGGTCGGGGAGATTCGCGACCTGGAAACCATGGAGATCGCCGTCCATTCCGCGTTGACCGGCCACCTGGTGCTTTCCACGCTGCACTGCAACGATGCCGCCGCTGCCGCGTCGCGCTTGATCGACATGGGCGCCGAACCGTTTCTTATCGCCTCCTCAGTCACCTGCATCGTGGCGCAACGTCTTGTGCGGAAGATCTGTACGGCATGCAAACAACCGCTCGAGTTGAGCGAAGGCGCGCGCGTCGCGATGGGCTTGTCAGTTGACGATACGGTTTACTATCACGGTCGCGGTTGCACACGGTGTGGGGGGGCCGGCTATTACGGTCGCACCAGCGTCTTCGAAGTTATGCCCGTCACCTCCGATGCCGCGGAGATCATCGCCGCCCGCGCCGGCGCCGGGGAGATCCGCCGGCACATCCGTTCTCTAGGCGTCCGCTCGCTGCGCGACGACGGTCTGGAGAAAGCCCGCGCCGGCATCACAACGCTGGAAGAAGTGATGCGCGCGGTGAGTGTCGACCCGGTATAACGCCGGGAGGAGTGCGTGCCATGCGCTGTCTGTCTATGCT
>Ga0209697_10009482_pt1 | contig 10775 bp, 8 predicted proteins | sample AliMusrvi5mmetaG_FD_184115 | JGI IMG/M metagenome (GOLD analysis project Ga0209697, IMG submission 184115) | Freshwater lake bacterial and archeal communities from Alinen Mustajarvi, Finland, to study Microbial Dark Matter (Phase II) - Alinen... | ecosystem: Environmental > Aquatic > Freshwater... | reverse complement strand
CGGCAATGGTTTTCGACAATCGCAGGGAAGTGAATAACTGCCCCCACCATCCGGATGGTGGGGGCAGTTATTCACTTCCCTGCGATTGTCGAAAACCATTGCCGGGTATGCTCAAAGAGGCGGCTCGCCGTTATGACATAGATCTTGACACTTCAATCATGATCGGTGACAAGATTGCTGATACTGAGGCCGGAAATGCCGCCGGAAGCCGGCCGATCCTAGTTCGGACCGGGTACGGGGCTGTCAATGAGAGCCTTGTCTCTTCATCTACCGAGGTATACGATGACCTGCTGTCAGCCGCGAAAAGTCTGATAGTATCCGTTCAATCCGGTTTGACAGCCAGCCGTCTGTCATGATAGCTATCATTAATTATTCCATTTGAATCGAGGGTTCGCGATGACTCAGGGAATTACCAAAGGGATCATACTCGCCGGCGGGGCCGGCAGCCGCCTATACCCGCTGACGCTGGTTGCCAGCAAACAGCTGCAGCCGGTATACGACAAGCCGATGATATATTACCCGTTGGCTACGCTGATGGCATCCGGCATCCAGGATGTTCTGCTGATTTCGACTCCACACGACACGCCGCGGTTTGAGTCGCTTCTGGGCGATGGTTCCCGTTGGGGGGTCAGCATCACCTACAAGGTTCAGCCGGAGCCGAAAGGGATTGCCCAGGCCTTTCTGGTGGGTGAGGAATTTATTGACAACGATCCGGTCTGTCTGATTCTGGGTGACAACATTTTCTATGGAAAAATGAATCTGGACCGCATTATTCATGAATTTAAAGGTGGCGCCCTCATCTTCGGGTATCAGGTTAATGACCCGGAGCGGTACGGTGTCGTGGATTTTGACAGTGATGGCAAGGTGCTCAGTATCGAGGAAAAACCGAAACAGCCCAAGTCCCATTATGCGGTACCTGGTCTTTATCTGTATGACGGCAGTATCGTAGCGACGGCTAAATCCATCAAACCTTCACCACGCGGAGAGTTGGAGATTACCGATGTCAACCTTGAGTATATGCGCCGCGGTGAGTTAATGGTCGAGCGACTCGGGCGCGGCATCGCCTGGCTTGATACCGGCACTCACAAGAGTCTCATGGAGGCGAGTAATTTTATTGAAACCATAGAGTCGCGCCAGGGTCTCAAGATTGCATGCCTTGAAGAGATAGCATTGCGGCTAGGTTTTATTAACTGTATTCAAATGCAGCAGGTTATCGAGGCGACCCCCAACTCTTCGTACAGGGATTATCTTGTGCGGGTTTACAACGAAACGGACCTGTGCGGTCCGCGTTGAATCAGTGAGATGCAAAAGGCTCCGAGTATATGGAATTCTTGAAGAAATATTTAATTGCCCTGATTATCGGTATCAGCCTGCTTGCGGCTTTGATACTGTTTTCTCTGAATGTGCCACGTAACCGCGAGGCAAACGGAATCGAACGTGGTGTAATGAACCTGTTTGCCCCTGTTCTTAAGCCGGTTGCGCATATTAGCGGTATTGTTGAGAACATCTGGGACGGATACATCAGTTTGGTAAACGTCCGTCGCGAGAACGTGATACTGCATTCCACAATCAAGGAATTAGCCTCGCGTCTTGTCACCGGCGATGAGGCTCTGCTCGAAAACCAGCGGCTCGAAAATCTTCTGAAAATGAAAGATTCGATAAAGCCGCCGACACTTGGCGCAACAGTTGTAGGTGAAGATGTCAGCTCCTGGTTTCGCACTCTGGTAATTAATCGCGGCTCTTCCGACGGCTTACTGACAGGGATGGCGGTGATGGCTGCTGACGGTGTTGTAGGACAGGTTGTGAAGGTTGCATCTGGCACATCCAGGGTTCTTCTGCTCACAGATCATGCGAGCGGGATCGCCGCGACCATACAACGTTCGCGAGCTCGCGGAGTCGTAAAGGGGAAGGGGGAAGGGCTCTGTTCGCTCGAGTTCACTACCCGCGAAGAGGATGTAAAAGTCGGGGATCTTGTTGTGACATCCGGAATTGGCGGAGTTTACCTGAAAGGCTTGCCGATTGGCGAAGTAACCATGGTAAAGCGCGGCCAGTACGGAATATTTCAGACAGTAACTATTCGTCCCAGTGTAAATATTGCCCACCTCGAAGAGGTGCTGGTAGTCTTAAGAGGCGGGCATGAATAGGCGCAATTCTCTGTTACTTTTTTTTCTGGTCCTGTTATCAGTTGTACTACAGGTGGCGGTCCTGCCGGTATATGTCATCGACTCTTTCAAGCCGGATCTATTGCTGATTATAGTTGTTTTTCTCGGGCTGCACGGCTCTTTTGATACCGGTACTCCGCTGGCCTGGCTCCTGGGGCTGATCAAGGATTCTTTCAGTGGTCTCTATCTGGGATTGAACGCATTTTCATTTCTGCTTATTTTCTTTGCCATTAAAAGCACCTCCGATCGTTTATACGCCGACAGACCGGGATTATTCGTTCTTGCTGTCTGTTCGGCAAGCCTGGCCTGCTGCACTCTTGATCTCCTTCTTTTGCTGATGTTTACCAACTCCGGTGGAATCCTGTATTCGATATTCTCCGATCTTATTCCCTATCTGCTGATCAATAGTTTCACGGCTTCACTTGTCACGCTTCTCCCCTGGTATGCCAATCCGCAGGAAGCGCCATGAAAGAACGTCGCTTTGTTCGTGAAATAATGGAGTCCAAAAGCCGGGTTCTGTTACTTTCATTTATTGTTGGCGCCGCCTTTCTTCTTTTGATTCTGCGCTTATGGCATTTGCAGATACTGAACCAGGAGGATTACCGCAGCATGTCGGAGAATAACCGTCTGCGGTTTGTGCCGGTGGCGGCCTCTCGAGGGGCGATAATGGACCGGAATGGTAAAGTGCTTGTAAGCAACCGCCCTTCATTCAGTCTGGCCGTAATTCCGCAGGAGGTTAAAGATAAGGAAGCTCTTTTAACTCAACTCTCTTCTCTGCTCAGGCTCGACCGGACCGAAATGTCGGAACGCTGGGAAAAGGGCAAGGGACGCGCCAAATATTATCCGATAGTACTGGCTTCCAATATCACGCGAGATCAAGTTGAGATTGTCGAGGAGAACCGCTTGATGCTTCCGGGGGTAGAAGTGGAAATGAAACCGGTTCGGGAATATTCCAGCGGTGTGTTGGCTGCCCACCTGCTCGGGTATATTGGTGAAATTTCGGAAAACGAATTAAATGCCAAAGGCTTCGAGCAGTATAATTCTGGTGATTATATCGGTAAAATCGGGATTGAAAGGGCTCTGGACAACGAACTGCATGGCGGTGACGGCGGTCGGCAGCTTGAAGTGGACGCCCGAGGCAGAGTGTTGAGGACAATATCTGAAACATATCCGACAGTCGGGAACAGTGTGGTACTGACTATTGACGCAGCAGTACAGAAACAGGCCGAGCTGGCTTTTGGCGAACAGGCCGGCGCCGCGGTTGCCCTGGATGTCAATAGTGGAGAGATACTTGCCTTTGTCAGCAAACCTGGCTTTGATCCTGCACTGTTCAGCGGGAAACTGGCTGCCGACAAATGGAAAGAGTATCTGGGGGATAAACGGCATCCGCTGGAGAACAAGGCGCTGACCGGCCAGTATCCACCCGGCTCGACATTTAAAATAATAACCGCTCTCGCCGGCCTGCATGAGAAGAAGATCAATGATTCTACCTCGATTACCTGTACAGGATCATACAACTTGGGAACATCCACTTTCAAATGTTGGAACAAACATGGTCATGGCGTCACCAGCCTGAAAAAATCTCTGCGCGAATCATGCGATGTCTACTATTACCAGCTCGGGGAAAAGCTTGGAGTCGACAAAATTGCCTCTGCCGCCAATGCCTTCAAATTAGGAACTCCCATGGGAATCGGTCTGCAGAACGAAAAGGCGGGTCTCATCCCAACCGCCGAATGGAAACAGAAGAGATTCGGTAAACGCTGGTATCAAGGAGAAACACTGTCAGTGGCCATCGGACAGGGCTATGTTCTGATGACCCCCATACAGATGGCTTCCATGATTGCAACAGTTGCCAATGAAGGAACTGTATTTCGCCCGCATCTTGTTAAGCGCATTGTTGATGCGGACGGGAAACAGCTCACGGAAATGAGACCGGAAGTCATTGGAACAGCCGGGTTTTCAAAAGAATCGTACCGTCTTGTCAAGCAGGGGTTGTTTGCGGTTGTAAACGAATCGGGCGGTACCGGCGGCATGGCAAGGATGTACGACGTAAGAGTGGCTGGCAAGACAGGCACTTCGCAGGTTGTTAAAATGCGTGACAGCAACAGGGGCACTCCCTACCAATTCCGGGATCATGCCCTTTTTGTGGCTTTTGCTCCTTATGACAAACCGGAAATCGCAGTCGCTGTGGTGGTCGAGCATGGCGAGCATGGCGGTTCAGCGGCGGCTCCGATAGTCGCCAGAATCCTCAGGACGTATTTCGACGCCAAGAAGCCTGTACGGAAAGAGGGTAGTACCGTTTCTTCAGAGGAGGAAGATGCTGACGTAGAAGACGGCCTGCCTGCGGTCTTGGAAAAACCACACATCAACAGGAATTCTGCCAATGATTGATCGCCGGCTGTTAACCAACATCGACTGGATTCTGGCCGGACTCGTGCTGACAGTCTGCCTGCTGGGTATCATGAACATATACAGTGCCACTACACCCTACAAGGTTGTCGGCATGGCCTATTATCTTAAACAGTTCAACTGGATGCTGGCCGGCATGTTTGTCGCCCTGATAGTTTCAAGCGTTGATTATCATATACTTGAAGACTTCTCATACTGGTTTTACGGTTTTCTGCTCATTTTGCTGGTGGTTGTGCTGATTTTGGGCAGGCGGTCGATGGGCGCCACTCGCTGGCTGCATCTGGGGCTCTTTAATGTCCAGCCGTCAGAACTGATGAAGATTGTGATCGTTATCACTTTCGCCAGCTTCTTCAACAACTTTCAGAGTACCGGCGGATTAACAGTCAGGGATTTGCTGATCCCGCTAGGATTGCTGGCTCTGCCGGTGGCACTGATCATGAAGCAACCTGATCTTGGGACGGCGGTTCTAGTAATCCTGATTGCCGTATCCATGATGTTTTATGTAGGTTTGCGCTGGACAACTATTGTTACGTTTGCCTGTATCACACTTCCTGTTGCCTGGTTGGGGTGGGCTTACTTTTTGAGGCCGTATCAGAAAAATCGCATTCTCGATTTTCTGAACCCTGAACGCTCGCGCCTGGGGAGCGGCTATCACATCATTCAGAGCAAAATAGCCGTAGGTTCAGGGGGCATCGCCGGCAAGGGTTTCGTCAAAGGGACCCAATCTCAACTTCGTTTTCTGCCGGAGCAGCATACCGATTTCGCCTTCTCTGTTTTCGCTGAGGAGTGGGGCTTTATCGGCTGTCTGGTGCTTTTGATAATCTATATGTCGCTTGTACTTTGGGGGCTTAACATCGCCCGTCACTGCAACGACCGTCTTGGCTGTCTGTTGGCGGTGGGAGTCTCTGCGATGCTTTTCTGGCATATAGTAATCAACATCGGGATGGTTATCGGCATGTTTCCGGTGGTCGGAGTACCGTTGCCGTTCTTCTCCTACGGAGGAACGTCCATGATAACCTCCATGCTCGGGATCGGACTGCTTCAGAATATAAGCATGAGAAGGTATATGTTTTGAATTCGGGCTGCTGCAGAGTGGGTTGAATTAACAATCGAGGCGGTTATGGACATTGTCGTACACATCGCGGCGATGGCAAATGGAATATATGAACACCTCATTGTTCTGGATGCTGAAAACAACCCGATAGTCGCCTACCCGCAGCTTCCAGTAACCTTTCAGGGTAGCGCGAAGCGGTTTGCCGTAAAGCGCAGGTTCGGTCATAAGACGTTCCTTGATGGCAGTTTTTATTCGATCCTTCATGGCGCCGGAGAGTCTTGAAATATCCTTTGCTACTTCCGGATGAAAGAGGATGTCGTAGCTCATTCACCGAAAACCTTATCAAAGGAAAGAGCTGTTGCGCGGTCGAAGGTTTTTGCCCGTGACTCGGCCAGGTTTGCCAATGCACGATCCTCGCGCAGTTCCAGCGCTTCCTTGATGAGGTCGTGTGCAACAGAAGAGAGAGAAGCCCCCTCTGAAGATGCAATGGTGGTTAAATCATAATATAACGGCTGCTCACAGACCACATTTATGCGGGGATTTTTAGTCGGCATGATGATACCTCCATGCAAAGTGTCGCACAAGTGCGGCACCAAGTCAATATTAAGATGATTTATGAAGATACCTCAGGAAGGGAACTGATATATAATCCACATTCGCAAGGGCAGGGCTTATTCTGGTGGCATTGTTTCAGGTGCTTGTAGACTGGAATCTTTGACATAAATATTATTTACGAGTAGTGTCATTTCCACTTATATCGTTGAAGATAGAGGTTCGTCGAAATGAACGATAGAATTTAAAACACCCGCCCCAATAGCTGGTCATCGGCATGGGCGGGTTTTTTGTTTTGGAGAGGGATAGGGCATGGCAATTTTCGCTGGTAAAATCGGGGAGCATCCCTGATTTCCCTTAAGAGAAATGTAAATAAGCAAGCCTGCCCCTTTTCAGTGTTTAGGAAATGTAAGCGGTGTCCCGTTTTTTTTTACGTTAACCTGCTAAACAAAGTCCAGACGTTGAACGAACATATTTTTTTAACTGGAGAATAGATGTGAGCCTTAGAATGATGTTGAAACGGTTGAGGGCTAAAGAGTGCGATCATGGCGATACCGGTCTGCGAGGCAATATAATCGAAAGAAACATCCCGCGAGGTGTTACTCTACTATTGTCAGTTTTTCTCCAGTTCTCATTTCTCATTACCAACTTACTCGCTGCAAGCGTTCAATTGGAGAATTTTACCGCTGGCGCCGACATTATCTGGCAGCAAACCAATGGTCCCAATGGCGGTAATATTAAATCCATTGCTATTGACCCAGCCACCCCCCAGACACTTTACGCCGGGACATATGGTGGAGGCGTATTCAAGTCGGTCAACGGCGGGACAAGCTGGAGCGGAGTCAGCACCGGGCTGACAAACACAGTTGTCCATTCTCTTGCCCTTGACCCATCCGCCCCTCAGACACTTTACGCCGGGACAAATGGTGGAGGCGTCTTCAAATCCGCAAACGGCGGGACAAGCTGGAGCGCCGCCAACAGCGGGCTGACAAGCGTATCTGATGTCTTTTCCCTTGCCCTTGACCCATCCAATCCTCAGACACTCTATGCCGGGACAAATGGTGGAGGCATCTTCAAATCGGTTAACGGCGGCACAAGTTGGAACTCTGTCAACAGCGGGTTGACAAACGCATTCGTCCTTTCTCTTGCCTTTGACCCATCCAACCCTCAGACACTCTATGCCGGGACAAATGATGGAGGCATCTTCAAATCGGTCAACGGCGGCACAAGTTGGAACTCCGTCAACAGCGGGCTGACAAACGCATTCGTCCTTTCTCTTGCCCTTGACCCATCCAACCCTCAGACACTCTATGCCGGCACAGGTGTAGATGGTGGAGGCTTCTTCAAGTCGGTCAACGGTGGAACAAGCTGGAGCGCCGTCAACACCGGGTTGGCAGGCACACCTATCTATTCTCTTGCCTTTGACCCGTCAGCCCCTCAGACACTCTATGCCGGGACAGATGGTGGAGGCGTCATCAAGTCGGTAAACGGCGGGACAAGCTGGAGCGGAGTCAACACCGGGCTGACAAACGCAAGAGTCTATTCTCTTGCCCTTGACCCCTCCTCCACTCAAACACTCTATGCCGGGACAAATGGTGGAGGCGTTTTCAAGTCGGTCAACGGTGGGACAAACTGGAGCGCCGTCAACACCCGATTGGCAGGCACACCCGTCATTTCTCTTGCCCTTGACCCATCCGCCCCTCAGACGCTCTATGCCGGGACAAATGTTGGAGGCATCTTCAAATCGGTCAACGGAGGCACAAGTTGGAGCGCCGTTAACTCTGGGTTGACAAACGCATGCGTCCTTTCTCTTGCCCTTGACCCATCCGCCCCTCAGACGCTCTATGCCGGTACAAATGGTGGAGGCGTCTTCAAGTCCGTAAACGGCGGGACTAACTGGAGCGAGGTCAACACCGGTCTGTTGCTATACACAGGCGTCTTTGCCATTGCCATTGACCCGACCACCCCACAGACCATCTATGCCGGGACATATGGAGGAGGTGTCTTCAAGTCCATAAACGGCGGGACAAGCTGGAGCGACGTCAACACCGGATTGGCAGGCACATACATATATTCTCTTGTTCTTGACCCGGCCGCCCCTCAGACACTCTACGCCGGGCCAGTTGGCGGCGTCTTCAAGTCGGTCAACGGTGGAACAAGCTGGACCGCCGCCAACACCGGGTTGGCAGGCACATATATATATTCTCTTGCCCTTGACCCATCCACCTCTCAGACTATCTATGCCGGGACAGATGGTGGAGGCGTCTTCAAATCCGTAAATGGCGGGACAAGCTGGAGCGCCGCCAACAGCGGGCTGACAAGCGTATCCGATGTCTTTTCCCTTGCCCTTGACCCATCCAATCCTCAGACACTCTATGCCGGGACAGCTGACGGTGTCTTCAAGTCGGTTAACGGTGGAACAAGCTGGAGCGCCGCCAACACCGGATTGGCAGGCACATACATCAAATCTCTTGCCCTTGGCCCATCCACCTCTCAGACTCTTTATGTCGGGACACGTAGTGCTGGTGTATTTAAGGGCACCATTGACGGATCAGATACTTTTACCGTCACTCCGAGTACCGACGCGAACGGCAGTATATCGCCGAACACTGTACAGACGGTGAACAGCGGTTCCACGGCTATCTTCACCATAACGCCCGCCATTGGTTATCAGACTGTCACCCCCATTGGCGGCACCTGTCCGCAGGGAACGCTGTCCGGAAACAGTTACTCCACTGGAGCAATAATTATCGACTGTACGGTGACGCCTACGTTTGCACTCACCCCGGTTCCCGGCGTCTGCGGCAGCGCCAACAGCCAGACATTCACAATAGCCCCCACAACCAACCTCTGCTCGCCTAATGCCGCAGTAACGCTTACCACTACCGCCACTGGTTGGAGCTGGACCTGTCCCGGCAGCAACGGCGGTACGCCTGCAATTTGCTCGGCGAATCTCCAAACCTACGCCATAACCTTCCAAAGCGGCGGCAACGGCACCCTCACCGGCACGGCCAGCCAAACGATCAACTACGGCGGCAATGCCTCCACGGTTACCGCCGTACCTGCCACCGGTTATCGCTTTATCAACTGGACGGAAGGCGCGACGGTGGTTGGCACAGTAGCCGCATTGTCCATCACCAATGTCACCGCACCACACAGCTACACGGCAAATTTTGCCGCTCCGGTTCCCGGCGTCTGCGGCAGCAGTCATGCAGCCATACTCACAGTCGCTCCAACGACAAATCTCTGCTCCACCGGCACTCCATCCGCCGTAACCGGCAGCGGTCCGTGGACCTGGACCTGTAGCGGCAGCACCGGTGGAAAAGATGCCGACTGTGTGACATACATGCAGGGGAAAGCCGCTGTACAGCTTCCCCAGACCGGCCTGGACATCTGCTATAACCGTACCAGTGACCCTACGGACACGGTAATTGCCTGCAGCGGTACCGGTCAGGATGGTGAGTTGCAGAAAGGCCTGGCCTGGCCCGTTCCGCGTTTTGCGGACAACGGCGATCAGACCGTAACCGACAAGCTGACAGGGCTAATCTGGACCAGGGACGCCAACCTGATGAAGACGCGCGATCCCGCCTTTGATACCGATGGTACGCAGGATGGCGTTGTCACCTGGCAGCATGCCCTGGATTATGTGAAGAAGCTGAACTCGGATAACTACCTGGGGCACAACGACTGGCGGCTTCCCAACTACAATGAGTTGGAGAGCCTGGTAAACAGGGGACAGGTCGACACCGCCACCTGGCTGACAGGGCAGGGCTTTTTAAACGTCCAGTCATACTATTGTTCGTCCACTACCAACACCCTCAACCCCGCGTACGGCGCCTTTTACGTCGATATGCACTACGGCATCGTGGACGTCAGCCCTAGGATGAACGGCATCTCCTATGTATGGCCCGTTCGTTCGGGACAGCCTGGGTCATTTGGTTCTTTGACCCTTCGCCAAACGGGTCAAACTACTTGCTATGACTCTGCGGGCACGGTCATTGACTGCAGCGGTACCGGGCAGGATGGCGAGTTGCAGAGCGGCGCCGCCTCGCCAAACCCGCGTTTTGTGGACAATGGCAACCTGAGCGTGACCGACAACCTGTTCGGCCTCGTTTGGAGTAAGGACGGCAATATGCCCGGTCCGGCGGCTTGCGGCCCTGCAGCCACAAAGAGCTGGCAAGGCGCACTGGATTACATAAAGTGTCTCAACAGCAACAGCTACCTGGGAAAGAGTGACTGGCGCCTGCCCAACCAGAATGAGTTGGAGAGCCTGGTAAACAAGGGACAGGCCAGCCCTGCCACCTGGCTGAATGGGCAGGGCTTTTCAAACATAAACGCAGGCTACTACTGGTCGTCCAGCACCTACGCGAGTTTGACCGGCTTCGCCTGGAGCGTGCACATGAGCTACGGCACTGTGGACTACTACTATAAGAACTCTAATTACAATGTATTGCCCGTTCGGGACGAGCAGCCTGAATTATTCGGACTTTTGTACATTTCAAAGTCCGGCATTGGGAGCGGCAGCGTCACCTCATCACCCGCCAGCATTTCGTGCGGCGCGACCTGTAGTGGATCATTTGATTTCGGCACATCGGTCA
>Ga0209697_10009480_pt1 | contig 10776 bp, 12 predicted proteins | sample AliMusrvi5mmetaG_FD_184115 | JGI IMG/M metagenome (GOLD analysis project Ga0209697, IMG submission 184115) | Freshwater lake bacterial and archeal communities from Alinen Mustajarvi, Finland, to study Microbial Dark Matter (Phase II) - Alinen... | ecosystem: Environmental > Aquatic > Freshwater... | reverse complement strand
GGGCATCACTGGGGGAGGGGGCTCGATTTCAACCCGCCGCCTTCACCAACACATGCTCGGCCAACTCTCGGCTGATCGCCAGCCGGGTGCCGCACACCGAACAGATCAGATTCCGCCCGCCGGCGAGTTTTCGCACTTGGCTTTGCTCGCAAAACCCAAGCTCTCGCAAGCGCTCGCATGCCGACCCGCTCAATACTTCAACCTGCAAATCACAGCCGACTCCGGCCTGGTTTAGGGTCATTGCTTGGCTGGTTTCAGGGACATTTGGGGCTGCAAACTTCACGCCCAGACTCTAGGCTAATTGAGAACCGATTGCAACAACAAACTTTAAAATCTTCAAAACCCGGCAAGCTCCCTGTTTTTTTGATGAGCTGTGGGTCACTCCGGCTGGGCTGTTAACCTCCGTCATGTAACGAACCCACAACCGCGAGGAACCGCATGCCATAATTGGGCTCGTAGGGTTCTGTGGGGGGGACGTCCGGCTTTCTGGCTGACGGCTCTTTCCCGGAAATCGTTCGACTGAGCTCACGCCGAAGTCCTCTTCGCCTCTCGCCCAGTCTGAGGCACCGCCTCTGTGAAGTTCAAGTTATGGCTGGCTCCATCAGGTGCCCCGGGTTCGAGGCTTGCGTTGGTAGGGGCGTGGAGGTATTCTGAGGGCATGGAAAGCCACGAATGGCGCGAACAGAGCGCCGAGGGACTCAGGTATTTTAGGGCGACCCACCATGGGGAGCGTTGGACGATTCTGAGCACGCTCAAGACCGACCCGGATTGGGAGAAACTCGATCCGGCGGCGATCCCAGAGGACGTGTGGCGGGCGCTGCGCGATGTGGTTTGGCGCAAGTATCAGCGTCGGCGCTGCCCGTGGGAACGAGTCATGGAACTCGACAAACTCCTCGGCGACGAACCCGCGCCTGAGGGCCGCTGAGGGCCGCTGAGGGTGGCGGTTCAGCCACCGAACATTTCGGTCCAGTGGTTGCCAGAGCAACCCAGGCCGATGCGGCGCTGACCCGGGCTGAACATGTTTTTGTGGTGGCCGGGGGAATAGAACCAAGCCATGTTGGCGGCATGGGCTTCGGAGCTGCCCATGAAGATATTTTCGCCTGAGGCGGAGGTGCCGAAGTTTTTGGCGCGGTCCCAAGGGGATTTTTTGCCTGGGACGGGTGAGTCGTGAGCGAAGAATCCTTTTTCGGCCATATCGGTTGAGTGATCGCGTGCGGCATCGCAGAGCTTGGGATCGAGCACGAGGGCGTTGAGGCCCACCAGCATGCGCAGTTCATTGCATTCCTCGATGCCTTTGGCTTCTTCAGCCGGGACCTTCCTATCCTGGGCGAGCTTGCGGTTTTGGGTGATGATCTTCAAATCGTTGCGCTCAAAGCCGCTGATCCCTTCAGCTGCCGATTTTTCCTCGGCTTCCAGAGGTCCGGTGGAATCCAGATGCGCTACGAAGAGGACCGCGTTGTGGGCGGCATCCCGGAATTTGGCCAAGGCCAGCACCTGTTTGCGCTGCGCTTGCAATTTCTCCCCGCCGGCCTCGATGAGCTGGGCTGGGTTGGGTTCCAGCAGTTTGCGCAGAGCATCGACTGCGGGCATGCTCACGGTGGTGAGCAATGGCTTCATGGCGTCGTCCCCCTTGGCATAAACTCCCTTGAACGCGTCCCGATGCTTGCGGATCTGAAGGCGCACATCGCCTTTCTTGCCTACCAATGTCTTCGCAGTGGCGCTCACTTGGCTCAGGTAATTGTCGCGCTGGGACGTCCAGATTTTCTCAATCTGCGTGCTCAGCCGCCTGAGGTCAGTGGCGGACAGATTGGCCACGGATGCAATCAATGCATCGACATTTTCGCCTTTGGTGGTCTTGGCTTGGAAGCTGGCTAGCAGTTCGTCGGCCAGACTTGGGGCGGCGGGCAGGGGCAGCCCCAGCAGCAAGAAAAACAGGAAGGAAAGATTTTTCACAGCGGCAAGTATTGACTGCCAATTCGCGGCCTTTGGCAACGGAATTTTTTGGGCGGCCAGCAAGTCGCTGCCATCAATCCGGCCTGTTTGTTAGCGTCCCCCTCGCCAACATGGAGCGATTGCAGGATTTCCTCCGGCAGAACGATGCCGAGGGAATCGCCAATTCTGCGGATCTTGGTTTGGATAGGCATGGAGTGAGCGGCACCGCCACGCCACCGTTGTCAAGCTGTGAAGCCAGCCACGGCGAAATTTCCTGCTGTGCTGGCTTGACAACCGGGGCTTGCCTGATAGCCTCCGGCCCCGCCGGTTCGGGAGGGTTGTGCTTTTGCAATTTTCCACCGCACCGCACCTACTCATCCCCAGATCCTAACAATACGATGGCCACTAAACCAAAGGCAGTCAAATCCACTGCCAAGAAATCCGCCCCGCAAGCTGCCAAAAAGCCCGCAGCCAAGAATGCCCCGGCAACCAAGAAGTCGGCAGCCACCCCCAAAGCCACTAAATACGTTTACACATGGGGCGCTGGCAAAGCCGACGGCAACGGCAGCATGAAGCCGCTGCTAGGCGGCAAGGGTGCCAATCTAGCCGAGATGACCCGCATCGGCCTGCCGGTGCCTCCCGGGTTCACCATGACCACCGAGGTATGCACCTATTTTTACGACAACCAGCGCAGCTATCCGGCCGTGCTCGAGGCCCAGGTCAAGGCCGGCATCGTCAACATGGAAAAGTTGATGGGTTACAAGTTTGGCGACGCCAAGGGGTTTCCGCTGCTGGTGGCGGTGCGTTCGGGTGCCCGCGATTCGATGCCCGGCATGATGGACACGATTCTCAATCTTGGCCTCAATGACGACACCGTCCAATCCTTGGCCGCCGCCACGAATAACGAGCGCTTCGCCTGGGATTGCTACCGCCGCTTCATTCAGATGTACGGCGACGTGGTCATGGGCGTGCAGAAGCTCGAAGGTGAAGAGCACGAGCCGTTTGAAACCGTCATCGAGACCTACAAACACGAACAACACGGCGAGAACATCATCGATAGCGACCTCTCCGCCGCCGATAATCAGGAACTCGTCAAGCGCTTCAAGGCACTCGTCAAGGCTCGCAGTGGCCAATCCTTCCCCACCGATCCCTGGCAGCAACTCATGGGTGCCGCCGGTGCCGTCTTCGGCTCGTGGATGAACGACCGAGCCATCGTCTATCGCCGCAAATATAACATCCCCGCCGCTTGGGGCACCGCCGTCAACGTGCAAGCCATGGTCTATGGCAACACCGGCACCACCTCTGGATCCGGCGTTGCATTCACCCGCAACCCGGCCAATGGCACCGACGAATTTTACGGTGAATTCCTCATCAATGCCCAGGGCGAGGACGTCGTCGCTGGCGTCCGCACTCCCGAACCAGTGCTTAATTTGAAAAAGGAAATGCCCAAGTCGTATGCGGAATTGCTCAAGGTGCGCCAGATCCTTGAGAAGCATTTCAAGGATGTGCAGGATATCGAGTTCACGATTCAGGAAGGCAAGCTGTTCATGTTGCAAACCCGCAACGGCAAACGCACCGCCGCCGCCGCCCTCAAGTTCTCCATGGACATGGTGAAGGAAAAACTCATCGACTGGGAAACCGCCGTGCTGCGTAACCCCGCCGATCAGCTCGACCAACTGCTCGCCCCAATCTTCGACCTGGCGGAAATCGCCAAGGCCAAGCCGCTCGCGAAGGGTCTGCCCGCTGGCCCCGGTGCTGCCTCAGGTAAGATCTATCTGAATGCAGACCGCGCCGCAGCCGCCGAAGCCCGCGGCGAAAAGGTCCTGCTCGTCCGCAACGAAACCAGCCCGGAAGACCTTCGCGGCATGATCGCCGCCGAAGGCATCCTCACCGCCAAGGGCGGCGTCTCCTCGCACGCCGCTCTGGTCGCCCGCCAAATGGGTAAAGTTTGCATCTGCGGCGCATCCGCCGTGGAAATCGACTACGACAAACTCACCGTCACCGCCTCCGGCCAATCGTTCAAGGAAGGCGACTACCTATCCATCGACGGCACATCCGGCATCGTGTACGGCGGCCAAATCAAAACCGCCCCTTCCGAAATTATCACCGGCATCGTCGATGGCGATAAGGCCGCCAAGAAAACCGCGAAGTTTAAAAACTTCCTCCAACTCATGGAATGGTGCGCTCAGGCGACCCAGCTCGCCGTGCGCACCAATGCCGACACGCCCGAGCAGACACGCATCGCCTTGGCCTTCGGTGCCACCGGCATCGGCCTGACCCGCACCGAGCACATGTTCTTCGAGGGCGACCGCATCGACGCGATGCGCGAGATGATTCTGGCGACCGATGTGACGGCCCGCAAAGCCGCTCTGGCCAAGCTGTTGCCCTATCAGCGTGAGGACTTCACCGGCATCTTCAAGGCGCTCAAGGGCTTCCCGGCCACCATTCGCTTGCTCGACCCGCCGCTCCACGAGTTCCTGCCCCACACCAAGGAACAACAACTCGACCTCTCGAAAAAACTCGGCGTCAAGGTCGATACCATCATCCAACGCGTCGCCGACCTCCATGAGTTCAACCCGATGTTGGGCCACCGCGGTTGCCGCCTCGGCATCGCCTATCCGGAAATCACCGAGATGCAGGCACGCGCCGTCTTTGAAGCCGCCGCCGATGTGGCCAAAAAGAAAATCCCGGTCAAACCCGAAGTGATGATCCCGCTGGTTGGCTTCCAAAAGGAATTCGACCTGCAGGCCGAAATCGTCCATCGCGTCGCCAAGGAAGTCATGGCCGAAAAGAAAATCACCTTTGAATATCAGGTCGGTACGATGATCGAAGTACCACGCGGTGCACTCACTGCCGACCAAATCGCCAAGGGTGCCGAGTTCTTTAGCTTCGGCACCAACGATCTCACTCAAACCGCGCTTGGCATCAGTCGCGACGACATGGGCAGCTTCCTGAATCCCTACATTGAGAACGAGGTGTTCAGCAAGAACCCCTTCGCCACCCTCGATACCACCGGCGTTGGCCAACTCATGGAAATCGCCGTCGCCAAAGGCCGCAGCACCCGCCCTAACATCAAGCTAGGCATCTGCGGCGAACATGGCGGCGATCCTGACTCCGTCAAGTTCTGCCACCAACTCGGCCTCAACTACGTGTCCTGCTCGCCCTACCGCGTGCCCGTCGCCCGCCTCGCCGCCGCCCAGGCTGCCATCGAGGAAAAACGCGCCGCCAAGAAGTAAGCCCCCATCCAACCTGCCGACGGCCCTCGGGCACCGGTTCTTGCCAAGTCCCAAGCCGTCCCGCGACCCCGCGGGGCGGCTTGTTGCGCAAGAGGACGATCTCTCTGGCCCTAATCGTAATTTCAAGGGCTTTGGGGCAAGGTCTCCTTGCTCGACTGACTTGCCTCTCGAGAACGCTATTTGGTAGCATTTCAAAGATATTTCTCCAAGCAACGAAGTGTCAGGGAAATAATTCAATTCTTTCAGACCCCAACGCGCAAATCCCTGGCACACCACAGCAGTTCCTTCGCGCCGCTGCCGCTGCCCTTCATCGCCCGCGCCCCATCCTTGCGCTTGGTGCTAAACCGCTCCCGGGCCCGGGCAAACGCCTCGTTCACAAACTCCTTGCTCCCTATTGGCCGTGAAATGAGGGTTGCCATCCGGGACAATCCCCCCGCCAAGCTGTGTCAGCTTGACCGCTGTTGGATTTCACCTCTAAATCCCCTCCGGGGACTTCGCCCCACCCGTCCCCTCTGGGGAGGCGGGGGAAATGGAAAGCGAATGGGCAACCCAACTCAAAAATCGGAAAAAATTGCCCAGTGGCCCAATAAACAGGTGGAAATAATCCCATGAAAACCATTTCGATTTTGCTAATTGCCCTCACGGCACTCGCCGACACCAGTTGCATAACCACGTACGATGCCAAAGGGCACCTAATCCATCCTGTTGATCCGCGCATAGTAATGAAAGCGGAAGATATAGGATATGCGATCGATCCAAAAGCAGATAGGCAAGGATACTATTACAAAAAACATCACGGTTACTATTACAGCACCTACCACAACGGCTACGACTATTACGGATATAACAAATATGGTTACGACATCAATGGCTACAACCAAGCCGGATACCACACAACAAACCGTGATAAAGCCGGATCCTACTGCCAATAAATTGACTCATCGGATCCCGGGCTACTTGCTCCAAGAAAAAATTGCCCATGTTGGATCTTGCGCCGCGGCCCATTCGCGTTTATGTCCGTGACGTTCGGTGTGGGCCACGCGCCTCCCCGTCCGCAGTCATACTAATTCCTAACCGCTCCCCCCCCACTTCACCACCATGTCCGTCCTAGTTGGCAAACCCGCCCCCTTGTTCCGCGCTAAGGCCGTCGCCGGCACCACCATCATCGAGGACTTTTCGCTCGAGCAGTTCAAAGGCCACAGCTACGTCGTGCTGTTTTTCTACCCAAAAGACTTCACCTTCGTGTGTCCCACCGAACTGCACCGCTTTCAGGAAGAACTCAGCGAGTTTGAAAAACGCAACGTGGTGGTGGTCGGTTGTTCGACAGATTCCGAGTTTGCACACTGGACGTGGCTGCAAACCCCGCGCCAGCAAGGTGGCATCCAGGGCGTGACCTACCCGCTCGTCGCTGATATCAACAAAACCATCTCCGAGGCCTACGACGTGCTCGCCGGCCAGCGCTCCATCGATGACCATGGCGTGGTCAGCGTCACCGGCGAACTCGTTGCCTATCGTGGATTGTTCCTTATCGACCTCGCCGGCATCGTCCGCCACCAAGTCGTCAATGATATGCCGCTGGGCCGCTCAATTGGTGAGTGTCTGCGCATGATTGATGCTCTCCAGCACTTCGAGCAATTCGGCGAGGTCTGCCCCATGGATTGGAAAGTGGGCGACTCCGCGATGACCCCCGACCACTCTGGGGTGAGCGCCTATCTATCGAAATAAGGGCCATTTGACGGCTGATTTCCAAGATGCAAAAAAGGCGGGAAGCTGATGCTTCCCGCCCGTTGTTGAAGGGTTGAATAGGGGAATTACTTCGCTGGCTCAGGCTTGGGCTGGGCACCAGGGCGACCTGCGCCACGGCGTTTTTCCAAATCGGCCTTTTGCTTCGCCTTTTGCTCATCGGTGAGCACGGCGTCGATTTCTTCAGTCTGCTTTTTCCGCAATTCGCCCAACTTCGTTTTTTCTTCGGCGGTCAAATTCTGGAACCCTTTGCTCATGAGTTCCTTCGTAGCGGCCGCGTTTTTCTCGAGGATCGCCTTGATCTTGTCCTGCTGGTCCTGAGTGAGGGTGAGTGACTGGGTCATTTGCTTGAGCCTTTCCTCAGGGCTGAAACGAGCACCGCGGGCGGCACGCGCCGGTGGATCCCCAGCCGGCTTATCTTGAGCGAAGCTGGTGGATGGAAGGGTGAAAAGCGCCGCAGCTGCGACGCACAAACTGAGTGTGTAGTTCTTCATGCGTGATCGGAAACCCTCAACTTCGCCAGAGGTTGCACAAAAAAATCATTTTTTTGTGGCAGGAAGCGCCCGTTTCGGTTCCGAGAATACCGATGCGATGGGCATGGCAAAAGCGCGCAGTTATCTCGGATGAGAGCCGGGAAATCAGGCAATCAGTGGCGGTTTCAGACCGTCATTCTTCCTCAGTAGGCAGGGTCACCTGTAGGACGCTCGCGTAGGGTTGGGCTTGCATGGGTTTGGCATCGCGCGGCAGCAGCAGGAAGCTGCCTTTGCCAAAGCTACGGCCGCCGGCACTCACCAAGCTTCCATCGACCACAACAACGATGGAGAATTTTCCGATTTCAGGGTTGGCGATAGAGTCACCGGCTGTGAGAATTTTTCGCGTGGTCTTAAAATACTGGCAGGCAGCTAAAGTGTCGCCTTGGGGCACATCCATGGCTGGTTCGTAGTCGTTGAAGTCGATGCTGGCGAGTGACGCTGCGACGTGGAGTTGGCGGGGTTTGCCATCGAGGCCGCAGCGGTTCCAGTCAAACACGCGGTAGGTGGTATCTGAGTTTTGTTGGATCTCGTGGATGAGAAATCCCGCGCCGATGGCGTGCAAGCGGCCCGATTTGATCAGGACAGACTCCCCGGGGCGGGGCGTGATTGAGTGGACGCAAGCGGCTACCGACCCGTCTGCGATGGCCCGTTCGAAATCCGGCCGAGTCACCCCGGCCTTGAGTCCGACATAGAGTTGGGCACCCGCCGTGCAATCGGCGATGTACCACATCTCGGTCTTGGGTTCGCCTCCGAGGCTCGCTGCGAGCTGGGCCGGCGGATGGACTTGCAGAGAAAGATCGTCACGGGCATCGAGCACCTTAATTAACAGCGGGAATCGAAAGTGCTTCTCAAACCCATCGCCGAATATGGCCGCACGCCGCTCACTCCAGAGTTGATGCAAGGACATTCCGGCAAACTCCCCCTCATCGACTATCGATTGCTCCGCTTCCCGGTCCACAATCTCCCACGACTCCCCATAAGGCAAATGAGCCGTGGGTAGCTCCCGGCCATAGATGCGTTCCAATTCGCGCCCTCCCCACACCCGTTCCATGTAAAGCGGCTTGAAAGTCAGCGGTTCCATGCCGCTTTAGATACCTCGTCTGGTGCCCTCTGGCAAGCCGCGAAATGAGCCCCGTGCGAGGCTGCGCCTCAGACCCAAGAGGCAGGAGACTTGAAGACGGCTCGGCTGAGCTCGCCGAACGCCCAAGAGCTGAAAACTTGATCTAACGATAGAAGCTTTGGCTTTTCAAGGCCCCGACTGGCGGCGGCGTCCGTACCGCATACCGCGTTCGCCGCAAGTCAGCTGGCCACGGCGTCTCGCCCGAAACGCCTGTCCCACCCTTGCCATTAGGGCCATCCCTTCAGACTTCCTCATGCGGGCACTTTGCCAGTCTCATTCCGCATGGCGGGTCATCCGCGTCTCGCCCAATACGGTCAATTTAGCGCTCTGATCGGAAAATGGGCATCCTGCCTGTGATGGAAGACAGCGCTTCCAGCCTGTCTGTGCATGAAACGACAGGCTAGAAGCCCGTCGTCCATGACAGGCTGGATGCCTATCCTCCTACTAATTCAACAGTATTGCGCGTTTCGACCCTCACCTGCGGTTGGTCCATGCGTCGTTGGCGTAGCGCTCCCCGACCAAGTCTGAAATACGCGCCGTCGGAACGATGAAATCGAACAGATGCCAGTCCGCTGCCAACCCCGCAGCGAGGGATTCGGCCCGTTGCCGTGACGTCACCTCCGTGCAAGCAAGGGCCACCGATCCTTGGTGCAGCAGGCCGTGGCGTGTTCGCCGCTGGCCAGCACCGGCGAGTTTTCGGCCATCAGCGGCCACTAGGTCGTGGCTGACCGGGTTGTCAAAGCACATGGCGGCACCGGTTTGAGCCTCGCCTGCACTCAGGCGAACGTCACGCTGTTCGTTCTGCAGAGCTGCCACCAGCGCCTCGTGAATCCACCGGTAACTCTCCGCTCCTCGCCTCGTTGCCAGCACTTCGCCACTGGGGACCACCACCGTATATGTCCAATCCGACCGGTGATCGACCACTCCGCCACCGGTCCATCGCCGTACCCAGTCCACACCCGGTAGCGCGTTTCGAGCTTGCTCCAAACCGCCGAAATACCCGAGAGTTGCCCACTCGCCGTCCCACTGATAGACCCGCAACACCGGTGCCACCGCCGTTTCCAGCAGCCACTCGTCCACCGCCATCGCCTCCGGGCCATGGCGTCGAACCGGATCGATCCATACCTGCAATTGTCGGAAAATCACGCCCGTTTATAGCCTGCGGAGCCATCTCCCTACAACCCGTAAAGTCACAAAACCTACGCGTGAGGCGAAGCTGAGTGATTGCGCTGACTGGCAGCAGGTGGTCAACTATTCTTCGCCGCCCACTGCGGCGAGTGAATCCAACATGGCTTTCTTAAGCGTCTCCCAGCGCCATGGGCGGCCTTCCAGAAAAAACGTCTGTGCCACCTTGAGGCGCAATAAACCGTAGCCCTCCGCCGGAAAACGTGCTCCCATATCCGCCGCCAGCGCGGAACCCTTCACCCCCTTGTGGTGACTCACGTCCAAGCCCATCGGCAATAACTCATCGCGCCAAGCGGCTGCAGTGGATTCACCCAGGCCCCCGGGCGCAAAAGATTCCAAGACGATTTTCCCCGCTGGTCCACCTACCGTGCGCACCATCACGTGCCATATCGCCGAATGGCGGCGCAAATCCTCCTCGATGCGCAAGCGCAGCGCACTGCGATAGGCCACTTCCTCCCGCTCCACCAGTTTGAGGCGGCCGGCTTCGGGGATTTTCTTCGAAAATCGACTCCATCGGGCGTCTCCGTCGGCATCCAGATCGATGAGCAAACGCGTGCGCTGACCGTGCACCAAGGGCGTGCGGAATCTCATTGAGAACCCTTGGGCCAAATTTAAAGCCCCCGGATCCCAGCCGGCAGGCGACGTCACTAGATCCCCGGCTCTTTGAAAAACATCCCGATAGGCTTCGGGCACCGCACAGGTCGCATATTCACAACTGAAAAGTAATGCCCGCATGAATGATGGTTTTGCTCTCGCAGGTGAGTATGGAACAGATTGCCCCTCGCCGCAATCCCCGATCTCGCCCTAACCCAACCTGAAAGACCCGCGTTTTTACCCACGTTTTTACCTTGTAAGTTCCCTCCTAAATTCTAAAAGACGGCAGGTATTCCTCCACACATATGAAATGGATCATTGGCATCTTCAAATTCGGATTCGCCCAATCTATAAATTGCATATAGGTATGAGACCACAAAGGTATTTGTGAATTTATCGTCAGTAAGGAATGAAGCCGAAATAATGGGTGAAT
>Ga0209697_10009474_pt1 | contig 10780 bp, 9 predicted proteins | sample AliMusrvi5mmetaG_FD_184115 | JGI IMG/M metagenome (GOLD analysis project Ga0209697, IMG submission 184115) | Freshwater lake bacterial and archeal communities from Alinen Mustajarvi, Finland, to study Microbial Dark Matter (Phase II) - Alinen... | ecosystem: Environmental > Aquatic > Freshwater... | reverse complement strand
CCTCATGAACGTGAGGACGTCGACGTTTTCAACCGCTTGCCGCGTGGCCCGTCTCTTCAAGCAGGCGAACCCGTCAGGATGTGTTATCACAGGAGGCATCCATGCTTCCGTCGCGTTGCAGGAAATGCTTGATGTGCCGGAGTTTGACCACATCTGCAAGGGACCGGGCGAATCCGTCATCGTCGACCTCGTCAGGAACCCGAAGACGTTCGGCCGTGTTATTACCAGCCAGGCTGGCACGGACATGGCCCAGTGGCCGATCATCAACCGGGAATTGTGGCCACGAGGGAACCGGTTCGTCCCGTGGAATCGCGACCCCTGGCCCCTGGAGCCAGCGTGCGGATGGGGGCCTGCACCCGTGGCCACCGTATTGACCTCCCGCGTTTGCCCATGGCGCTGTGCCTTTTGCAACGAAAGTTCCTATATTGATGCTGCAGGCCGGAGGCCGGTCGAGGCCGTCATTGAGGAACTTAACCATCTGGACAGGAGCTATGGTCCGCTGGGTTCCGTCGTCATCCACGACTCAATGTTCTTCCAAAATCCGGTGTGGTTAAAGGAGTGGCTGGAAAAATACCCACGCCGGGCCAATCGGGTATGGCCGTACTGGGCATCCGCCCGCACTGATAGCATCCGGAAGCAACCGGCCTTGTTTGAAGCGCTGGTTCAGGAGACCCATTGGAATGTCATCTCCATGGGACTCGAGTCCGGCAGCGATCGCGTCCTTGAGATATTGAACAAGGAATGCACGGCGGATGACAACCGGTTTGCCATTAATCTCGTCAACCGCATCGGCAATCAACAGGCGTCCCGGGGCGCCACGCCTCCACGTATCTGGGCGAACATTATGCTGGGCGTGCCAGGCGAGACTCACGAAGATGCATTCATGACCATGGCGATGTTTCGGAGCATCCGGCGGCCCCTGTCTTCTCTATCCTTCTTTGCCCCCTACCCCGGATCCATGCTCGGCTACCAGATCAAGGCGGAGGGGAAAAGCCTCACCCTACGCGGCCGGAATGACCGTCACCCGGATGCACCCAAAGTTGCCGGTGTGGATTATGAATTCTATCAAGCTCTTCTCGGTGGCGCCTACGAGTCCGATGTTTGCCGCCACAATGGATGGGGTTCCACTACCCCGTCGATTGTCCGTCCCCCGACACCATCAAAGATCTATGTCTTCGGGGCAAAGGAGAAGCACCGGAAGCTCAGTTGGGGCCGGGACGCGGGCCACGCCTTCGAGGTCCTTTCACGCCGCCTCACGGCGGCTGAGACGGCAGAGGTGATCCAAGACAGCACTCAGGAAATCACGCCGCGCGAAGTTCCTGCGATCGTGGATAGCCTCGGATAGTCTCCCGGCCCACACCACCGCTCTACGGCTCCCCCATCCGGAACACCTGGTCAACATCCTTAAGCATCCCGACGCGGTGGGAGACGATCACCACAGTGCAACGTCCCCGGAGTTCTTGCAAGTCGCGCAGGATACATTCTTCGGTGGCGGTATCGAGGTTGGCAGAAGGCTCATCCATGATAAACAGCGACGGCCTCCGAAGGAAGCTCCTGGCCATAGCGAGGCGCTGTTTCTGCCCTGATGACAGTCCCTCCCCGTTTTCCTGGATTTCATAGCCCAAGCCCCCCGGCAGAGCTTGAACAAGATCCTTCATACCCACCTTATCCAAGGTGCTCCAGATCTCGTCTTCCGTGATTTTCCGTTCGAGTCCATAGACGAGATTGTCTTTCACACTCCCATGGATGAGATACGGATCCGGCCCCACGTAGGCGATCACATGTGAATTATCCCGGACAAAGTCCTCGCTGCCCTGCCCGCCCACACACACCGTTCCGACCGATGGTTGGAGAGCCCCCAACATGATGCCTAGCAAGGTACTCTTCCCGCACCCGTTCGGTCCCACGATCCCCACCTGCTCACCCGGCGCGATGTTCATGGAGAAATCCTTAAGGATCGGCGCCGCAATGCCAGGCCAGGCAAAAGTGACGCCCTCCAAGGCAATGGCCGGAGCCGCCGTCGGTAGCGCCATGTGTCGAAGATCCGCCCTGTGCCGGCAAAACGATGAGGTGTCGAACTGTCGATGGAGCAAGCGGAACTCCCGCTCCGACCGAAGGGCGTCCTGTAGTTCCTCGGGTGAAAGGGAATGAACCAGTTCCTCTGCTTTCTCCACCTGGGAGCGATACGTGAACATCCCTCCAATCAGGTTGGATCCATTCGCCACCATCTGGAGGAAACGGACAAACAGGTATAGGAACGCCACCAGGTTCGCAACGGGCGTATGGAAGAAACTGAAGTTGACTAGAATGATAGTGGCCATGGTGACAATGCCCAGCACCGGCATAAAGGCACTGCCCAGATTACTGAAGAGGAAGGCCAAGGTCGTGTGCCGGTAATAGGAAAAAGTGGCCCGCGCCCAGTTCCCAAACTCATGGTCCTGGATACGAAAAATGCGGATTAACAGCCAGTTCCGCGCAATGCGCACCTTGGTTTTCTCGAGATCTGCCTGCGCCTCCGGGACCCGTCGGCCAAGCCGATTGGTGATCCGGTTGAAACGGAGTACCAAACCGCCCATCAACCCCAGGCCCACCAGGCCCACCAGGGCCTCACCCGGCGCCAACAGAAGCATCCACACCATGATCATGGATGCCTGAATGACAAATGACATGACCTGGTTGATATAGAAAATGAACGCGGACGCTTTCGGGAAAAACTCGGACGTGTAAAGGTTCATCGTGCTCAAAGACAGGCCCCGGGTGTTCCGTGACAACAAAGCCCGGTAACCGAGCACCAGACGCATTCGAGCGTGTACCCCCTCCGTTAAGAGCTCCTTGGCCTCGTAGTGAATCACCAGGCTCACCGCCTGGATCACCCCGATCATCAGTAGCGATATCCAAATCGTCAGGGGCGACAGGTTTTTCGCGTTTAGCGGAAGCCATGCCGGAAGCTGGGACCACTCAATGAACCTCAAGGTATAGAGAAACACCATCAGGAAAACGGCCAGCGCCAACTCGACCAGCGAGAGAAGAAGCGCAGACGCCACGCCGACACAAAAAAGAAGGACGCCTCGACCGCCAATGAAGCGTAGCACCCGCTGCAGGCTTCGATGCATTCTGTTCATCGACGAGGGAAACAGAGAACCGGGATCAGACTCATTGCCGGAAACACGCGCCTTATCATTCTGCTCTCCACCATGATTCATGATTTGCCCCTGCTACACTACATTATATTCTGTCACCCGCACCTTGATTTGGGCGTCACGCCATTGAACCGGGCCTATCGGGGCAAATGACATGGAAGTGGATTTTAGTAATGTCTGATGCCGCTTCCTTGATACCCAAGGCACAACGCATGCCAACATTCGGGCTCCTTGAATGAAAAAATTGACTCCATTCAATTGAACCTCACGTTTATCAAGAAACAGCGATCTTGGCATTACCAATAAATCGACACCAAACAAGTGTTGTATTTTCCCCTTTTCTCCAGTCTGCCAGATCAAAACATCAATCATAATGTCGCCCTTCCGGTACGCCAAAACCTGGTCAGGACGGTTCGACTTGAGCACAAATCCCGCACGTGTAAGTGCACTTCGAATAGCCGGCTCATCCTCACTCAAACAAACAAGATCCAAGTCACAAGGCATATGAGTCAAATACCCCGTCATAAGGGCATCATAGGCTACTCCACCACCAATCAAGCAGTTCAATTTATCTCGCTCGATTATTGCCACAATCTCCTTTAATAGCTTGATGTGTTTAGCGGTCAAATGCCGATACAAAAAGGGCATATGGCGACACCTCGCCAGCACCAAATCACAGACGGCAAAACGCAACTGATAAAGAGCTGCAGCACCGAGGCCCAATAGAGCAACTCCAACTCCATCGAGCATTCTGAAAGATTCGGTCAACCTCATTAACCCTATGACCAAGGCCATTGTGCCTAGGCACGACGTGCCTAGGAAGCGAACCCGATAATACATTCCTTGCTTTATTATAAGGTAGCCAGCTACACAAAGTGCCATCATTACGAATGGAATCAATATTCTAGTCATTTGTTACAATTCATTTTTCACACTTCTAAGGTGATAATTATCTGAGGGGATTATTTTTGCAATATTGAATATGGCCGGATTTATTCAAGCGGAGTTAATATTCATCCTTTGCAAAAAGCTAACGGATACAGCAGACGGATAACGCCATCGCTTATCGGGCACCTCTAGGCTTGCCCATACCTGTCTCCTTCCGCTATATTCGTCGCCTATGAGTAAAAAAAACCAGCACGAGCCTGCCGCAGCGCCCCAACCAGTGGAGACGGAGCCCGCCCCTGTATTAACACCCGTTGTCGAACCCGCCGCCGAACCACCGGCCATAGATCCCAAGGATCAGGAAATTGCCACCCTGAAGGATCGGCTCCTGCGCCTGCAAGCTGATTTTGATAATTTTCGCAAGCGTACCCTGCGGGATCGCGAAGACACGACACGTCGCGCAGCCGAACGACTCCTGCAGGACATGCTTCCCATCGTGGATCATTTCGAACTGGGCCTGGAAGCCGCCCGACAGCATCACATCAAACACAACGTCATCGATGGTTTTGAAGGGATTTTGAAACAATTCCAAACGAACCTTGAGAAAGCAGGCGTAACCCCCATTGAAACCAAAGGTCAGTCTTTTGACCCCAACTGCCATGAATGTGTCGCCCATATTCCTTCCGAAGAGCACCCTGACGGCATCATCATCGAGGAGACCCGTAAGGGCTATAAGCTCGGAACTTACCTCCTGCGCGCCTCACAAGTAATCGTATCCACCGGCCCGGCGAAAGACAGTAGTCAGAGTTCAGAAGACAGCAGCCAGAATTCGAGCCAGGCGTCAGCAGAAAGCAGTCAGTAGTATTCTTTACAGACGGGTCAGATCCTCATGCGCTTCATTGCGGGGATTGATGTGAATCATCACGTCCCCAATATTCGGGAACTGGCTGAATAACTGACTTTTGACACGGGTGGCAATATCATGGGACTGTTTGACCGTCATTAACGGATCCATTTCAAGCTTCAAATCCACAATTACATATTGCCCGGAGCGGCGCCCACGGATTTCATGAATACCAGCCACCCCCTCCACATCGGCAGCTGTCCGACTCATTTCCGCCAACAACTCCGGCGGCAATGAAGCATCCATCAAATCTTCCACCGCAGGACGTAGCGTCTGCCAGCCGATCCGGACGATAAACACCGCCGAGAGGGCGGCGGCAATCGGGTCCATGATCTTTAAACCCAGAAATGCACCCGTCACACCTATGAGGGTGGCAATCGACGTAATGGCATCCTTGCGATGATCCTTAGCGACAGCCATAACGGAGGGACTGCCAAGGTTGCCAGCGACATGTAAGGTATAACGACAAAGCCCTTCTTTGATGATTATAGTAAGGGCCGCGGCAATGACAGCCATGGCGGCGGGTGTCTCAAGCGCATGATTTAAAACCGCATCAACCGCTTTCCAAACAATGCCCAAGCCCGTCGCCAGAATTAATGAACCCACCAAAATCGCAGAAATACTCTCGGCCTTGCCGTGGCCGTAAGGATGTTGCTGATCAAATCGCTTTCGCCCCATCCGCAAGGCCACCATGGCGGAGGTGATCGCAAAAAAATCACACATACTCTCCAAGCCATCCGCAAATACCGCCTCAGATTTCCCAAACCAACCGGCCGCCAGCTTCATCACCATTAAGAACGCATTAATCCAAAATCCGACCCAGATCACGAGCTCCGCCCGATCAAATCTTTCTTTCCGGTCATTTTTTTCGTCGCGTTCCATAAACGATTCCTACTCCCGGATATTGCCCGCTTTCAGGCGATCATAGCAGTCCTCTCACTGGCCGTAAAGACGTGCCGACATAATTCAGCGTAATGATTTCAACCATTTCTGTTCAAGCCCATCCAGGGAAGGAAGGTCTGAGGAATAGGAGGAGGCAAGGGCGGCTTCAACCGTTTTCCCGTCACGCAAAGCTTTACAGAAGGAGCCGAAGGTAGTTCCACCGTAAGTGGTAATCATAAACCCCACCACACTGGCGGATTGCGCATAGAAAACAGCCACACGCTGTGGATCGGGATCCTGCCGGATGTCTGCGACCATCAGATCTTTCAACCTGAATCCTTGCCCCGGTGCCAAGCCTGTTGATTTCCGCCCCTCCTGTTCCCATTGAGCAAATCCCTCAGTCAGCCACAAAGGCACGCGGTCATGCCCTATGAAATCCGAGAGAATCAGATGCGACAACTCATGCGGGAGCAAGGAGGTAAGGAAGCCGGTTCCGCTCTGCTGGTAGCTGGCAATCTCATGCCGCGCATAACTGGCCCCCCCAATCGCCCAGACAGGAGTCTGACAGGCATCGGCAAAGGCCCGGGCTGTCGGATAAATCAGAATTTTAACCCGGTTATCCCACACCCAGAAGTTCTGATAGCGCGTAAACCCCAGGTCATCGGCAATAACGTTATAATAAGCCTCGGCTTTATCTGAAACACTTTTGGCGAAGACTTCATCACCAGTATACATGACGATAAAATGAGAGGATTTCACCACCTGCCAATCCTGCGAGGATGCCGCCGGCGCCAGCAAGGGGGTCCATAGCCATGCCGAAAGCAACAAGCCCCCCCATCTCCTCACCTCGATCCGCTCCCTAAAGAGACGAAGGGATCGACTCCATATCGGTCCCCCCATTTCCCTCCTCGCCCCATGAGGAAGAGGATCGAGGTGAGGGGTATTGAAGTCCATACAAGTCCTTATCGTTAGCCTTTTTTCTTAGTCGTAGACCATCCGTAGCTCCCGCCGTCTCAGGCACCGAGCGAAAAATGGAGCGGGCGACCGGGTTCGAACCGGCGACCATCTGCTTGGAAGGCAGAGCCCATTTTTAATATTTGCCAATATATATAGCTTTATTGTTATTTTCCGCCGAAATGTTTGATACTTGTTTGACAAACGAGCCGTTTTTGCCGATAATGATTTCGTGTGATTGATTAAGCGGTCTTGGCGTTGCGGACATCGGTTATCTCCTGTTTTCTGGGGTAAGCTTACCACCCGCGCGAGACACTCTTCAATCGGAATTGTTTGAGTCGAAAATCATCTCGGCGGGAGGGTTTGGCATGCCTTTGGAAATGCGAAAAACAAGTAAGTGGTGGTATGGTCGTTATAACGTGGGCGGCAAGGTCCATTGCGTGAACCTCCGAATACCGATCGAAGGTAAGCGGCCCGGGTCGATCAGCCAGGAAAGCAACGATAAAACTTTCGAACGCTCCCGCGGCAAGGCCATGGAGAAGTTCGACGCCATGATCCGGGACGTAAAGGAAAAGAAGAATTCAGCGGAGTACGTCCAAAAGCTTCACGAGATCCGCACAGGGAAACGGATTGATTCAATCCCCCTCGCAAAGTTCGCCGATGAATGGGACAAGTCAGCCCGGAAACGGACGGGGACCCAGCGGTATGTCAAAGAAATGCATGCCCTTTTCGGCCGATTCGTGAAGTTTGTCCAAAAGGAATACAAGGAAGCCGAGACCCTGGCGGACGTGACGCCGACTATGGCAGAGGCCTTCATGGCCGGGGAAAAGAAAAGGGGGGTCAGCGGCCGGACGTTTAACGCGGCACTCATTCTTCTCCGATCCGCATTCAAGGTGCTATCGCAGAAGGCAAACATTTCCCAGAATCCGTTCGCTGGCATTATAACAGCGGATGAAAAAACAACCCACCGGAAGCCGTTTACTCAGGATGAACTTCAGGCCATTCTGCTGGCTACTGAGAAGGACCCGTTTATCCGGCCGGTAATCATTACGGGTATGTGTACCGCCATGAGGCGCGGCGATTGTTGCCTTCTCCGCTGGGAAGATGTGGACCTAAAAGAGAGATTTGTTCGTGTCAAAACCGCAAAGACCGGAGAGACAGTCGAGATTCCGATGTTCCCAGTACTCCACAAGGAATTGGCGGCTATTGCACCAGCCCCTGACTCCACAAAGGATGCTACAGAGGCGAAAGGCTACTGCTTTCCGGAACAAGCGAAGATGTACCTCAAGAATTCCCATGGAATCACCTACCGGGTGAAACAATTGCTTGAGGTCGCGGGATTTTTCGATGTGAACGAAGACGACCAAGAACAGGAAGGAATAGACGCTGTCGTTAAAGACACTGTCGTTGAGGACGTCCGCCCCTTACTCCCCGCCGATGAACTCCTGGCGCGGGGGTTGAAGGTTTTGGCCGCAATACCGGAAAACGCGATAGATACCGTGAAACTGAACGGGATGACTGAAGTTTTCAAAGCATACGTGGGTGGCGACAAATTACCGGCAGTCGCGGAGAAACTGACCCTCAGTAAGTCGACCGTTTCTTTGTACCTGCACGAAATTGAACGTCGGAGCGGGCTGAGGGTTCTTCGAACAACGAGGAAGAATCGGGCTGAAAAGCGACTGGGAGACCTGAGTGCAGTCAGAAAGGGCGGGTTGCGGCGGGCATCGATCCGGGATTTCCATAGTTTTCGCGTAACCTGGATCACCTTGGCGTTAGCTGCAGGCGTACCCATGGAACTGGTCACGAGGGTAACAGGGCATCAAACTGTTAATGTGGTATTGAAACACTATTTCCGTCCCGGCCGGGAGGATTTTCGGCAGGCGATTGAGAGCGCCATGCCGAAATTGCTTATGGAGTCAAACCAAGCTACAGATAAGGCGAAAGGGCCGAGCGAATTACTGGAAGAGGCGCTAAAGGGTCTGGAGGATGCCACGGCTAAAACATGGAAGAAGCAAAGGGAGTTCGCGACGGCCTTAATCCGGCAGGCCAAGGACCTGGTAAAGCAAGCAACAATCGATAAACTACAGTAAATTAAGGGCGATATGCCTTTATTTGCAACGGCCACCGAGGGAATTCTTGCTACGGCAATCTATGGCGGTATCCTATTTCAGAGTGACAGTTTGCCACAGATTCCTGACTGAAAATGTTGAGAGTTCCGGGATGTGATCAATGACGACATTCCCTTTTGACTGAGCGATGGAATGAACACATATGCGCTGATTGCAAGGTTTTCCACTAATGCAAAAGTGAGACTCGCCGTTAGATACAAGACTGTGCCATACTCCGACAGAATGAATGTGCTAAAGGATTCAGAGCCAATGGGAGAGTTTATGCCAAAGTCACTTGATTTTCCAAAAGGCATTGCGGACTTGATCGTGAAATTGATCAATGGCGCAAATGCCCCGACATACCGACCGGAAAAGCCGCGCAAACTCCTATGGGGTAATGACGATATCAGCCCTTATGTAACACGCCTTGCATTCCAGGATTCACGCTTGGTAGTGGAACAGGCGATGGATGGTTTTCACCATGATATCCTGAACGAAGGCGGATTGGCGCATCAAAAGTGGGGCCATAATGTGCAGGGAGAACTCGCGGATGGCACCCGACTGCGAGCGCAGCATGCCTTCATGACCCGGTCCCAGATAACGAGAAAAGAAACTAACGAATATGCCACGAGAAGCACACTTGAGATTGCCGAATGGGAGATTCTCCCACACGACAAGCAACGAATTTACTGGGTGTCCCCGGTCAACGTGCCCGAAAATTTCAACGCCGGCGTAGGGAACTTGATGGTTGACTACACACGAGGAAATTCTGGCATGGCTTCACATTGCGGCTTTTTACGGTTTGATAGCGAGTACGCATACCACCTTTTTAAAAATAGCAGCAATCAGTGGTATCTCTTACTGGATAGCGCGGCCAGTTTGGATCGTACGGTTTTGTACAGAGACCTGCTGACTCTGAGTTACTGCATGGGAGGTTGGGTGTGCATGGATGCGCTGACCGCACTGGACGAGACAGCCCGCCCGATAGGTGCATTCGGCGTAAATCCCGCAGGAGGAAATGAGACGAAACATTTCACGCCACCTGTAACAGATGGCTCAACCCCTTGGATTATTCCGCTGTTCAATGCGATTGCAAAGAAGACGGTAGATTGCCCGATGGATTCTCTGCAATATGGGATGCGAAAGTACCTTGCCTCACTCGAGCCGGCACCCATCGAAAGCATGTATTATGAGGTCATGAGCGGATTGGAAGGGATAAGTCGCGCGATAGTGGCTAGGGATTGGTAACTGATGACCCACGCAAACGAACAAAACTTTTATCTACGGTAAAATAGTCTAGCGTAATACGGGAGTAAAGAACTGGGTCACGACTTTTGAGATACACATATTTCGTCTTTATTAGTTTTTGATCGGCAGAGGCAAATATGTATTCCTGCTTATAACCCGTAACTGGCGCCTCATAAAACAACTCCTCAGTCACAATGATTCCGCCATTGGTGCTGCCGGACAACAACGCAACAGTCCAAGTCGAGTCATTTGTGCTTAATATTGCTTTCATTTTATAATCGCACAAAAGCGAAGAATCATTTAAGAGCACCTGAGCAATATCTCGAACAGGTGCTCCCCGAATCAAATCGTATCCTTTCGTTCGGACAGACTCGCCGATTGATATTTGATTAATCCAATTCTTATTGGTTATGAGAAAGCTTACATCACTTTTTTTCCTTAAGAAGAAATTAACAGGCAAGTTTCTGTCGGCAATAAATGCTTTCTGGGCATCATCCCCCCAATATTGAAATGTTGTACTGGGGTTTTGCTCCAGCAAATACTTGTAGTGCAACCCTATTTATGAGACTAAAAGTCATGGGAAAATGGGTAACAGTTTCCGTCCCTGAGAGATGGTGATCATCCCGTTAGACTGTAACCAGGTTTTGACAGCCAGACGC
>Ga0209697_10009470_pt1 | contig 10784 bp, 7 predicted proteins | sample AliMusrvi5mmetaG_FD_184115 | JGI IMG/M metagenome (GOLD analysis project Ga0209697, IMG submission 184115) | Freshwater lake bacterial and archeal communities from Alinen Mustajarvi, Finland, to study Microbial Dark Matter (Phase II) - Alinen... | ecosystem: Environmental > Aquatic > Freshwater... | reverse complement strand
GCATTATGGCGAGTTGCGCGTCACGGGCACCAGCGATTCCACCCCGGATCATGTCCGCAAGGCGATTGGCATCCTCGACGATCCCGCATTTCCCGCCGCGCAAATCGTGACCCACAAGCTGCCGCTCGACGGCTTCCACGAGGCCATCGAATTGATGAAATCCGGTGTGGCGTTGCGCGTGGTGCTGCAACCCTGAACATTCCAACGATGGACCTCAACCTGAAGGACAAAGTGGCTTTGGTCACCGGCGGCTCGCGCGGAATCGGCGCGGCGATCTGCCGCGGCCTGGCGGCGGAGGGCGTCAAGGTCGGCGTGAACTATTCCTCCAGTGAAGCGGAAGCCAACGCGGTGGTTGCCGGAATCCAACGCGACTTCGCCACCGCTGCGCTGGCCCTCCGGGGAAATCTCGAGGACCCGCAGGCAATCGCCGCCATGTTCGATCTGTTAGAAGAGCGCTGGGGCACCGTGGACATATTGGTGAACAATGCCGCCTACTGCCCCGGCGGGCCGCTTGACAGTTATACCATCGGGGTCTGGGAAAAAACCTTCCGGGTCAATGTGACCGGTTGTTTTCTTGCCAGCCAGCAACACATCAATCGGCTGCGGGCCGCAGGCAAAACAGGCAAAATCGTCAACCTCGTTTCACAGGCCGCCTTCCTCGGCTCAACCTCCGGCCATCTGCCCTATGATTCCAGCAAGGGGGCCGTCATCTCCATGACCCGCGCCCTGGCACGCGAAGTCGCCCGCGAAGGAATCAACGTCAATGCCATCGCCCCGGGACTCGTCAAAACCGAAATGGTCGCCGCCAACCTCGCCACAAAACTCGATTTCTACCTGTCGCGCATTCCCCTGCACCGGATCGCGGAGCCGGAAGACATCGCCAACGCGGCGGTCTTCCTCGCTTCCGCCGCCGCGTCCTACATCACCGGCACCACCATGGATCTAACAGGCGGCATGCTGATGCGCTGAACGATTTTCCCAACACCCCACCCCTATGCACAAGACGATGACCCTGTCGAGCCGGATCAAGCTCAGCGCCATGATGTTCCTGCAATTCATGATGTTCGCGGTATTCTGGTCGCAATTGGCCACCTATCTGGACAAAATCGGCGTCTCGGGCCTATCAAAATCCCTGATTCTCAGCTCCATGGCCATCGGTTGCCTGGCCTCCCCGGTCATCGGCATGATCGCCGACCGGTTCTTTCCGAGCCAAAAGGTCCTGGCGGCGGTTAATTTGCTGGGTGCTGTCTTCCTTGCCATTGCCGGCATGCAAAGCAATCCGGTGACGGTGTTCGCCTGCCTGCTGGCCTTCATGCTTTGTTATATGCCCACCTGGGGGCTTACCGGCGCCATCGCCATGTCGCATTCCCCGTCCGACCAGTTCCCGCAAATCCGGGTTTTCGGCTCCATCGGCTGGTGGGCATCCGGTGCCTTCAGTCTGGTGGCGATCAAGGTCCTGCATATTCCGGAGTTCGACGGCACCGCCAGCCCGCTGTTTTGCGGAGCCGCCGTCAGCCTGGTCAGCGCCGTGGTCGCGTGGTTTCTCCCTAACACCCCGCCCCCCGCCAAGGGGCAACCCATGTCGGTCATGGATGCGCTGGGCCTGCGGGCCCTTTCCCTGATGAAAGACCGCAACTTCGCTGTCTTCATCCTCGTTTCCTTCCTCGCCATGATTCCCTTCACCATCTACTGGTCCTATTGCTCGGTGTTTCTCGAAGCCCAGGGATTCAAGTATATCACCATCACCATGAACTGGGGTCAGTTCGCCGAAATGTTCCTCATGCTCATGGTCACTGTCGCCCTCGCCAAAATGGGCGTCAAATGGGCCATGGCAACCGGCTTGCTCGCCATGGTCCTCCGTTATGTCGCGTTCTATCTGGGCGGAATCTACCAGATCGACGCGCTTTACTTCGTCGGCATCCTCGTCCACGGCATCATCTTCGGGTTTTTCTTCGTCGGCGGGCAAATCTACATTGCGCGCAAGGCCCCCAAGGCAATCCAGGCCCAAGCCCAGGGCTTCATTTTCCTCGTCACCTTCGGGTTGGGGCTGCTTGTCGGGAATTTCGCCAATGGTGCGCTCATCGAGCATTACACCACCACCGTCAACTCCGTGAAAACCTATGACTGGAAGTCCATCTGGGCAATCACCACCGTCCTCACCGTCGCCTTGCTTGCGCTATTCCTCCTCTTATTCAAGGATGATACGGCACCCGCTGCCGTCCAGGAAAATGACTCGCTGACATGAACCCATATTTCCTTGGCATCGACAACGGCGGGACCATGTCCAAAGCTGCGGTGTTCACCGCGGACGGCCACAAACTGGCGGTGGCCGCACGCCCGGTGCGAATTCTCAGTCCCCATCCGGGATGGAGCGAGCGCGATATGGACGCCATGTGGCGCGGCACTGCCGACGCCATCCGCGAGGCGCTGACCAAGGCCGGAGTGACTGCCGCCGATATCGCCTGTGTGGCCTGCACCGGCCACGGCAACGGTCTCTATCTGATAGATGCCGGCGGATTCCCCGTCCGCAACGGCATCAATTCCATGGACAGCCGCGCCGCCGCAATTATCGCCGACTGGAAATCCCGCGCTATCGATGCTGCGGCCCTCCCGCTGACCGCGCAATGCATTTGGCCGGCCCAGCCGAACGCCTTGCTGGCATGGTTGCGCGAACATGAACCGACCAGTGTCGCCAAAGCTTCCGCCGTTTTGATGGCTAAGGATTTCATCCGCTTCAAACTCACCGGCAAGGTCGCCATGGAACTGACCGACATGAGTGCCACCAGCCTCATGAATGTGGTCACGGAAGACTATGACGACGAGGTCCTGCGGCTTTTCGGCATCAGCGAGATGAAACGCCTGTTGCCGCCGTTGGTGAAAACAGCCGAGATCTGCGGCACCGTTACGGCGGAAGCCGCAGCGCTCACCGGACTCAAAGAGGGAACACCCGTGGCTGGCGGAATGTTCGATATCGATGCCTGCGGTCTGGCCTCCGGTTGCGTGGATGAATCACGCCTGGTCATGGTGGCGGGCACCTGGGGCAACAACCAATACATCGCGCGCCAACCACTGATCGATAAAGAGCTGTTCATGACCACCTGCTACAGCATGCCGGGTTGGTACCTCATGCTCGAAGGCAGCCCGACGGGCGCGGGCAATCTGGAATGGTTCGTGGCGGAGTTCCTCGACGAGAAAAAAATGCTGCTAGACCAGACCGGCGGCTCGTCCGTCTGGCAATGGGCCGATGGCGTGGTGGCCGGCCTGGCACCATTGGAAGATGACCCGCTCTTTCTGCCGTTTCTTTACGGCTCGAATGTCGGGGCGGGATACAAGGCCTGCCTGTTAGGCATGGAAAGCCGCCATGGACGGGACCGGGTCATGCGCGCGGTTTACGAAGGCTGTGTCTTCTCCCATAACTGGCACCTCGACCGACTCTGCAAGTTCCGCCCGCGACCCGCCGCCGTGCTGCTCACTGGCGGTGCCGCGAAAAGCGCTGTCTGGGTCCAGATGTTTGCCGACATCTTCCAACTTCCGGTGGAAGTCCCGGATGGCTCCGAGTTGGGCGCGCTGGGCGCGGCCATCGCCGCAGCCGTCGCCTGTGGCGTGTATGACTCGTATGAACAGGCGGTTGCCGCCATGACCCGTGTCGCACGCCGCCAGCAACCCAATCCGGATCTGGCATCCGTGTATGCCTCCCGCTACCACAAATACCTGGCTGCCGTGGAGGCGCTGGGATCCTTTTTCCAAACACACTAACAGAACATATCACATGAACAACTTTCTGGACTTTTCAGGCAGGACCGCCCTGATAACCGGCGCTGCGGGCGCCATCGGCAAAAGCGTGGCGGGCGGCCTGGCCCAGTGCGGTGCCCGGGTGTTTATCACCGATCTCAAACAGCAGGATGTCGATGCCACGGTCGCCGACCTGACCGGCGCCGGCTTCGACATCGCCGGCTTGGCGGCGGATGTCACCAGCGAGGCACGGGTCAAGGCGGTGGTGAGCGCGGCGGCGGAACGCTTCGACAACCGCATTGATATTCTGGTGAATGTCGCGGGTGTCGCCGGCCAGAGTCCCATCGAAGCCATCACCGAACAGGAATGGGACTTTGTCTTCGCCGTCAATTGCAAAGGCACATTCTTCTTCATCAAGCACGTCGCGCCCCTGATGAAGGCCAATCAACATGGCAAGATCGTCAATTACGCCTCGAAATCCGGCAAGACCGGATCCGCTCTTTGCAGTCACTACTCGGCGGCCAAAGGCGCCATCATCACCCTCACCCAGTCGCTCGCGTTTGAGTTCGCCAAGGATGGCATCAACGTGAATTGCGTTTGTCCGGGCATCACGGATCACACCGGCGTGTGGTCGTTCATGTCCGCCAACTATATCGAAAACCTCAAACAGGAGCGTGAACAGGTGGTCAAACAATTCACCTCGAAAATCCCGTTAGGCCGTCTGGCAGGCATCGAGGATGTCGTCGCTGTGACGGTTTTCCTCTGCTCATCCGGCGCGGATTACATGACCGGACAAGCCGTCAATATCACCGGCGGCCGCGAAATGCACTGAACACCGAATTCCAACATATCAACTGCATGAAACTCACCAAACAAACAATCGCCGCAATGATGGACCATGCGGTCCTGAAACCGAACTCCACCGACGAGGATATCCGCAGGAATGCCGAGGCCTGCATCACTTATGGCATCGGCGACTTGTGCGTACGCCCGACCGATGTGGCCTACGCGAAAAAACTGCTCGCGGGTTCGCCGGTGACGGTGGCCTGCGTGGTGGGCTTTCCCCATGGCGCGTCCCGCCCTGAAACCAAGGCCATGGAGGCCAGCCTCGCGATCACTGACGGCGCCGACGAACTCGATATGGTGATCAATATCGGCAAGCTGCTCTCCGGCGACCACGAGTTCGTCAGAAATGACATCGCGGCCGTGGTGGCGGTCGCCAAACCGCGGAATGTGCTGGTCAAAGTGATCCTCGAAACATGTCTGCTCACTCCGGAGCAAATCGCGCAGGCATGCGAACTGGCCGTCGCCGCCGGCGCGGACTTCGTGAAAACATCCACAGGCTTTAATGGTGACGGAGCCTCGGTGGAGGCCGTTCAACTCATGCTGGATACGGTCAATGGCAGGGCAAAGGTGAAACCGTCGGGCGGCATCCGCGACTGGCAGTGCGCGATCATGTTCGCCGAAATGGGCGTACACCGCCTGGGAGTCGGCTCGGGTCCCCAAATTCTCGATGGCGCGCCGGCGGATGGGACTTACTGACAATACCTATTCAAGCTGGCAAAGTGGCAAATGATCTCCTGAGCAACCTGCTGCGATTGGTTTTGTTGCTGCCCATGTCGGCGGGCGCCACGAGTGTGCCGAAGTTCGTCTTTGTCAAACACGCTGTTATGGGTGGCTCCCACTATGCCTATACCGAAGCCCAGTCCGACGCCCAGAACGAGCGCCACTTCACCCCTGGCTCCGCTCTCTGCCTGTATGATCCCGCCAAGCCGGGCGACCACGTCGAAACCCTGCTTGAGGACAAGACCGGCGCGATTCGCGACCCCGACGTTTCGTGGAGCGGCCTACAGATTCTCTTCTCCTGGAAAAAGAACCTCAACGAGGACGACTATCATTTGTATGAAATGGATGTCGCCACACGAAAAATCCGCCAACTCACATCAGGTCCCGGCGTCGCGGATTATGAGGCGTGTTACCTGCCCAGCGGCGATATCATCTTCAATTCCACCCGCTGCGTCCAAACCGTGGACTGCTGGTGGACCGAAGTCAGCAACCTCTATCGTTGCAACAAGGACGGACAATTCATTCGCCGCCTCACTTTCGACCAGGTCCATGACAATTTCCCGACCATCACCTGGGACGGCACGATCCTCTATACCCGCTGGGAATACAACGACCGCGGCCAGATCTATACCCAGCCGCTATTCCAAATGAACCCCGACGGTACCGGCCAAGCCGCGTTCTATGCCGGCAACTCATGGTTCCCCACCACCATCATCCACGCCCGCGGCATCCCGCGCTCGCAAAAAGTCGTAGCCACCGCCACCGGCCACCACTCCACCCAACCCGGCAAACTCATCCTCATCGACCCGGCCAAGGGTCGCGAGGAAAACGAAGGCGTTCAGCTGATCGCCCCCGTCCGTGACACGCCCGCCGCCAGGATCGACAGTTATGGTCAGGACGGCGAATTGTTCGCCTATCCGTACCCGCTCAGCGAAACCGATTTCCTCGTCAGCTATAATCCCGACGGCAAGAGAAACTTCAGGAACTTCGGTATTTATCATATCAGCATTGACGGCAAAAAGGAGTTGCTCGTTTCCGACCCGGCACTCCCGTGCAACCGCCCCATTCCGCTTGTCGCGCGGCCAAGGATTCCGCCGCGCCCCAGTTATGTGGACTACCGCCGCGGCGACGGCACCTGTTATGTGCAGGATGTGTATGCCGGCCCCGGATTGAAGGGCGTCCCGCGCGGCACCATCAAGACGCTCCGTGTCATCGCCCTTGACTTTCGCGCCGCCGGCATTGGTGAGAACAGCAACGGAGGCCCCGGCGGCCGCGCTCTCATCAGCACACCGGTCGCCATCGGCAATGGGACGTGGGATCCCAAGACCATCCTCGGCGACGCCACCGTCCAACCCGACGGTTCGGTGTTCTTCCGTGTGCCAGCCCGCATCCCGGTCTATTTCCAGATGTTGGATGACAAGAACCGGATGGTCGCGACGATGCGCAGTTGGACCACGCTCCAGCCCGGAGAAATCGCCTCCTGCGTCGGTTGCCACGAAACCAAAAACAGCACGCCGATCCCGCTCTCCGCCGCCCTCTACAGTGGCGTGCCACAAGTGCTTCGGCCGTTCTACGGCCCGCCACACGGGTTCAGTTTCCCGCGCGACATCCAGCCGATCCTCGACCGCCGCTGTGTCACCTGCCACAACGACAAACACAAGCTGCCACTGATGTCCAACACGGTGGCCGACGATGTGGCCAAACGCAATTGGTCAACCGCCTACCTCTCGCTGACGCATGTCAACATCCGCCAGCGCAACCGCTTCACCGGCGACCCGAACCACCCCGTCGTCAACTGGATCGGCACCCAGAGCGCGCCGCCGATGTTGCCGCCCTACAGCGCCGGCTCCGCCAAGAGCAAACTCATCGCCCAACTCGAGGCAGGCCACAGCAAGCTGAAACTCACCCGCGAGGAAATGGACAAACTCGCGGCGTGGATCGATCTCGGTGTCCCGTTTTGTGGCGACTACCGCGAGGCGAACGCCTGGTCCAAAGACGAACAGGCAAGATATGACCGCTACCTGAGCAAACGCATCCGCCTTGCCACCGAGGAAAAAACCGCCATCACAGATCTGCTCAAGCCGCCTGACCGGTTCGGACAAACCCGGCCTCCACGATGACTTCCCTGTGAGCCCTATCAGCAGGTGTACGACGTGGGTTTCCGGGTGATCATCGACGACTGAACAACCGCACTCTTCATCCACGATCCCCTATCCTCAATCCACGATCTCTCCCACCCTCACCCTTGTCGAGAAAAACGCAAATTCATTGCATTACCGATGGAGCGACTCTAACATTCATTCCCGCAACACGCTCATCACAGGCCTTATTTCCAATATCCTCAACAACGAACCCAGGGCGTTGCCCTGGGCTATCGCATTGCGCCCCGTCGGGGCTTTCAATCGGAAGGAGACCATCCCATGAGCGACGAATCATTGCCCGATTCAGACTTGATCCTCTACCTGACCGAGGATGGCCGGACACGCCTGCAAGTGCGATTGGAAGGCGAGACGGTGTGGCTTTCGCTCAATCAGATGGCGGACCTCTTCCAGCGGGACAAGTCGGTCATTTCCCGGCACATCAAGAACGTGTTTGAGGAGGGGGAATTGGTGCGGGATTCAGTTGTTGCAGAATCTGCAACAACTGCCGCCGACGGCAAAATCTACCAGGTTGAGTTCTACAACCTGGACGTGATCATATCCGTGGGCTACCGGGTGAAATCCCAGCGGGGCACGCAATTCCGCATCTGGGCCACGCAGCGGCTGCGGGAATACATCGTGAAGGGCTTCACGATGGACGACGAACGGCTCAAAAACCCGCCCGGCAAGGGCCACATCGATTACTTCGATGAATTGCTGGAGCGCATCAGGGACATCCGTTCCAGTGAGCAGCGGGTGTATCTTCGGGTGCGGGAAATTCTCGCGCTGGCGGCGGATTATGAAGCCACGGAGCGGGAGACGCAGGTGTTTTTCCAGACCATCCAGAACAAGCTGCACTTCGCGGCTACAGGGAAAACCGCGGCGGAGTTGATCGCCGAACGGGCGGATTCATCCCAGCCGAACATGGGCCTGATGGCGTGGCGCAGCGGTGTGGTGCGCAAGGGCGATGTGACGGTGGCGAAGAACTACCTTCGCGAGGACGAGATTGGAGAACTGAACCGGATCGTCGTGATGTTCCTGGATTTCGCCGAGGATCAAGCGCGACGGAAAAAGCAGATCTTTCTGCACAACTGGGTGACGCGGCTACATGACTTTCTGAATCTGAACGAGCGCACGATTTTGGCAGACGCCGGGAAAGTGAGCCGCGAGGAGGCTCACCAGTTGGCGGAGGCCGAGTATGAAAGGTTCGCCGCCCGTCGCCGCGCCGCACTGGAAGCGCAGGGGGAAGCGGACCTGCTCGGACTTCTCGATGCCAAGGTGAAGAAGTTGCCGAAGAAACCCAAACCGCCGAAGAAATGAGCCGCAACGAATCCCACGTCGAAGACGCCGCCCTCGGATGGTTCGGGGAGCTGGAAGCTGGCGCTGGGCGCAGAGTGGGAGCGGATTCAGCAAACTTGGCTGCACACCCTCGGCAATCTCACGCTCACCGGCTACAACTCTGAATACAGCGACCGAACCTTCGATGAGAAGCGCGACAAGCAGCCCGGCGGTTTCAAAGATAGCCCGCTTAAGCTCAATCAAGGACTCGGTCAACTCGATCATTGGAATGAGGATATCCGCCCGACCTCCAGGAGCAGGCGGTCAAAACAGTCCTCGACCAAGCCGAACTGCTGTGCGCGGATTGGGTGTGAACGGGAACGAACATTTAACCCCTCGTCAACGAAAAAACCAAAGCCATAGAAAGAACAGAATTATGGGCCATAAGATGAATAAGCCGGACATGATCCATCCCGATGCCGCGGCAAAGAGGCCTGTTCATTTCGCGAAACCGCCTGCCCAATTTGCGAACCTTTGAAAAAATGACGTGGTGCGACGGGTAATTTCCCACCTATCCGCATGAAACATCCGCTCACCGCCGCTATCCTGGTTTTCGCCTGCACCCCATGCCCTGGAGCCACCGAGGAACCCCACAAGGTACTCGATCCCGGGAAATCGAAGCATCTCCACGAATCCGCCCATTTCGTCGCCCGCTGGAATGACAACGACGGAGTGGAGTTGAGCGATCAGGACCTGAACAAGGGCCTGGCAACGCTCGAAGGCATCCGCGATTTCTATCTGGGCAAGGTCGGCTTCGCCAAACCCTATGACAACCAGGAGGTGAAATACAAGATCAGCGTCAATCTCAGCAACAAGGGCTGGGCCAGCGGCAGCGGCACCGGAAAAAACGACCCCGCCATGTGGCTCCACTTCAATGCATTCAAAGACCCGCACGCCCTGGCGCACGAGTTCGCACACAGCCTCCAGTTTTCCACGATGGGGCTGCGTGATTCACCCTACGTCGGTTGGTCGTGGGAGTCCCATGCCGAGTGGATGACCCATCAGATGTTTCCCGACCAGATCGGCTGTTCCTTCCAACTGGTGAACGCCCCGCACCTCTACTATGGCTCGACCCGCGACCGCTATGGCAACTGGCAGTTCTGGGAATATATCAAGGACACCTTCGGCTATGCGGCAATCAACAACATCTGGTCCAAGGCCACCAAGCCCGGCACGCCGGAAACCGCGCTCGAGGATCCGCTGGTGGTCCTCGCCCGCAACCAAGGGTGGAAAACCGCCGAACTCAACGACCAGTTCGGCCTGTGGGCAATGCACAATGTGACCTGGGATTACAAGAACGGCGAGGTACTCAGGAAAAACTATGGCAGTTATGACGACTGCTCCGGGATCCGCCGCAACCGGGTTTCCATCCTCGAGCCGATCGATGCGAAAAAGGGCAGATATGCCATCCCCGACTACCGCGCCCCCCAACGCTTCGGCTATAACCTCGTCCGCATCGATCCCGATGCAACCAGCCCTGCGCGCACCGTCGCCGTCAATTTCCGCGGGATCGTCCAAAAGGATCCCGGCGTCGCCAAGTTCGACCGGAAATTCGAGAACGAACCTAACAGCGTGCCGCAGCCATCATCGGATTGGCGTTGGGGGCTCGTCGCCGTCGATGACAAGGGCAATCCCCGCTACAGCGCGCTCCAACGGGGCGCCAGCGCCCAAATCTCGTTCCCGCTGCGCCCTAACGAAAAACAACTCTGGCTGGTGGTGGCCGGCACGCCCGCGGAATACCAACGGATCTCGTGGGACCAGATGTATTACACGATCTATCGGTTTCCGTGGATGGTGGAAATCCGCGGCGGACATCCGCGCGGCAGCGATCCCGCCCCGACTGCCAAAACCGCCGGACGCAAGGGGGCGCCGCATCCGCATGGCGGCGGTTGGGTGGATGCCACCGCCCATGCCGATCCCACCGCCTATGTCGGCCCGGCCGCGATGGTGCTGGACCGCGCACAGGTACTCGGCAAGGCGAGGATCGATGATCAGGCGGTGGTTTCGGGC
>Ga0209697_10009460_pt1 | contig 10792 bp, 6 predicted proteins | sample AliMusrvi5mmetaG_FD_184115 | JGI IMG/M metagenome (GOLD analysis project Ga0209697, IMG submission 184115) | Freshwater lake bacterial and archeal communities from Alinen Mustajarvi, Finland, to study Microbial Dark Matter (Phase II) - Alinen... | ecosystem: Environmental > Aquatic > Freshwater... | reverse complement strand
GGGTAAGGATAGTATTGGGAATGATGTAAGACAAAATACCTTTTTTGACCAAGAGAATTAATCCTTGATGAATAAAGAAAATAAAGGTATTCATCCTGCCCCCAGATGTGCCGTATCTGTCTTTAAGATACTTTTTATAGCCATCACCAACTGACTTATCCTTTGATAATTGGTAATAGGGAGGGTTGGCAATAACAATGTCAAACCCATCTTTGATTCCGAACATCCATTCAGGGTCGAACCATGAAGTAGACCTGTGAGCAAACGGGTCCCAATCACTCAGCTTATTGGTAAGCTCTGCTTTTACTACACCGGCCCATCCAAACTCACTTTGCAGATCCATAAATAATCTTTTTTGTTTTGTGACAAACTCTGTTTTCAGTTGTTCTCTCTCGATTCCAGACGCATTAAAGTATTGTTCTCTGATCTGTTTTAACTCATCTATTTTTTCATAGTCGTCCAGTAATGATTTTTGAGATTGCTCGGTTTTTGGCAACCCAATCAGACTATTAGCAGCAACAAATTTAAAGTCTAGATTCGGAAGAGGCTCTATGCCACGGTTTTCAGATTCATCTTGAATTCTCTCGTCAACTATTAGTGTAAGGAAACACCGAAGCCGAGAAATTTCCGTTGCAATAGGTTGGATATCAACTCCATAGATATTTTCCCTGATTATCCCCAACTTTCTGATATAGTCGAAATTCTTATGTGCAAATTCTCGTTCAATCACTCGTCTCATTTCAGGTGGCGTACTCTCGACTTGTTTTTTAAACCATATTTGGCCGTTAGGATCTGTTTGCTGAAGAACAAATACTATCTTTTGCAAAGCTCCCATAGGAAATGCCCCGGATCCACAGGCTGGGTCAAGTATCTTAACTTTTTCTAGAGCATTAATAATTTTCTCTTTTTCATCCTCATTTATGGGATTTTTAGAATCATCCATTAGGTCGTAACTAATAACAGCTTTGAGCTTTTCGTCGCTGATACCAGTCGTGTTTTTGAGATATAAATGTAAGCTCTCATCAACCATGTAATTGACGATAATCCTTGGAGTATAATAGCTTCCAGTGCTCTTTCTAGCTGACTCTCCCGTTTCTGGATTAATCTCGGCTAATAAGTTTTCAAAAATTCTTCCAAGCATTTCTGGATCGATAGAAAGTTCTTCATCGTAGCTAGTATTTTCATCAATGGTAAAGTTGTAGGTTTCAAGTATTTCAAAAAAGTCTTTAAACCAATTATCGGGAATTATCAAAGTATTGTGATATTGTGATTGAAGATCGTTACTGGTTCGTTTATAGTAATCATCGTCTTGAGGCGAGAATAATCCTCCGTTAAGATACGGGATAGAGGAAAAGTGCTCGCTAGTGAAATCATCTTTTCTAGATTTAACTGTCTTGTTAAGAACTTCAAAAAATATTGGCTCAAGAATTTTATGATAATAATCTTCGTTGGTTTTAGTTGCTTCAAGTGACAATAACTCTTTTGGCATCAATGCTAGCCCGGCGGCACTCTTCTTTTCCCGCAAAAACCAACAAAATATTATTCGGCCAATTAAACGGACTGCGAATTCTAAACTAGTCTGATCGTTATCTTGAATTGCAGGAAGCTTAAGTAGGCCATCAACAAGTTTGGAAAATACTTGAGAAATCTCTTTGTAGAATTCCTTATTAACCACCTCAACCGAAAATCTCTTTTGCAGGTCTTCAAAATCCTTGACCTTGCCATCTTTGATCAAGTATCTTTCTGGTGTTTTTATTTTGGCTTCTGGGCCAAGTAGGAAAGAATAACGACGAGGGTTTGAATATTTATTGGTAATCTTGCCCTTCTCGGTCAAATCCGGGGTCATTTGCAAAAAGGCGAAGCGCCAGTTTTGGTCGTCTTTACTATGATAAGCAACAAGAGCTTTATATGACTGATATTCTCTTAAAATCTTAAAGCTATCGAGCGCTTGAGAAATCTTTTTTTCTGATTTACCGGTAGTTTCGAACTCAAAAATCTGTAGCTCAAGATCTCGGCACTCGCCAAGATATTTGGCGGATTGAATAGTTTTTGCTTTTAACGAATTAATATCTCTTACATCTGAATTATAATCAGGCAGAAAATCATTCTTTAAGAAATTAACAAATCCTTCTCTATTATATGCTTGGTTGAGTTTCATACTCGTAGTTCCTCACTTAAGACAATAGCTTCAGGTTCTTCTTCAAGCATTTTAACACGATCATTCGAGGCATTTATTTTTGTGCGGCTAACCATGCTTTGTAGTTTTTCGTAATCTGCTTCCAGATCCTTAAGTTTTAGTTTGGCAATATCTTTGAGTTCTCCATCATTAATATCGTCATACTTTCTAATGATGTCTTCCAAATCTCGGCAATAATCTTTGCTTCTTGGTAATTTTTCTGTGAGATACTTTAGAACTTGAATTGCATCTGCTCGTCTACCTTTGATTGAAGGCAGGGCATGCTTGGCAAAGAGTTGGTCACGAACTAACTCAAAAACCTCATCGAATTTTTGATCCGATGCTTTGCCAATTTCAGTTGGTTTGGCTTCAAAATATTTGACGGCAACTTCCGCGGCAACAGTTTGCGGTTCCGCTTGGCCAATTTTAACGGCGAAGATAACACTTTCGCCCTTTTTGCCAAAGGCCACAGCACCATCTTCCTTCTGAGTTAATCGAATAACACTACTGCGATGTTTCATTGCTCTAACTTTTTCCATAAAAACATGATCATGTTTTATTTTGTCATAGTTTTCTTGATGATACGTAAACCATGACAAACTTTCTTGTTTCTTTTCTTCAGCTTGAAATTCGTCTTTGAAGAATGTGCTTAATTCCTCGTCTTTAGTCAGCGTTCTGGTGTCAGTGCCAAGAACGCTATTGATCAGATCGATCTTGAGAGTTGAAATTTGTTTAATTCTGATTTCTTCCTCACCAATATCAGTCGGAAAGAAATTATAGATATAAATATCGTCAAAAACCTTTTTATTAACACGATTGATACGGCCAATACGCTGAATGACTCGAGTAGGATTGTACGGTATATCGTAGTTGATAACAATTCCGGCTCGGTGGAGGTTATAACCTTCACTTAAGGCATCGGTAGCGACTAAGACGTCGAAATCATCTTTTTGTTTGGCTTCATTTAGCCCAGCATCAAAGTTTTCTTTAAGTGTTGCCTTGTTTGTCGCCGAAGAATCAGCGGAAGTATACTTGAAAATTCTTTTTTGTCCTTTAGTGAGTAGTTCTTTGTACAGGTAATCGACAGTATCGGCATAAGCAGAGAAGATGACAATTTTTCTTTTTGGATTTTCTTTTAACTTTGCCTGCAAAACTTCGATTAGGCCATCGGACTTAGGATCAATATCGCGCGTAACGCTGTTCTGTCCAAACCATTCTTCTTTGATTTGATTGAGTAGCTCAATATCTGATTGGACTTTTTGAATAAATTCTTCTTTGATCAACGACTTATCAATCGTCAGAATACCATTGGCATTAAAAGTAGCTATCTGCTCTTCAAATAGTTCCTCGTTTAATTGGCGATCAAGATTATCATCAGTATTTTCGATAAGTTCATCGGCATTTGGAATATATCCTTTTTTGGAAATCGGCACTTTGCCAAATTTGTTCCACCATCCCTCAATCTTAGTGTTTGATTCAATCATTTTGTCGAGAGTTAGACGGAAAGCTTCTTTTGAACTTTCAAATCTGGTCACGAGGAGCCGTCTCATGAATTTGGCCAAGTTGCTTTGCGCAGTCTTAAGATCAGTTTCTTCTAGGCCGGAATCTTTTAGATATTCGAGAAATTCAGCATGCTTATCATCTTTGATAAAAGCCGCTGGCTGATACCGCGCACCAGTAAAACCCTTGTCTATTGTTTTACCAACGATTGTCGAGAGAGTATGCGCATAAATATCCGAAAGATCGCCCAGCTCATATTCTAGAATATCCGGGCCGTTAACATTTGGGAAGCTAATGCCTTGTCTTTCAATATCCTCACGATATTCAGTTCTATTTAGAATATCTAATCTCGAACGACGGATAATCACTGGTTCAATCAAGCGCTTGAGCTCTAAGGCGATCTCGTTTTTCTCTTTATTGATGTGCTCTTCCCCTTTCGGACTCTTTCGAATAAAAATGCGAAGCTTATTATATTTCTCTATTAGTTCACGGAATCTAAATGAAAGATTATCAACCGAGCGAATAGTAGACATCCCTGGTGTCTGGAATAATTTAACCAAAGCAAAAATATCTTTCGGGTCGTTGTTAAACGGCGTGGCAGTTAAAGCTAGAATTTTATTATTCGGGTGTTGTCGGCAAATTTCCCATAAACTTCTGTAATCATTTGTTAGCTCGTTTCGATATCGGTGAGCTTCGTCAATTATAATCAATTTAGGTTCATGTGAGCCAGAAAGCTCATCCCTTGCCTTATCAACACTTCCGCTCGTATAAATTCTAGTACCAACAAGTTTGAATTGTGATTGATAATCATTCCATTGATCGCGCAAATGCGGTGGAGTAATTATTACCACCGGCAACCCGACATTATTTGCAATTGCTGCGGCGATAATGCTTTTACCAAGCCCAACAACATCGGCGATGACGACACCGTTATGCTGCTCAAGGCAATGAATACCATCTTTGATTGCGTCTATTTGATATTTAAGATCAGTATAGTCTGATCCAGTAATTTGACTTGGAGTTTTAAGTTGCTCGCTTTCATCAGAGGCGAACAATTCGTCGAGAATTCTGATATATACTTCGTAAGGAGTAGGTGTTTGAAAAAAACATAATTCGGATTTTATTTTCTTAATAAATTCTTCAGCGTTATCTTGTGTGGCGATGGCAATATCACCGTCGTCCTCCCAGAGCTTTGTAAATTTTTCGCAAAATTCACTATAACTTTTATCATCAGTCTGGGATTTATTCAGTTCGCCTTGACCAATCAACCCACTGTAAGTAAAGTTGCTCGAACCGAGAAAAGCGATTCCCTTAGAACCATCATCGGAATCTTTATGAACGATATACATTTTGCCATGCTCAATCATTTTCGACATTTTTATTTCGAGAGAGCCATTCTGGATTTTGTCGATGAAAATCTTAAGCGCCTTTTTATTGCTGGTCGGATCATAGAGCGCTGTTTTATTCACAAAATCGGCAAGACCTTTGATATATAATTCTTTTTTTCGCTCACGAGAATCAATAACATCTCGTGACTCAAATTTTGCTAAATCAAAATTATCCTCATGTTTTGAGCGGTTTATGATGGCCGAAACGCACGCAGGGTCAATAAAGGAGCCAACAGATATACGCATTTTAACGTCTTTAAGTTCATCAGCTAGGGCACTAAAACCGGAAAAATAGAAATAGGCCACATGAATGTCAATGGCAGATGCGCCATGCAAGGCGCTGCGTAATTCCTCTAACATTGTAATTTCTTTGTTGTCGATTAACGGCATTCTTCTTCCTTTTTTGTCATTTTTTATTTGACAACGCTTATCCACATATTATATAATGTGACTATACTTCATTTAGAGCAATTCGTTTAATGAGACGTGCGAAGTTCGCACTTCCTTAAATGGATAGTTATAGCGGGTTGCTCCGAGTGAAGTATTTTTTATTACAGATATCGTGAACTTTTCCAATCTTATTTTTAATCAAATCATAATATTTTCTATCTTGCTGCTCAAAAACTTTAAAAACCGCATGTGCGATATAATCAGCAATTTGAAGGCCGCCATGTGTGTAATGAGGATTATGAAAATAAGCCAGACTGTATTTGGCCTCAAGATTTGGATGTTCTTGTAAATAGTCTAAACGAATTTTTTCGACTTCAGCTTCTAATTCTTTTTGTAATTTGAGTTTGCTGTCTTTTCTTGAAAAAATAACTTCCGTATTGTTCGATTGATGACAAATATTCTTTAAAAGTTGACCTGCCATAACGCCGTACATTTTACTGGGATTTTGTTGGAGAGGAGAAAAACATTTTAATTTTTCTACAACAATCGTGTCAATTTTTATATCTAGCGAACCGATAAATTTATAAAATTTTTCCTTAACTTCTGGGTAATCTCGGTTAGCATGAAACGCATCCAGAGTGTAAGCAGAAGAGAATATTTTTGTTAAACTAGTATCGTTGAGTAACTCGGCGCGAAATCCGGTAACTTTTCTTTGCAAATCAAGCTGATCGACAGTGCGTATAGCAGCAATAACAAGAAATTTTGTTGCTTGATTTTTGTCCACCAGATTGATACCTTTAGCTGAAAAAACCTCTGGCTTGCCAGATTCATCTAGAAATATAAAATTTTTATCGACTCGTATATTCATTTTTTCTCTAAGCGACAAATCCATGCCGAATTCTTAAATTTTAGACTTATAATTCATTCTTAATATATCACTTAGAGAGCTCTTGGTAAAGGATTTTAAGAGTATTTCAAGAGTAGCCGGTATCATTTTTCGGATAGATCAAAAACTGACAGATTTACGGGTAGCAGTATTATCGGTATTTTTCAATTATAGCCGCAATTTCTTTTTTTATTATCTCTTTCTCAATCGGGATCGCCCGGGCTATTGTTTCCTTGGCTTGGCGTGCCGCCTCATCCAAGCTGACATCGTCACCATAGTTGTTCTTGATAAATTCCCGGACTTCCTTTGACATTTTATCGGTAAATGATCTCGGATCTTTCGAACCTTTTTCAACTCTTTTCCACCAGCCGAGCTCTTCGGTCAGTTTGTAGAAATTGATCGCGTCGTCTCTTTGTATGACAACATCACAATTATCTTTGACCTTTTCGATTGTCTTAGCGATCTCTTTCTCGGTCGGATCCGCGATTTTTGGTCCAAGATCTGTCCAATTTGATTTTTTCATTTTCATCTCCTGTTGATTATAAAACTTATTATACTGATGACATGGTACAACAACATCATTATAGCTTTGAAGACGATAAAAAGCCACTTTCCGACAAGCACGATAACCATTCCAAGAAAAAAGAAAAACATTTTCAGTTTGAAACTGCGGTCGGAATCGTCTTTCAGGCTTCGGCACAGCCTTTCGTACTTAAGCTTGTAGCTTTCAATCAGTTTTTTATTCAGTCCAAGGAAGCGCATCACTTCCATCGCCGAATCTTTGTCCGAAGATCTCCTCATCAGCTCCCGGCTCGATCTTTGCGAAAGAATATTTAAACTCCCTTCCCAAAGTATTTCCCGATCGATGATTGCCACCTTTTCGTGGACATTGCCGGATGTAGTGATAACGGAAGCTCCCATGTCTTCGTAATCGCTTAAGGCGCCGGAAATTTCGTCTCTTTGCAAATAGTCGTGCTCCTCAAGCGGGCGGGTAAAGATAAAAATGCTGACGTTCCGATTTTTGAGTCTTTGGAAAGTCGATCGGAAAAAATCGGATCGGAATTTGGTTATAAACGGACTGCAAATAATCACTTCACTTTTGGCTTTAAGTATATCATCGACGAAAGTCCGATAAAAGGTCTTTTCGTTGAATAAAATGCTCGATTTTGATTCCTTTTGCTGTTTCTGATAGAGATATGTTTGATTTAACATCTTACTCCTTGCTTAATTTTATAAAACTCTGGATTTTTAAGGCGAAATTTGATACTATTGATGCATGGACGACATGAATGAAAAACTTCACAAGACGCTGGGGAATAAAATGAAACGCGCTCGGGAGAAGGCCAAGCTGACTCAATCTGAGGCAGCCGTTTTGGTAGAGATTCACACCAACTATTACGCTCGAATCGAAAGAGGAGAGGAAAACCCGACCCTTGATGTGCTTCATCGCATCAAAAAGGCACTGAAAATAGAGTCAGATTTGGTCTGACTCCGGTTTGTTGCGATAAACCTGTTTTAATTTAGGCGCCCATTCGAAAACAATATCAAAAAAAGTGTTCCAAAATTTTAGGTTTTGGTCCACCAAAAATAATATATGAACGAATATAATCCAAAAGAAATTGAATCTAAATGGCAGAAGATCTGGGATGAGCAGAACTACGGTAAATCCAAGGATTTTTCCGATAAGCCAAAGTTTTACTCCCTGATTGAATTCCCCTATCCTTCCGGCGCCGGCTTGCATGTCGGTCATTGCATGATGTACTCGGCCACCGATGCCCACGCCCGAATGATGCGGATGTGCGGGTATAATGTAATGTTCCCGATGGGCTGGGATGCTTTTGGTCTTCCGACTGAAAACTTTGCCATTAAAAATAAAGTAAAGCCGGCCGATGTTACCGCTTCTAGCATTGCCACTTTCAAACGACAGCAAAAGTCGCTCGGCTACTCCTTTGATCGGTCACGCGAAATCAATACAACCGATCCGGAATATTATAAATGGACTCAATGGATTTTTTTGCAGTTTTACAAGCACGCCTATAACCCCCACCAACTCCCCCTTGAAAAGGGGGAGAGTAAGAGGGGGCTGATTGAAATTCCAGATGATGATACAACTACACCACGTCTGGCTTTTCAAGCCGAGATGCCGGTCAATTGGTGCCCTTCTTGCAAAATTGTTCTGGCAAATGAGGAGGTGGTCAATGGCTCTTGCGAGCGCTGCGGTGCCCAAGCAATTAAGCGAAAACAAAAGCAGTGGATGTTGCGAATTACTGCTTATGCCGAGCGGCTGATTGATGATTTGAAGTTAGTCGATTTTCCCGAGCAGACAAAAACGATGCAGAAAAATTGGATCGGTAAATCGGTCGGCGCCGAAATTGAATTTAGAATAAAGAATGATGAAGAAAGAATCAGGGTTTTTACCACAAGAGCGGATACCCTTTTTGGTTGCACTTATATAGTATTATCTCCGGAGTATATGGGACTCAAGAATCTTGAATCTGGGATAAAGAATAAAGAAGAAGTTGAAAAATATATAAGTGATGCCAAAAAGAAATCCGATCTGGAGCGGGCAGAGCTACAAAAAGAAAAAACCGGCGTCAAGCTTGAAGGTCTAAAAGCGATAAATCCGATTAATAGTGAAGAAGTCTACATTTATGTCGCCGATTATGTTCTCGCCTCCTATGGCACCGGTGCCGTCATGGCTGTCCCAGCTCATGATGAACGTGATTTTGAATTTGCCAAAAAATATAATATTGATGTTAAAACTGCTGTCATTCCCGCGAAAGCGGGAATCCAGAAAGACGAAATAGATTCCCGGGTCAAGCCCGAGGATGACATTATTAAAGAACCATTTACCGATTATGGCGTTTTGATTAATTCCGGTGAATTTAACGGTCTTTCAAGCGAGGAAGCCAAGAAAAAGATTACTGAGAAATTAAAGGAAATCGGGGCCGGTGACTTTACAACCAATTTTAAACTCCGTGATTGGATTTTTTCGCGCCAACACTACTGGGGCGAACCGATACCTATAATTCATTGTGAAAAATGTGGCATGGTGCCGGTACCGGAATCCGATTTGCCGGTTGTTTTGCCTGATGTCGAAAATTACCTGCCGACAGAAACGGGCGAATCCCCTCTCGCCAAGATATCTGATTGGGTTGAAACGACCTGCCCAAAGTGTGGCGGAGATGCGCGACGCGAAACGGATACGATGCCAAATTGGGCCGGCTCAAGCTGGTATTTTTTGGCTTACGCCATGAATAAGGAATCAGGAATTAAGAATTACGGTAATAAAGGAAATATATTTAGCGACAAAATAAGTGAATTGAAATACTGGATGCCTGTAGATCTATACAACGGTGGTGCTGAGCATACCACACTGCATTTGCTATATTCCAGATTTTGGCACAAGTTTTTATACGACTTAAAAGTTGTAAATGAGCCGGAGCCATACAAAAAGCGGGTCGTTCATGGCCTGATCCTTGGTCCCGATGGCCAGAAAATGAGCAAATCACGCGGCAATGTCATCAATCCGGACGAAATGGTGGAAAAGTTTGGTGCTGACACTCTTCGTGCTTATATTATGTTTATTGGTCCATACGATCAGGAATCGGCTTGGAGCATGGCCGGAATTCAGGGTGTCTCGCGATTTTTGAAACGAGTCTGGAAAAGCTTTGATTTGGTAGATCACAAGAAAGACGATGATAAAGTTCTGGTAAAGCTGAACCAAACAATCGCCGGAGTGACCTATGATCTGGATCATTTCAAATTAAATACGGTCATCTCAAAACTGATGGAGTTTTTAAATTTACTGGAAAAGGCCGGCCACATTTCAGAGGAATCATTTGCAACCTTTCTCAAACTGTTATATCCGGCCGCTCCTCACATCGCTTCAGAACTATGGACGATGGTTTATCCGATCAAGTCACCAAATTTTGACGGCGAGATAGAATGGCCAAAAGTGAACGAGAAATATCTGGCCCAAGATAAAAATGAAATTGTCGTTCAAATCAACGGTAAGGTAAAGGACAAATTCATTATCAGTTCTGACGCAACGGACAAGGAGCTCGAAGACGCCGCTCTCCAATCACCGAAAGTGGTCGAATATATCAAGGATAGAGAAATTATCAAGATCATCGTAATTTCCGGAAAACTGGTCAGTATCGTGATAAAGAATTGATTTATTGCTAAATTTATGCGATAATAAGGTCACTTTACAAGTAGCAACAAGGAACCACGTAGGAACTAGGAACAAGTGTATTGAATCGTTCACTTTGCTTGTCCCTCGTCCCTTGTAATTCGTTCCTAAAGGAATTTTATGGCCGAACCAAAAAAGAGACACAATAATTCGACGCAAGGCATGCGTCGGATGCACGACAAAGTCGCCAAGCCGACAATCGGTTTTTGTGAGAAATGCCATGAGCCAAAGCTGGCCCACCAGGTTTGTTACAATTG
>Ga0209697_10009459_pt1 | contig 10793 bp, 5 predicted proteins | sample AliMusrvi5mmetaG_FD_184115 | JGI IMG/M metagenome (GOLD analysis project Ga0209697, IMG submission 184115) | Freshwater lake bacterial and archeal communities from Alinen Mustajarvi, Finland, to study Microbial Dark Matter (Phase II) - Alinen... | ecosystem: Environmental > Aquatic > Freshwater... | reverse complement strand
GCGTTAGAAACATCGATTTCTTTTTCTTTAGAATGAAAAACTTCTTTACGTAGCACCTCAAAAAAAGAAAATGCCAATATTTAGTAACTTTGTAAGAAAAAACTAAATATGGATTTACAAGCGAGAAAAATTCATTTAATATAAGAATTCTTAAGAATTAATAGCGAAGATTTGATTAATCGGCTTGACAAATTTCTTCATGTTGAGAAAAGTAAAATCTATGAGCAGGAATTAAAACCTATGTCAATGGACAGTTTTAATGATATGATTGATCAGGCTGAGGATGATGCTGCAAATGGACGGGTTGTTGAGGCCAAAAACTTGAGAAAAGATATTGAAAAATGGAAGTAAATCTTATATTTTATTGAAGGAAATTATATTAAAATTAGCTCAGTCTTTGATTGTCGCCAAAATCCTGTAAAAATAACTGAAGCGTCTTCGCAACTATAAAAAGCGTGCTTAAAAGAGTTAATTATCCTGTCAATATTATCATCTTGCAGCTATGAAAAAACAAGCCATCATAACAGGTGCTTATGGAGCCATAGGAAAAGCCATTACCTTAGGATTGGCAGAAAAAGCGTATAGTGTCATTCTTGTAGGGAGAAATTCCGGGAAACTGGAAGCAGCATGTAAAGAAATTGCAGAACTCACAGGGAATAAAGACATCACCCCTGCTTGTGTTGACCTATCAAGCGAGCAGGAGATAAAAGCTTTTGCTTCGCGACTGGATAAAGACATAGATTTACTGATAAATAATGCCGCCACCACACCACACAAGCGCACAGAAACTGCTGATGGTATTGAAATGCAATGGGCTGTCAATGTATTGGGTTATATGCGGATGATGAAATATATACAGCCGTTAATGCCCGAAAAGAGCCGTATTGTAAATGTGGCCAGCTATTGGGCCGGCGGGCTCGATTTAAATGATGTTGAGTTTCGCAAACGTCCTTACGATAATGATACCGCTTACAGGCAATCGAAACAGGCTGACCGGATGCTCAGCGCCTTTTTTGCTGAAAAATTCAAGCCTTTTAATTTAACCGTAAATAGTTGCCATCCCGGCGATGTAAACTCTAAACTAAGCAACAGTATGGGTTTTGGTGGGCATGAAACACCTTCTCAGGGTGCTGCTACACCCTTGTGGCTGGCTTTGTCTCCAGATGTTGAAGGCATTACCGGACAGTATTTTGAACACCGGCACCCTGTCAATTGTTCGTTCAGCCAAAAAAATAGTGATAATCTGGCTTTGTTTGAGGTGTGTAAAAAGTATATAAAGTAGTTTCCTGTACTTTATTTTCTGCCTTCATTTTTTACTTTTGCGCTCCGTTTAATATTTTTTGATATTTTTGCAACAAAATACAGAGATTTGTATATAATAATTTTTTGAAACAGCGCATTTAGAATATACAATATATTACAAAACAATACGTTTCTAAACGTATAATTTTTTAGGAATGATAGAATACATCGAAGGACGTATAGTAGAAAAGAACCCGGCATATATAGTTATTGATTGTGGTGGCATTGGGTATTTCATCAATATTTCCCTGAATACTTTTACATTTATTAAAGATGCAGAGAAGTCAAAACTTTTTACCCATCAGGTCATCAGAGAGGATATGCATCTTTTATATGGCTTTTTTGATAATAATGAACGAAAGGTATTCAGACACTTGATTTCCGTGTCGGGTGTGGGACCTAATACAGCACGCATGATTCTTTCATCGTTAACTTATATGGATGTGCAGAAAGCTATTCTATCCAATAATGTGTCGGTTTTGCAATCTATTAAGGGTATTGGTGCCAAAACAGCCCAACGTTTAATTGTTGATTTAAAAGATAAAATTGGAAAAACAGAAATGTCAGCAGACGGTGTTGTCATGCCTGTATTTGACAATGTAAGAGACGAAGCTTTACTGGCTCTGGCCATGCTGGGATTTAATAAATCAGCATCAGAAAAAGCTATTGATAAAATTATTGCAGGTCAGAAAATTAAACTTACTGTTGAGGAGTTAATAAAACAAGCATTAAAAAATCTATAATATATTTCATTTGGAGCGGTTTATCAAATTCACGTTAATAATTTCACCTTTTATATTGCTTTTTGTTGCTATATTCAGCTCTAATGCTAACTATAGCAATAATAAAGGAAATTACTACTTTTTACCTCCTGATACTACTAAGCAGGATACTCAAAAAACAGATCTTCGTTATCCTTTTACCAACGAAACCGGAGGGTTGTATCTCAACAACCCGAGTAACATGAATACGAATGTTAACTATAATCCTGCAAGTAATGATTATATTATAACCAAACAAGTAGGCGGAAAAGATATAACAACACCCGAATCCATGTCTTTTGACGAATATCAGAATTATGATATGGATAATGCTTTAAAAAAATACTGGAAAGAGAAAAATTCTACTACCGGCAACCAGCAGAAGAAAGGACTTATTCCACAGATTCATGTGGGTGGAGAGGTTTTCGATAAAATTTTCGGAAGCAATACCATTGATATTCGTCCGCAAGGATCTTTTGAATTGAAATTTGGTGTTGCTGCCATCAGAAGAGATGACCCTGCTCTTGATGTGAAGCAACGCAAAACAGCCAATTTCGAGTTTGACATGAAAATACAGATGAATGTTACAGCTAAGATCGGCGATAAAATAAATTTTGGTGTTAACTATAACACTCAGGCCATGTTCGACTTTGAAAACAAGATGAAACTTCAATATAAAGGAGAAGAAGACGACATCATCAAGGTTATCGAAGCTGGCGATGTCACCCTTCCTTTACCTGGTTCATTGATTACTGGCAGCCAGACTTTATTCGGACTTAAAACAGAACTTCAATTCGGAAAAACTACCGTTACTACCGTTTTTTCACAACAAAAAAGTCAGACTTCAACTATTGAAGTATCCGGTGGTGCTCAGGTGAGTAAATTTACTGTTAATTCAGACCAATACGAAGAAAACAGACATTTTTTTATAGCACAATATTTCAGAAACAACTATAATCAGGCTTTGGCCAAGTTGCCTCTTATTAGTTCCAATGTAAATATCATTAAAATAGAAGTCTGGAGAACCAATATTGGTCCTGCTACAACTGATAACAGAAATGTTGTAGCTTTTCTCGATCTTGGTGAAAAAAGTCCTCATAACCCTGCGGTTTTCCCTAATGTAGGCCCTGTATTTCCTTCTAATAACAGAAATACGTTATATGCAGCTGTAAATAAACCGCAGGTCAGGGACATTAACCTTGTAAGTCAATTCTTAACAGGGAGTACTTATAATTTTGTAGCTGCTGAGGATTACGAAAAAGTAGAAAGCGCCAGAAAGTTGATGCCTACAGAATTTACTTATAACAGTAAATTAGGCTTTATCTCTTTAAGTTCTGCTTTAAATGCTGATGAGGTTTTAGCTGTCGCTTATCAGTATACTGTTTTAGGCGATACCACTATTTATCAGGTCGGGGAATTCTCTAACCAAGGCATTGATGCTCCCAAAGCACTTATATTAAAGCTTTTGAAAAGTACGGCTGTTAACACCCACTTACCATTATGGAATCTGATGATGAAGAATGTTTATTCTCTCGGAGCCTATCAGGTAAACAAGCAGGATTTCAGACTTCATGTGTTGTACACAAGTAATGAGAATGGCGTTCCTACAAATTTTATCTCCGAAGGCGCTATCAGTGGTAAGCCTCTGTTAAGGGTTCTTAATCTTGATAATTTAAATATACAGTTAGATCCTACTCCTGATGGTGTGTTCGACTTTATTGATAATGCCGCTACTAATGGTGGTACAATAGAATCACGTAATGGGCGGGTGTATTTTCCTGTTCTTGAGCCTTTCGGAAAAGACCTTGAAAATGCAATTGGGGATACTGTTATTGCCCAGAAATATATCTTTGAAGAGTTATACACAATGACCAAAACTGAGGCTCAGCAACACCCCGATAAAAACAGGTTCAGTCTGGGAGGGTCTTATAAGTCTACCAGTGGCTCGGAAATATCATTAAATGCCATGAACGTCCCTCAGGGTTCTGTTAAGGTTACTGCCGGAGGTATCATGCTTACCGAAAATGTTGACTATACTGTGGACTATACTTTGGGAAGGGTTAAAATTATTAATGAAGGTATTTTAAATTCTGGCTCACCCATTCAGATTTCACTGGAAAGCCAGTCTCTGTTTAATCTGCAAACTAAAACCTTAGCAGGCACTCATGTTAATTATAAAATCAGCAATAACTTTGATGTCGGTGCTACTATAGAGAATCTTAGAGAGAGACCGCTGACACAAAAGGTTAATTATGGTGATGAACCCATATCAAATACAATATGGGGGTTAAACCTTAATTATCAGACCGAATCGCGCTTCATTACAAAGGTTTTGGATAAGTTGCCTTTTTATAGTACCAAAACCCCTTCAAAAATTTCAATTACCAGTGAGTTTGCCGATTTAATTCCTGGCCATCCTAACTCTATAGGTAAAACAGGCACTGCTTATATAGATGATTTTGAGGGCAGTAGCTCTACAATTGATATGAAAAATATAGGTTCATGGTTTTTAGCCAGTACACCCCAAAACCAGACAGAACCTACTATGTTTCCCGAAGCAGCGCCCAACACAGGATTGAGATATGGCTTTAACAGATCTCGTCTGGCATGGTATGTTATTGACCCTTTGTTTTTCAATAACAATAACCTAACACCTCAGCATATTATTAATGATGTGCAACAACAATCGAATCATTTTGTAAGGGAAATTCTTGAAACAGAAGTTTTCCCAAATAAAGAAACACCTAACGGTCAGCCCATGAATATTGCCGTTTTAAATATGGCTTATTATCCCCAGGAGAGAGGCCCCTATAATTATGATGTAGGTGGTATATCAGGAATTTCTAAGGGAATTAATGCTGACGGCACATTGAAAGATCCCAATACCCGTTGGGGCGGTATTATGAGGGCTATTCAGACAACAGATTTTGAAGCCACCAATGTAGAATATATTGAATTCTGGATGATGGACCCGTTTATTTACAATCCTAATCATTCAGGAGGTCAGCTTTATTTTAACCTCGGCGATGTGTCCGAAGATGTTTTAAGAGATGGCAGAAAAAGTTACGAAAATGGTTTGCCAACATCGGGCACAGTTGTAAATGTAGATACTACTATCTGGGGGCGTGTACCTGAGATGCAGGCGTTGGTAAACACCTTTGATAACAACTCTGCATCAAGGCAATTTCAGGATGTAGGCCTAGATGGTTTAAGAACTGATGATGAAAGAACTTTCTTTGGCAGTTATATCAGTGATATAGCTTCTCTTTATGGAACTAACTCCACTGCTTTTCTGAATGCTAATAACGACCCCTCAACGGATAACTATCATTACTTCAGGGGATCTGATTACGACCAGAATCAAACGAGTATTCTCGACAGATATAAAATGTTTAACGGTATGGATGGAAACTCTCCTACTTCCGATCAATCTCCCGAAGCTTATCCCACCTCGGCTACAACATTGCCTAATGTAGAAGATATTAACAGAGATAACACCCTCAGTGAAACAGAAAGATATTATCAGTACAGAGTAGAACTCAATCCAAACAGGATGACTGTTGGTCAAAACTATATAACGGATATGTATCCTGCTGTTGTAACCCTTAAAAATGGCAACACCGAGACTGTTAAATGGTATCAGTTTAAAATTCCAATTAAGAGTCCTGATAAAGTAGTAGGCAACATTGAGGGTTATAATTCAATTCGCTTTATGAGGATGTTTTTTAAAGGTTTCAATGAGCCTGTTTTCTGTCGGTTTGCTACTTTAGAACTCGTACGTGGACAGTGGCGGAAATTTAATACCACCTTACTTTCTCCCGGAGAATATGTGCCCGGTGATGGTTTTAATGAAACCAACTTCGATGTAACTACTGTTAATATAGAAGAAAATGGCAAACGTACACCGGTTCCTTATGTAATGCCTCCTGGTATCCAGAGAGAAATAAACCTGGCAACTACAAATTTACAGAAATTAAACGAACAGTCCATTTCACTTAAATTGTGCAATTTGCAGGATGGAGATGCCCGTGCGGTGTACAAAACTGCTGACCTTGACATGAGAATGTATAAGAAATTACAGATGTTTGTTCATGGTGAAGCTGGCAAGCAAGGAGAGATGATAAAAGACAAAGATGTAACCGTTTTTATTCGTTTGGGCACTGACTTCGATAAAAACTATTACGAATATGAAATACCGTTATCATTAACCCCTTGGTACACAAGTACTACTGAAGTGAGTGCTATATGGCCTGATGCCAATATCTTTAATTTCTCTTTTACCCTTCTTGAACAGGCTAAAACAGACAGAAATATAAAAATGAGAGAAACGGGGTCTAATGTAACAGTATCAACACCATTCTATGAAAATGACGGAAACAACAAAGTAACAGTAGTAGGAAACCCTACATTAAGCAGTGTGAAGACTATTATGATTGGCGTTCGCAATCCTAAAAAGTCTACATTGGTGGATGGTGACGACGGGCAACCAAAGTGTGTTGAAGTATGGGTTGATGAACTAAGACTGACAGATTTTAATGATCAGGGCGGTTGGGCAGCCAATACTAAAATTGCCACAACCCTTGCCGACCTGGGCAACGTTACTGTAGGAGGCTCTATTAGCACTCCGGGCTTCGGTAGCATTGACAAAAAACTTAACGACAGACAAAAAGCAACGATAGAATCGTATGATGTTGCCACGAATATAGAATTGGGAAAATTCTTCCCCAAAAGCACTGGTATCAAAATTCCTATGCATTTCGATTATTCTGAAACAGTAAGCAATCCGCAATACAATCCGCTAAATCCCGATATTCTCTTTTCAGATGATTTAAAAACATTCCCGACAACAGCGCAGAAAGATTCGATAAAGAAAATTGTTCAGGATTACATTCAGCTGAAGTCTATTAACTTTATGAATGTGAGAAAAGAAAGAGTGGGATCTAATAAGATAAGGCTTTATGATATTGAAAATTTCGATCTTACTTATGCCTATACTGAGGTCGATCATAGAAATTTTGATATCATCTATGATAATAAAAAGACGTATAAAGGTGCACTGGGATATAATTTCTCCATTACGCCTAAAAATGTAACACCTTTTGGTAAAATAAAATTCCTCCAAAAGAGCAAATCTTTGGCACTGATAAAAGATTTCAACTTTTATTACCTCCCCAAATCATTGTCGTTCAGAACTGATTTAGACAGGATGTATAATGCAACGTTGTTGAGAGATAACACTAATGCAAGATTACTCATTGAGCCTAATTATATCAAAACATTCGACTGGAACCGCTTGTATAACATGCGTTTTGATTTAACCCGCTCGTTAAATGTTGATTTCTCGGCTATGGCTAATGCGCGTATTGATGAGCCTGCAGGTATAATTGATAAAAATGATCCTTCCTATAAAGGGAAAATGGATACTATTATGTCTAAATTAATGGAATTTGGGCGTATAACAAATTATAACCAGACATTAAACGCCAATTATAATATTCCTATTAATAAAATACCTTTATTCAATTGGTTATCCTCTAGTGTGCGATACACAGGCACGTTCAACTGGGTTGCTTCACCTTTATCGCTCAAAGAAATGGGCAATACCATTCAAAATACAAATTCCAAACAGATTAATGGCAATGCCAATATGAACAGCCTTTATAACAAGATAGGGTATTTAAGAAAACTCAACCAGCCTAAGAAAAATCAACCCGGAGCTGTTCCACAAAAGGGAAAAAATCAACCTAAAAGCAAGCCAAAGAATCCCCCTAAAAAAAGCAAGAAACTTTCAAAAGACGACCTCAAGAAAGATTCTGTTGAAGAAAAGATTAGTCTGGCCAAACAAATAATAGATAACACTTTGAAGTTTTTAATGGGTATTAAGAATGCAAGTATCAACTATTCTGAAACCAATGGCACTTTGATGCCCGGCTTTATGCCTTCTCCTGTTGCCTTGGGGCAGGACTGGAACCTGATGGCTCCGGGAACAGGTTTCGTTTTTGGCAGCCAGAAAGATATTAGACAAAATGCTGTTACTAATGGATGGTTATCTAAAGATACCCTTTTAAATACGCCATTTCTGACAAACCAGACAAAGACATTATCTGCCAGAAGTACTATTGAACCCATCGAAGGATTGAAGTTTGAACTTACGGCCAACAGAAATGAGTCTCACAGCAAAAACGAATTTTTTAAAGCTGATTCCAGCGGCCACTTTGCATCGTTCTCGCCCATGGAAACAGGTACATTCAGCATTTCTTATATTAATTGGAATACAGCATGGAAAACCGAGAATAAAACATCGCATTCTTCACCTAATTTTGAAAAGTTTAAAGCAAACAGGTTAATAATAGCGAAAAGACTTGCTGCTGCCAATCCAAACTGGAATGGACAAATGGTTGATTCGACAGGTTTTCCTTCTGGTTATGGGGCCACTTCCCAGGAAGTGCTAATACCAGCTTTTTTAGCGGCTTATACAGGAAAAGATGCTGGTGTATTTGGCCTAAATCCATTTCCTAAAATTCCTATGCCCAACTGGAGAATTACATATGATGGGCTTACCAAGATTCCCTGGGTGGAAAAATATTTTAAAACAGCACGTCTTTCCCATGCTTATCATTCTACATATAATGTTGGCTCTTTTGTTTCCAATGTGCGTTTTCAGGAAGACCCCTATGGAAATCCAACAGCTAAAGATATTCTCGAGAATTATATTGCAAAAGATGAAATAAATCAAATATCTATTTCTGAGCAGTTTAGTCCACTTATTAGTATTGATGCTACGATGCACAACAGTATCATGATTAAATTAGAAATAAAGAAAAGCCGTAATCTGGCCATGAGTTTTTCTAATAATCAGCTTACAGAGACTACAAGTAATGAATATGTTATAGGCAGCGGTTACAGAATTCCTGATGTTGAGTTTGCCATTAAATCTGGGGGTAAAACACATAACCTTAAAAGCGACTTGAACCTGAGGGCAGATGTGTCTATTCGTAGTAATGAAACTGTGTTGAGAAAACTTGTTGAAAACTTCGACCAGATCTCTGCAGGGCAACGTATCATATCTATCAATCTTTCAGCAGATTATATGGTGACAACAAATTTTATGATTCGTTTGTTCTTCGATAAAATTATCACAAATCCTTTCGTGTCTTCTGTTTTCCCAAATGCTAACACCAATGCAGGGTTTAGCTTCAGATTTACATTGGCTTCTTAATAAAAAAGTTATTCTAAGCCACGAACGCTATAAATCAATACTTGCCTTTATACTTCTGATATCTTCAAAAAGGTCTTTCAACCCGTTCATTCTGCCACTAAATTGAAGTCCAATAGGAAGATTTAAGCTTGTTTTGCTTACGGGTATTGTAATCGTAGGCACACCTGTAAATGTCCAGGGTAAATTCATTAACGGGCTTCCTGTTGATGTTAAACCCAATGGCGGTAGCGTTAATACTGAAGGGCTTATCCACAGGTCTATACCTTCTTTATCAATCAGATTGTCAATGTCTGACATCACTTTTTTTCTGAAACTAAGAATTTCTTTTATGGCGTTATTTGTTATTAGAAATCCATCTTCGATGAGTTGGGCGGAATGAGTGCTGTATAAATGCATATAATTTGCATACCAGTCTCGGTGAGTATCAGCAAATTCTCTGGCTGCTAATTGTTTATGCTTCTTATTGATTTCTTCAATGTCATTAAAAAGCGATGTCCTGATAACTGTAAACCCGATTTTTTCTAATTTGTCAACAGTTAAATTAAAGGTATTTTGAATTATATTTTCAGCCTGATTAATAAAAGCATTATCAGGAATGCCAATTACAGGTTTTTCATTTCTTAGTTTATTATAAAAATGCCATTCATTACAAAAAAGAGATGCGATAAAAGCGGCACCATCCAGGTCGTGAGTAAAATAACCAACATGGTCGAGTGTTGTAGAAAATGGAATTATACCTTCTTTTGAAATGCTTTGAGTGCTAGGTTTTACACCAATAACGCCACAATAAGCAGCAGGCCTGGTAATAGAGCCTATAGTCTGGGTGCCGAAAGCCAGAGGCGTTATGCCTGCAGCTACTGCAGCAGCAGAGCCGCTACTTGACCCGCCGGGTGTGTAATCGGTGTTATTGGGGTTTTTTGTTGGCCCCGGTTGGAAATAAGCAAATTCTGTGGTAACAGTTTTTCCCAAAATCAAAGTCCCTGCTTTCTTTAAAAGTGTTACTATTTCTGCTTCTTTACCTGCAAAAAGAGTAGCAGGTAATTTTGAACCACAGGCTGTTTCAAATCCATCTACACGAAAAATATCCTTGATGCCAACAGGTAAACCAAATAAAGGCGGTCTGTGATGTGTATCAGGATATTGGGCTGATAAAGCTGTAGCTTCTTTAATTAAACGCTGGCGGCGGTTTTCTTCAGGAATCAAGGATAATATATAAGACTCAACTCCTTCAATCCTGTCACACAAGTCGTTTATAAATGATGATAACTCTATATCACCGGTTTTCAGACCTTTTAAAGTTTCCGATAATTCTATTCTTTTGAAAAACATTTTATTCTTTTAACTGCTTTTTTAAATCGAGCAAGAAATCTTTTACCTTGTTCAGGGAATTAATTATATCTGCCTCATCAAAAGTTTCTGCTTTTTTGTTTTTAAGCATTTCTTTGGCTCCTTGTAAAGTGTAGCCTTTTTCTTTAACCAGATGAAAAATAACATAGAAATTATCCACATCC
>Ga0209697_10009452_pt1 | contig 10798 bp, 10 predicted proteins | sample AliMusrvi5mmetaG_FD_184115 | JGI IMG/M metagenome (GOLD analysis project Ga0209697, IMG submission 184115) | Freshwater lake bacterial and archeal communities from Alinen Mustajarvi, Finland, to study Microbial Dark Matter (Phase II) - Alinen... | ecosystem: Environmental > Aquatic > Freshwater... | reverse complement strand
TTTGTTGCTTTGCAGGGGTGATATGCAAAGCCAGGGCTTCAACAGCCGGAGGTGATCGCGGGATTGATGGTTGAGTGGATATCAGGCCGTGATCGTCCGCTTCGATGGTTTCGACGGCGGCAGGCTTTGTGGGCGAAGCAGCAGCATTTGACTGTGCAAATGCGCTGCCAGCCAAGGCAAGAGCGGTGAGGGTGAGGATGTATTTTTTCATGATGACTGCCTTTACAGAACTTCTTTGGTCCATGAGATGGACTTGACGTAAATGCCAAACGGGTTCCAGAGCGCGACCTTTTGGTTTTCCGCCAGCTTGGCGTCAACCCCGACCGTGACGACCGCTTTCCAGTGTTCCGCCACAGCCGTCGCCCCAGGCTTGGCTTTGGTCTCCACCCATGACACTTGATAGGCTTCACCGCCTTGCGGAATGACGGATGAGATGTCAACGCGGGTGACCGAACCATCGACCGAAAAAGGGGAGTTGTCTTTGAAAAACTCATTTAGAAACCCAGCCACGTCGCGCCCAGCCATGGCATACACCCGGTTAAGCGTGACCTGTTGGGCAATAGCATCGGGCAACATGGAGCGGACGTCTTTGATGAAGGCGGCCAGTTGGGCCACCATCAACCGCTTGTCAAAATCAGCCTTGGCAACCGGCGCAGGACGAGCCACAGCAACAGGCGAGCCAAGTTGATCGGTGACAACCACAAACGGCTGGATCTTTGATTGGGACCCGATGAAAGCAATGCCCACCACAGCCACAACCGCGACAGCCAAGGAGCCAGCCGCAATCAGTTGCCAATTGCGCGCGCGTGAGATCAATCCACCGTATCGCTCATCCCACTCCCGGCGGGCGTTGAGGTATGGATTTTGATTTGACATGCAGGCGTCCTTTTTGAGTGCTGTTGCCAAATACCGGTTTGGCGCAAGTTGCACAAACAAAGGGAAGCATGGAGCCCAGTCAGCGGTTAAGGATCATGTCCAAAACTCAACCTGAGAATCGGCCATAAGCGAATATGTCTCGCCAGATGAAACGCCCCCGTCAATTGCAGCCAATTTTGGCCATAGCAGTAGATGTTTGCACTCCATCGCAGCCCTTTGGCTGTTTGCAGACGCACTCATACCTGGGCCCTCTGCAAAAGCAGCTTCCTGGCCATCCAGATATTGGACAAGGCAAACAAGGTAATGAGTTGTGCCGTGTTCTTGGCCAGTCCGCGATAGCGAACCTTGCAGTGGCCGAACTGGCGTTTGATCACCCTAAAGGGGTGTTCTACCTTGGCGCGCACACTGGCCTTGAGTTTTTCAGCCTGCTCTGTGAGCGAGCCCCAAGGGGTGTGCTTTTGCTGCTTGCGTTTACCGGGACGCATGGCAATGTGCCAGTCCACACCGGTGGCATCGTCTCGCTTGGGCGCGCCTTGATAGCCAGCATCAGCGAAGACGATTTGCTCATCACCATGCAGCAAAGCGTGTCCCTGGGTGACATCGTTGACGTTGGCTGCGGTGCCAATAACGGTGTGCACAAGGCCGGACTCTGCATCCACGCCAATATGCGCCTTCATGCCGAAGTGCCACTGGTTGCCCTTCTTGGCCTGATGCATCTCAGGATCACGCGCGCCTGTCTTGTTCTTGGTGGAACTCGGTGCTGCGATCAGTGTGGCGTCAACCACGGTGCCGGTCTTGAGCAGCAGGCCGTGGGCCGCCAATTTGGCATTAATGACTTCCAGAATCTTTGGACTCAGTTCGTGCTCTTCGAGCAGATGGCGAAAGCGCAGGATGCTGACCCGATCAGGAATACGTTCGGTGCCACTGATACCAACGAAATCACGCAAGAAACTGGTCTCGAACAAGGCTTCTTCGGCGCCCAGATCCGACAGGCCAAACCATTGCTGCAAGCAGTGAATACGCAGCATCATTGCCAGATCAAAAGGCGGGCGTCCCGTCTTGGCCACAGGTGCGTGCGGCGCGATCAATGCCAGAAGTTCGCCCCACGGCATGACCAAATCCATCTCGTCAAGAAGGATCTGCTTGCGCGTGCGCCGAGTGCTCAGATCAAGGCCAAGGTCTTGTTGTTTCATGCCGTCATTGATCGCAATTTGCGTGCCTCAGTTACGTATTTGGCAGAATAGTTTTGAACATCATCCTTAAGGGCACATTCACCAACTCCACAATCCACAAACAGAAAACGGGCTCCCGAGCCAGCCACCTGCAAAGTGTTGAACTCGCATGAATTATTTGCGCGCATTGAAATAAACGTGCGCAATAAATGTAATGCGCACATAAAACTCATGTCAGAACAGAACTCGTACCGGACAGTGCGTCGCAACCCTGCCTATGACATTTGTCCTCAATCGCGTGCAGGTCAGCAAGCCTCGCAAGCGATGCTCGTTTATGGAGCACATCGCAGCAGTCAGGTGGCGACGTGCGTAGCAGCAGCGCCGTCTTTTCTGCTTGGACGAGAAGAAACGATTGGCATCGTCAATCACCAGGTTAATGTCATTGAGCGCGAATGGCTGGCGATCTGTAACGAAGCCAGCATGAGCACAGTGGATCAAACGCTCTTTTGGCAGCGGCAGTTTTTGAACCCCTTCGCCTTCCTTGATGCGCCAGAGGGGGTGCGTAGTCCTGACCTTGCCCTCGATATGTGATCCGTTAATCGAGAGCAAGATCAATCTGTCGTTCATCACCGAAATTGATAAGGCTTGTCGAATTTTGTGCTGATTGGTCGGGCGCGGACTGTGGGTTTGTCTGAAAACTGTAGGACTCCATCCTTTTTTGTCGGATTAATTGCTAATCCAAGGAATCTTCTGAATCTGCTTCAATTACTGGAAGGTGGCCACACTGTTCGACGACATTCAGAATGACCGGCGAGCGACCGAATAAATCAAGCGTCCATCTCAATGACGCGGGCCACGTCGCCACGGCATTCTGCACATACCCCTACAAGCAACAAGTCGCCAGCTTTAACGGTTCCCGTGAAGTTGGTGATGGTTACGCCGTGCCGACATTTTCCGCACCAAACATTTGCCAGCAATTGCTTCTTGATTGCGGCAGGAACGTTTGCCCACAATTTCGCGGCGGGCTCGGTGAATTTGGGAAGGGACTCAATGCTGACCGTGCGTTCAATTGGTATTGGTTGACCAGCGTCAGCCAAGCGCGCCAATACCTTTCCTCTGTGAAAGAAATTTTGCTCGTTACCTGCTTTGAGGGTGATATTTTTCATGAAAACACAAGCTCTGTTGCAGCCAACATATTTTTATCTACTGCCCCCACAAGGTCGAGAGTGGCGCAGCCCAAATGTTATCCCCCAGCGGCATCGTCTCATCGCCGTCATACAGCAGCACGCCCATCTTGAACTGATCACCGGCCAGACTGGATAACTTTTTGAGTCCCCGTAAATCACTCTCCTTGACCGTTGCTGCCGCCTTGACCTCGACACCGACCAGTTGTCCAGCAGCGTTCTCGATCACCAAATCGACCTCAAACTTATCAGTATCCCGATAGCACATCAGCCGATAGTTGCCATCCGCCGTTGTTGTATGTTTAAGCAACTCCCCGAACACGAATGTTTCCAGCACATTGCCAAACCGCGTCCGATCTTGTTGAACTTCCTCTGGACCCAAGTCGAGAAGTGTTGCCAACAAACCAGAATCGATGAACTGCAGCTTGGGCGTCTTGACGACACGATTGAGGCGATTGCGGGCCCACACATCAACGCGCTTGAGCAAGTACATCTGCTCAAAGACGCTGATATACCGAGAGGTGGTTTTTCCATCGAGACCGACATGTCCACCCAGTTTGGTGTAGTTGCACATTTGTCCAGCGGTCTGTGCCAACGCACGCAAAAATCGCGGCAACTGATCCAGCTTTTCAATGCCTGCCACATCGCGAACATCACGCTGGATGATGGCGTCGATGTACTGCCGCGACCAAGCAACTCGCCGTTTGGCCGAGGCACGCGAAATCGCTTCTGGATAACCGCCACGCAACACTCGCTCGACCAGATCACTGCCCACGGCATGTGTACCAAGTTTGAGAATTCGCCCCGCGAATACGCTGTCGATCCAGTTCGCTGAATGCCCCTCAATTTCGCTTTGTGACAAGGGCAGCAATGACAAGGTCTCCATTCGACCAGCCAGCGAATCAGCAACCGTAGGCAATGCCATCAAGTTGGCTGATCCAGTGAGCAGAAAGCGTCCGGGACGACGGTCCTCATCGACGCTTTTTTTGATGGCCAGCAGCAACTGCGGAGCACGTTGAATCTCATCAATCACCGCACGATCCAGGCTGCGAATCATACCCACAGGGTCCTCGCGAGCCGACAACAGTGTTAGCTCATCATCCAGTGTCAGATAGCGCAGTCCCTTGTCTGTCATTTGGCGCACGAGGGTTGTTTTGCCAGCCTGGCGCGGGCCAGCCAGCAGAACCACTGGCGTGTCCAGCATGGCTTCGGCAATGCGCGGTTCGATTCGACGTGGGTAAAGGATTGGCGTGTTCATATTTGCATAATACCGTGAATTACGGAAAGTATGGCCGTTAAATCCGGAAACTAATGCCGTGAATTGCGGAGCTTATGTTCAGCTTTTAGGGCCTGAAGCAGCCCTGGAAAGATCGATCTTGCCAAGTAATCCAACCCGAGATCCATGGCATTGGGGCCCACGGACCTGCGTTCCTGCTAAAACATGGTGTCAGCGCCCGAATTCAGCCTCTTTGGGTAGTCGGTTTTCTCTCAAAGCTAAAAAGATGTCGGGTCGCGCTTTTTCAACATCAGCAGCCGGTGCAGCGCGGGCAATGTAGTCGCGAACGGCCTGGGAGCCGCCCTCGCCGAGCAGATCCCGCGCATCAGTGCCAACTTGACTTGACGCAGGAGGCACGGCCAAAGTGAATCCCGTCACCTTTGCAGCCTCCAAGGCACGCGGGATGGCATTCGATTTGAGTCTTCCAGCCGCATCACGACTGATGTCGTGGTCTGTCGCAACAACGACACCCGGAAATAAGTCGGATAGGTCCGATTGTTTGACCCATCTGGCGACTGCCATCACGTTGTTCGACGACAACGCGCAAAGCGTGTTGCCTGCACCGCTCTGTTGAATCGCAAGTCCTGTTGCCACCCCTTCACAGATCACCAGCGGCTTCGTTTTGTCAGCGACTGCCAGCCATGCCTGTAGCGAAGCCAGCGAATCGCCGGTCATTGCTCTCATTAACGAATCAGGAGCTGGGAAAGGTACAAAGGCGCCAACTGTTCGAGAGCCTTTGGCCATGATCTTGTCGGTGCTGAACGTAACCTTGGGCATTAGGTGTTGCACCCCGCACAGCTCCACCGTGTCTCGCCTGCCCATCGGATCAGGTCGAAACATGGGAACCATCATCGTATCGGCATATCTATGATGCCTGGGATACACCCGCAAATCCGAGCCATCCAAAGTGGCATTACCTTTGACAAGGTGCCTATGATCAGCGGGCGGGATTTCAGCAGCCATCCATGAATTGATAGTGTCTCGATTCAAGTCAAGATCGACCGGATTAAATTCAGACGCTTTCACCGGGCGCGGTAAAGCAGGTGAAGACCGGGGTGGTGCAAGATCGCCATCCAGCCCCAAGTCGCGTCCCGTGACGAACATGGTTTTCTTGCCATCACTGGTTTGCCTGCCTACCCGCCACGGTGCAGGGAGATCGATGTCGCCACGAAATGAAAAAGCGGTTGCAACGCCGTCGTTCGACACCAGCAGCTTGTAGACTGGCTTTTGATCCGAGCCATCGCAGTAGCGCCCGTGTAAACGCGAGGGAATTAGACCAGCCGCCTGCAAGGACGCATCAGCCGCTCGCCACACTTGTTCTGGGTCATACGAGCGCAGTTGCCCTGGTGCAGACGAGAATTTGGGTACTTTGTTCAGTGCTGTCAGTTCTTGGTGCACGGTCAGCTGGTCAACATGCGCCCGGAGCGCCGGCGTCGATTTGTCGCCAAGCGGGATATCGCCCGCAGCAAGCCAAGGCTCACCCGCTGCAAGTCCTTTTTCTGCGTAGCGATGCCACATTTTCAAAGTACCGTCCCGTGCCAGGGACAGTCGGCCACCGGGCGTTCGACTGGTTTCACCGGGCAGACGAAATTCGACCAAATGGTCTTTGACTTTGTGAATTTCGCAGCCTCGGGCAACGATGTAGTTCTCAATCTTTTGCAGTGAATCCATGGTGATTCCTCAAGAATTGAGCCCCATGCGCAAGCCTGGCGCGTGACCTACATGTCCATCACTCACCCAATGCGGCTTCCTGTGATCCGCAGCGTATTGCAAACGCTTTGAAAAACTGTTGAGCTTGTCTGCCACGCCACTTGGTTCTTGCCTGTAGTCAGCCTCAAATCGTTGTTGGGCAGACTTTGCATCGAATGAATTGGCAGGCATGCCACCGGTTTCGTTGTTGGTTGGCTGGCTTTTGCTGGCACCGCCATCACGTGGACTCGCAAAAGGATCAAAACGCGCATCAACAAAACCGGGAGCTTGGGTCTGGCCAAAACTTTGACTACCCGCGTTCAAGCCTTGCCAACCCACAGGACTGTCAGAAGGAGGCGGCGAGGGGGAGGGTGAAGATGCACCGAGGTGACTGCCAATGCCGCCACCCGACTTGCCAGCCATGCCGCTCTGGACTGCAGCGCCCAAACCACCGGGTACGCCCTGGCCACCGCTGCTCGCGTTCGCACTGGGTTGAAAAGGGTTGACGGGGTTGACCATGCCACTGATGCCACCACCAAATCTGACGCCAGCAGAAGAGCCACCAATGGCACCCGCAGCTCTTTGAACGGGCATCAACGCACCCATGGCACCGCCCGCAAGCCCCAGGGCGCGCGCACCAGCCGCACTTGCAGCAAGTCCCGCCGCCACCGGCGCGCCACCCACCATGCCAGCCGCAGTGCCAGCGCTTTGCAGAGACATGGCCACCGTGCCATTGAGCATCGACCCCGCCAGGCCCGGTGCCATGTAGCCAGTCACACCATAGAACAGCGATGCGCCCCCCACACCCAAATAGTCACCAAAACTGGGGCCTTCAGGATGCGCCGCGTACGCAGCCGCAATGGTGTCTTTCAGGGCTTGGGTGAAGCTGTCACCAAAGCCAATGATCAAATAAATGGTGAACAGTTTGACGCCAATGGAAATCGCGTAGCCAAAATATTTCTCTGACAAATTGTGCGTCCAACGTGAGCCCGAAAACCCGAGCATCAAGGCACCACCGCCAATGATCAAGTAGGACTCAACCAACGTAATGAGCAGTTGGACGGCAATCAGACCGTAGCCAAGAATGATGAAAACAGAAGCAACGCCAATGATGATGGAGCTCAACATGAATTTGCCAAGACCCTGACCGGAATTGGTCAAGGTGTTGATGATCATGCTGCCGGTGCTGGGCGCGGCATCATTGGAGAACTGCATCAGACTGGCGGCCACTTGCAAGCCTTGATCAAACACCGCCGATGGCGATAAAACTGTACTGCCGCCCACACCGGCGCCCGCTGCCTTGAATGAATTCACAATGGCAGGAATCCACTCGGGCGCCTTGATCAGTACCATGGCAAAAAATGAGAGGGACATGACCTTGAACAGGGTCCCGACCATGATCTCGGAAAGCTCTGATTTCTTGAGGGTGAGTTGAATGGCCGACCAGGCGAATTCAATCGCGGCTAAGCCAAAAAACAAGTTGGTAGCGTAACCCAGCGCAGTCGACATCCATCCACCGGATGCGCTTTGAACTTGACTGACCAACGTATCCATCATGCCCGCGGCATTCGCCAACGGCGCGATACCGAACAGCAGCAGGAAAAGCGTTGCACGCATCACCAATACTCCGCTCAGTATTTGCCGGAGTGGTTGCGAAAGAAATTGCGGTACAGGATTTCGTCTTGGTATTTTTCGTTTTCCTGTTTGGCTACGGCATTCAGTCGGGCCTGTTCCGCCGCAATGATGGTGCCGTGCAGGGCTTGGGTTTCATTCACCATCATGCCGGCAATTTGATTGCCAGCCTGAATCGCTTGCAGGCGGCCAGCCGCTGTTTGGGATGCCAGCTGAATTTGCTGCAAAGCACTTTGCGTGGTTGAAAAATTATTGGCGTTGTAGCCCAGTTGCTGCAATGCCGCGCCAATCTGGTTGTTCAAGCCTTTGTTCCAATTCATCAGATTTTGCTGCTGGTTCGACAGCAAATTGCCATTGCCGTAGGTCGTTTGCATATCGGTGATGGAATTCACGGTTGCGTTCACAATGCCTTGTGTGTTCTGTATCGTGCTGACCAGCGAAGTCAAACGTCCCGCAATGCCGCTCCACGCCTGAATTGGAATTCCAAGCGTGTTTTGGTACATGTTTTGGTACATCTGGATTTGTTGCTGCAGTTGTTCCAGGTTGCTTGAGTAGACATTGACCAACTCGGCGTTGTTCAGCCACTGTGTGGCTTCCATTGCACCCACAAACCCGCCGCCACCGGCATGAGCGGATGACATTGACGCAAAGCCAAGGGCAGCCGCAGCTGCAACGCTGGACAGCAGCTTTTTGAGTTTCATGGGAGTTTCCTTCAGTGAGTTCTGTTGACCCATACCGGCCGCACGCAAGTTAACCCCTAAAAGTGGCCCTCCCACGGTCAAACAACCAGTAAAACCGTGGTGACACAGGGGAGGTCTGTGCGAGCATCGGGCCAGGTGCTCTTTTGCTGACCTGTCACAGTCAATAGCTCTCCCACAAACGGGCGGCATCGAACTGGCCACGTTCACGCAGCCAGGCAGACGGCCAGCCGCGTGCGTCAAGTTTTTGCAGATGTTGAATCCGCGTCAAATCTTCGCGTCCACTGGCACCCACAAATGCCATCTCAGGCGCCGTAAGTCCCAACTCGAACACGCGCGAGCCGTCCGGGTGCAGGTGGTAATACTGGCGTTTTGGCACCGCGTTGCTGACGATCTGGATTTGTCGCCGGTTGAGTCCAATCGCTTGGTACAGGCCGCTCAAGGCTTCGGTTTGCGCCTGTGGGTTTGGCAACAGTATTTTTGAGGGGCAAGACTCAAAAATCACATCGGCAATGCCACTGCGCGACAAATCGCTCAGGGACTGGGTGGCAAAGATGACCGCCACGTTCGACTTGCGCAGCACCTTCAGCCACTCGCGAATCTTGGCCCTGAATGCGGGGTGCCCCAACATGATCCAGGCTTCATCAAGCACCAACAAGGTGGGTTGACCATGAAAGCGTTGTTCAAGCCGGTGAAACAGGTAAGCCAGTACCGGCAAGACAATCTTTTCGCCGCGTGCCATCAAGTGTTCAAGCTCGAAGACCTGAAAGATGTCAGCCTGCAATCCGTCGCTCTCGGCATCCAGCAGCCGCCCAGCAGATCCGCGCAGTGAGTAGTACTCTAGGGCTTCACGCAGACGGTTGTCCTGCAAGGTCAGCAGGAAGTTTGACAGCGTGCGTTGCTCCGCGCAGTCGGTTGAGGCAGCCAACTGGTTCACTGCACGAAAGAGTTCTTTGCGCAATTCCGGTGACATGGCCACACCTTGCAGCTCGGCCAAGCTTTCCAACCATTCAGCCGCCCAGCTGCGCTCAACTTCATCTTCAATGCGTCCCAAGGGGCAAAACGTGATGTTGTCGGATTCGCCCGCGATGTCGTAATGCTGGCCACCGGCAGCCGCCACCAAGGGGAACATGGAATAGCCTTTGTCAAAGACAAAGGCTTGCGCGCCCGGATACCGGAAATGTTGCGCCACCAAGGTTGCCAACAAGGTCGACTTTCCCGAACCCGTCGGGCCGATGATGGCCGTATGACCTAAATCGCCTGCGTGCAGGCAGAGCCGGTACGGTGTTGCACCGTCGGTTTTGGCTTGCAGCAGCGGCGCTGAATTCTCAGGATAGAACGGACAGGGATGGACATCCGCCCCGGCCCAAATCGCTGTGAGCGGCAGCAAGTGCGCCAGGTTCATGGTGTTGACCAGCGGGCGGCGCACATTGGCAAACAGGTTGCCAGGCATGCTTCCCAGGAATGCTTCCACCGCATTGACGGACTCGACGCGCGCTGAAAACCCGGCATTGGCGATCATCTTGGTCACGTATTGCGCGGCATCACGCAATTGCTGGATGTTTGCGCTGGAGAGCAGGATAACGCTGGTGTAGTAGCCAAATCGCACCAGGCCGCTGCTGGCCTCCGCCATGGCGGCGACCGCATCAGCAGCCATGTCGTCCGCATCCGCATTCACGTGCGTGACTCCGCCACCTTGGCTAGAGCGCATCAAATTCATCAGCGAGAGTCGCTTTTGCGCCCACTTGGATCGGTACTTCCCCAGCACCTTATCCGCTTCTCGTACCGGCATGAAGATGAAACGGTTTGACCAGCGGTATTCCACGGGCAAGCGTGACAGGAAGTCCAGGATGCCAGGAAAGCTTGATCCAGGAAAGCCCGTGACTGCGATGCATATGGCTGCTTTGCCGTCAATCCGGGGCTCAAAGCCGGTCACAAAGTCGTGTTGACCCAGTACCGAATCCAGGTACATCGGCACGGTGCCCATGGCGAAGCTGGAGCGCGACTCCAGTGCGACACAGGCCGCGAGATGGGCAAGAAGTTGACTCTCCACCGCCCCAGTCTCAGTGTCGACGGTGTCCACCAGTCGACGGATTTTGAGGGTGCCAGCCAGCCGTGATTCAATTTCGGTCAGTGCGGTGTTGTGAAGTGGACCCCAGAGTCCGGACAGACTTGAAGGTAGTTTAAGTTGCACTCGACTTCTCGCAGCTGGACGGCGCTGCCCCGGTTTTTGCAATTGGTATTGCTGGCTCACTCTCAATCCTGACTTCC
>Ga0209697_10009445_pt1 | contig 10808 bp, 9 predicted proteins | sample AliMusrvi5mmetaG_FD_184115 | JGI IMG/M metagenome (GOLD analysis project Ga0209697, IMG submission 184115) | Freshwater lake bacterial and archeal communities from Alinen Mustajarvi, Finland, to study Microbial Dark Matter (Phase II) - Alinen... | ecosystem: Environmental > Aquatic > Freshwater... | reverse complement strand
ATCAGTAGTTTTTTTCATGGTGCTGGTTGGTTCGAAACCTTCATTTCAAACAGGCGGCGCGAAAGCGCAGCCCTGTCAACCAGCACTACTTCATTTTTTAAATTCTAACGGAAAAAAATTCCCTTCCTTTCATATACCATCATGCACGGGCAGTCAAAGAAAAGGCCCCAAATGTCAAAAAGGGCTATTACGTAATAAAAAAGGGACGCGGGCGGAAAAAACATAGCTATTCCGAGCACCGCCAACATAATCACCGATTTGTTAATATATGAAAACGCCACTTTCGGCACACGCATCAGTATTCCGGCTGTCAGGTGTATGCCTATAACAAGTCCGAACCGAATTCCCATCATTTTACCTTCAACAACCGAATACAAAAGCACTGCAATCGCCGCAACCCTTATAACTGCCGAGAACCAGCCGGTAAAACGCGGCAATAACTGTTTCACATCCCTTTGAAACACCATAAATCCCGTAGGGTCTGCTTCATTGAGCAGTTTGTCTTCAGCAGACGCCCTAAAGATCATCATCGGCGTAAAAACAGCCAGCGTAAGCGCGAGCCCGATCCAGTTCATGAACATCAGGCTTTCAGCGGCTATCCATAAAACAAGGCTGCTGTACATAGGGTGGCGGACTATAGCGTAGGGTCCGGTTGTTATTATTTTGTGGCCCATTTGTATTTCTATCATGTTCGACCAGTATTTTCCGAGCACGATTTTCGACCATACATGCATATAACAACCGGCTGCGGAAAATATGGCTCCGAAACCCGCTGCTAACTCGCGTGTAACAAGGTCCGTCTGGATCACGCCCCTGCCAAACTGCAGAACATTGAATATAACTATTATGACCGCGGCCATCGAAAAGGTTTCCACAATGTGTCCGCTTTCATTTTTTGGCGTGCTCTGCTTCATGCCGTACTCAACAATTTTGGCCAGCACTGAAAAGCTGATTATAATGGCTGTTATCCAGAGAAATATTATGTTGAAAAGATACAGCGCATCGTTTTTCACGGCAGTCTTCTTTATAAGGTCAAAATACACTAACGGGTTCATGGAGCCTCCTGTTGTACATTAAAACGAGTATTGGGACTACCAGAACGGACATCATCTGGTAGACCGTCAAACCGGCAAACACCCTTGGTTCAATCCTGGTGAATTCTATACAGAACCTAAAAACTGAATAAGCCGCAAGATACAAAAGAAAATGCAGGCCCTTGAGTTGTTCCGTCTTATACAGGTACAAAAACAATCCTGCGCATATAAACTCAAATGAGGCCTCATACAACTGCACAGGGTGTACATATATTCCCAGCTTGTTCTTTACCTTCAGAACAAAATCAGTTTCCGTGCCTCCACAGCACCCGTAAATAAAACAGCCTATCTTTCCCATTCCCGCCGCCACGCAAAGCGGCACGACAAACCTGTCGCCGTAGGCGGCCTTCAGGTTCTTCGCGGCTTTATAAATGTTTACCGCAACGAACGCCCCGACAAGCGCTCCGAAATAGCTTTTCCCTGTGTATATCATTTCTTTTCTGATTCCATACGATAATAGCACCGGCAGTTTCGCCCCGATGATCGCGCCCAGCACCATGACCGGAAGTGCGGTCATTCGTATATCCTTCTCGTCCGGCCTGCGCATATACCGCAGCAGGAGCATGGCCGTTCCAAGGCTCAGTCCGGAAAACAGGACGTAATCAAGCGTGCCTGCGTTTTCAGGATGCACTTTAAGTGCGCCTCCTGTCGAATATGTTGTTCACGCAGAAAGGAATAAGTTTCCCGTTCCCCGCAGACACGCCAACACAGCATTTTTCTGCGCGTTCGGTGTCAAAAGTATATGCGTCCATAAAGTTTTTGACTGCTATGCGCAGCATTTTCATATTTTTATAACTGGAAGCCTTCCCCTCGGTAAACTCCCGTATCTTCTTCATCGGCCCCATCTGGTCCGTTATACATGAACAGCAGCCGCCCGAACCGCAACTGAGGTGGTCCTTAAGATAATCAAGGATAGTGGATTCAAAACCTATCTTATTCTGAATGACAGCCTGGTGCTTAGCGAAATCGATATACTTGGCCAGTGGATGCACTTCTTCATCAGCCACAAAAAGAAACGAAATAGAGGTGCAGTTCTCATGCGAGCACGGCAGTGGTACAATGTGATCGTATTTAAGGAACTTGCTCCGGTCGATGGACGCCAAAATATCTTCATGAATAACGTCAGCCTCGCCGTTATTTCTCGCCCAGCCTGTCTTTGTAAGTCGCTGAAAGGTTATCCCAGCTATATTCTTCGTCTTTACCGCCAATTCAATTATCTGTCCGGTCTCATCCAAGTTCTTTTTATACATGGTCGCTGCCAGGGAAGATTTGATGTTGTCCTTATCCATTTTTTCAAGAAGCTTCAACTTTTTATCTAACAGGTCTTCGCCCCTCAACTCAACGCCTGCTTCGCGGTTAAATCCGTCGAACTGGAGATATAATTCGACTCTATCTTTAAGGCTCTTGACTTTTTCATACAACGCCTCGTTGCTGAGCATTGTCAGTCCGTTCGTATTGATGAGTATCCTGTTGATGCCGCGCGAAGCCGCATGGTCAAGTATCCTGCCAAATTCCGCATGCAGCGTAGGTTCGCCACCCGAAAGCTGCAGCACGTCGAGCTTGTCGTTCTCTGTCCTCATTACAACGTCAAGCCTCGACTTAAACTCTTCAAAAGAAATATCCCCGCCTGCCTTATCCCCGTAATAACACACCGGGCATTTCAGGTTGCATTTTCCTGTTACTTCTATCAGAGATGTGCAAAGGTGCTGCTTATGTTCCGTACACCATCCGCAGTCGTCGGGGCACCCTTTTTCTTTCTTGGTCTGTCTTTCATGTACATCTTTTCTCGGCGACGAAAATGTCTTATTAAAAAAACGCTTCGCATCCCTGCTTATCAAAGTCTTTATAAACCCGTGTTCAGGGCATGTTCTTAACAAATAGACGTCGTTGCCTTCCACCGACTTTTCACCGGGCAGAATAGCCAAACACTCCGGACAGCAGGCTTTGGTTTCTTTAATCATTTTTATCCTCTCTACCAGCTATCTCTAATTATCATCACCTGGCCCTTCTGTCATTGTACATCCTGCTTCTTCTTTTTTCTCAACATCGTTTTTATAACTAAGAAGCCTGCTCCTCCCAAGCTTATTCCTACGGTTAACATAATCCACCCATAGCCACTGTTACTTGGGGGCATCAAGTTAACTCCGACGACAACAAAACATGCTCCGGAAAGTAGCAATACTGCCCCGGCAAAATATATGCAGACGGCGAATATTTTTCCGCAAACCGCCTTAAATATTCCCCAGTTATCTTTTTCTTCCATTTTATCCCCTCGCTCTTACAAAATGTAGGCTCAGACTTCAGCCCGTGGCCTTTGTTGATAGGAACTCGCTTTTTCCGGTGTCGCGGGCGATTGCCCGTCAATTCCAGCCGGAAGCAGGGATTCCATGCTGGTCTCGTAACGAAATGCCGAGGCGAGGTCAAGTCTTCGTGCTCGTAATTGGGGGCTGAAAATGCGAGCGCTTCAGAGTGCACCTTCCCGCTGCCGGGGTTGTCAGTTTTCCGCGAACACCGGTTCGTGGTCGTAGTCGGGGAACGAAATACGATGTCAGGAAAGGGGTAGGTTCTTGCTCTTCGACATTTGCGCGGGTCGCTTTGCCGATTCGGGGTCGGATTCGGTGACAAATATTTCTGACAATTTTTGCGCGATCAGATCATCGAAGCGATTGAGCAATGTCCCACCGGGCGGCCACCACCGCCCACGAGGCTGCGGATTGCGACAATGACGCGGTTGCTCAGAGACCCGGGCTGCACTTCCTCATCCCGTTCATCTACAAGGCGACGAAAAGCGAGTTCACCGAAATCAAGGAAAACGAAATCGGCCTGATCGAGTCGGTGGACGGTTCGCCGATCCCGGCGGGAAGGATCTTTGCCGCCGTCGTGGCCGGCCACATCAAGATTGTTCCTGATGTTCTGGTCGCGGGAGGCGGCAGCGCCGGCGACGGGCTGATGGGGATCGTCACGAAGCTCCTGCCGGGAATCGATATCCCCGCCCTCCTGAAAAAGCCCGGAACACCCGAGCCGAAGGGAACTTGAAATCGGGGACAGGCGGCCAACCCATGATTTGCGCATGTCCGCCGGAGGGGTCGGCCTGCTCTCATCCGCCTCTCACCGCCACGCCAGCGCGGCGCGGAATTTCAGATCATCGCCGCACCATTGCGGAAAGTTCGTGCCCCAGAGGTTGTTGACCAGATTGAGGTGCAGGCCGCCCGAAGGATCGATTTCCTCGCGCGGGAACCGGTAGAGCATCGGCTTGCCCACCGCCAGCAGATGCGCGTCGCGGGTGAGGAGTTGAACCGAGCCGTTCCTCGCCCCGGACTGGACTCCGTGCAGCCAGCGTCCGCCGCCTTGCGGGACGGAGCCTGGATCAATCCAGAGACCACATTTATCGAGGCGCCACGCGCGGACATCGGCAACCTCCGGCTGAAAGGTCCACCAGACAGCCTCGGGAAGGCGGGTCGGGTATTTGCTGAACCAATCGATCCGGCAATCCACCCGGCCCGCAGAAAATTCGTAAATCCCCGTGATGAAACGCGGAGCGCCGAATTTTGTAATGGCGGCTTCCGCAAAGGCGAGGTCCACCGCAAGCGCATTCCCTCGCCGCCAGCAGGCCAGCACGCGGGGTTCCCAAAAACGGGAGACCGCATCGGTTCCCTGCAGCCCCAATTTCGCAAACTCCTCAAGCAGCGTGGTCGCTTTCATTTCCGGGGTCGTGTATTCGTCCACGGCCCGCTGGCAATCGGAGTGGTCAAACGTCTGGTAGCGCAGAAGCCCGGACGGTCCGGCCAGCCGTTCCAGGCCGTCGTTCAGGGAAACAAGAGCGCCCCGCGCATCCAGTTTCAATTGGATGCCGCAGATCTCATGGCAGGCATCCGCTGCCACCGGTTCCCAGCCGGCGCGATCCAGTTCGCCCGGCTTGCAATGATCGAAGGCCGCGACCGCCTCGGCGCGCAGTTGCGGGTCGTCCTCCAAAGCCTCAACGGCTTTGTCCACATGGTCGCGCTGCTCCTGCCAGCTCGCCTCAAGGGCCCGCCAGCAGCCCTTCTGGCGGGTCCGCGCAAATCAAGGATGCTGGGGACTTCGCAGTTGTCGCCGACCAGGTCCCAATAGAAGGCGCGCTCCTCGCCGGGCAAACGCATCATGCCTCCATAACCCCTGGGATCGATAAACAGGATGATCTCATTCCCCTCCCCGTCCTGCCACCGGCAAACCGGCGGAATCTCCGGCGAGGGGCTCATCCAGTTCACTCCGACATGCAGGGATTGGATGCCGTTGCGCGCGAGGGCGCGCACGAGTCCCAGGGCATGGCTTGGAACATCGGTCATTTTCGCGCAAGTCGTGGCGCGTCCGAAGCGTTGATCCAGGCGGCGGGAAATCGCCGCGCCGGCTTCGATGAGGGATTCATCCAGCAACTCGGTGTGGGTGGTGAAAGGGAGCGCGTGCCAGGAAAGATCACCGGCGGCAAAGCCCTGCTCCACCTTGCGGAGCGGTTCGCCGTCGAGCCATTCCAGGGCGAGCGTGGCGATATAGGACGGGACGGTCCAGCAGAACCCGTCGCCGCCCTCCTCCCGCATCAACCGCGCCTGGTCGGCGGCAAGGGGAAGCATCCATCGGCAGGCGTCGTGGAGCACCTTGGATTCCGGTTCGGTGAACCCGATATCGACATGGTTTTTGGTGGCGACAATCAGTTCTTTGATAGGGAGAGGCGACATGGGGATGTTTCTGAGAGCGGGTTCAATTCAACTCATAGCCATTTTAAGCAGGAAATGAATCTGGAATTGAAAACAGGCGCTCGGGCAATAGTAAAACCACCGGGGCAGGCGACATTAATGCTGGTGTTGTTTCAGCCCTTTTCCACGCCATCGGGAGCCCTGGGCTTTGGTATGCAGGCGTCCAAGTCAAGTGGCCCTTGTCCGGGCATGGCGGAAACCCGACAGGCTCACGCCGGAGATCCCTCGGGAAAACAGGATGGCATGGAACTGGCGGCCCATGCCCTCGGGGTTGAGGAGCATTCGGAGCGAGAGGATTTTTTTTCTTCCGGCGGCGTCCGGGGGCTTGCCATCCATGGCAAGGAGCAGCGCGGTCGCGGCTCCCACGAGAAAGTGGTGCTGGTCGGTCAAATGCGCGAACTGCCATCCGGCCTTGACCGCATCCTCGGCGAGAAGGGAAAAATTCACGTGGGCGGTGATGTCTTTTTCGCCGGGTGTTTCCAGCGGATTGCCGTCGCGCCGGTGGCCGCGGTAGCACGCCAGCGTCCCGTCGGTCCGGTGTTCGGCGAGGAGCGATTCACGGGGCATGCCGTAATCCACGGCGAGGAGGAACCCGCGGGTGATTTTCGAGGAGAGCGCGCGAAGAAGCGAGCGGTGGGAAAGGCAGACCTCGGTGGTGAAGCCTTTCGGCCGGGCGGGAAATGTTGCGACGATGCCGGCCAGCTCGCCCGCGACCGGCATTTCCCTCCATGTGAAAGCGTGGTTTTCATGGCCCACATGCAGCTCGGCCCACCCGTCGCCGGTCGAGCGGACGAGGTGGACGGGGAAAGCATCAAAGAGCTCGTTCGAATAGTGGACCCCGCAGAGCTCCGGAAGCGCGGCGGCGCAGGCGACCCACGAGACATTGCGGCCGGCCAGCTTCCCGGACTGCATGGCTCGGAGAACGGGCGAGGGTTCGACGAGGAATAGCGGGGCCCCATCCAGCGGCGTGGAAGCCAGCGCTTCGAGGATATCCCGGGCGAGCTGGCCGTCCCCGGCACCCTGCTCGACAAGAGTGAAGCCAGAGGGCTGTCCGAGCGCCCGCCACATCTCGACAAACTGCCCGGCGAGGGCTTCGCCAAACACGGGGCCTATGCTGACATTGGTGAAAAAATCGCCGTGCCGGCCGATGGCGGATCGGCCCGACGCATAATACCCCGCCTCCGGATCGTAGAGCGCCCGCTCCATGAACCGGTCGAACGCGATCGGGCCGCCGCTCTTGATCTCCGCCGCGAGGCGGGCCTCAAGGCCGGGTGACTTCCCGCACATACACGTTCACCTGCCCGTCTTCTTCCCGGACACCCGTGATCTGGAATGGACGGCGCGCATCGCGGGAAAATGTGACCCCGACACCCGGCGGACGGACCCCTGCGGGAAACTCGACAATCACGCGCACGTTTCCGCCTCTGCCGCCGAAACCGATGGCATCGGTGATGCCTCCCTGCATGCGAAGAACGGCCTTGTTCGGGCCCGATGCCGTGACCAAAAAATTCCCGTTGAGATAGACCCGCTCGCTGTTCACATCCGCGCCGGCCATGCCCGCGACGTCTTTGACATTCAGGAGACGGCCGCGGGGCATCTGGCCCGGCGCATACGTCGGCCAAGCACCAGTCGAGGACGCGACGATGGCGCCGGGTGTCGGTGTCGGTGCCGGCGGAGGCTCCGGTGCCGGCGAGGGTTCCGGGGTCGGCGAGGCCGCGGCGATTTTCGGAGTGCTCGCGGGGCTCTCCTTGATCATGACCGCCGGGCGCGCGGGCGGGATATCCACGACGGCAGGAACCGGGGTTGTCTCGGGCACCGCGGATGACGCGGGCATGTTGACCGCGACCGGGCGCTCGACGCGCATGAGCCGGTTCTGCGGCGGCCCGTCCTGCGGGGCGTCCGCGACGAGGCCGGCGCGCTTGCGGAATCCCGCGTATTTTTTATCCGCATCGTCCTGCCGCCGCGCGGTGATGACCGGCAGCCCGGCGGCGACGTTCAGAGCCTGCGGGGGATCCAGCGTGAATGTGCCCGAGGCCGTGGAGGATTCGTAGCTCGGATACAAAATCGAGATCGCCGTGGCCTTGAGGCGCCCGTCGGACAGCCTCTCGACATGGATGATGGCGGCGAGTTCGTTTTCGCGCTTGAGGTCGATGTCCAGGCCGGTGAGAAGCGTCCGGTGGAGGGCGGGAACGGCTTTCGGGTCCGCGGTGAAAACCTGTTCGAGCAGGACTTGGCGGGTTTCTTTCGCTTGGGCGAGCGCCACGACACCCGACTTGAAAAAGTCCGCGTTTGTGAGCTCGTAGGAATCGAGGATGTTGTAGGTGCCGACGACGTAGGGAACGAGTTCTTGGGCGAGCTTGAAATAATTCCTGAGGTAGTTCCGGAGCAGGGTCTCGTTCGTGCGTTCCAGCTCGCGCGGGGTTAGCCGGCCGTAGCGGTCGAAGATCTGGGAGGCTTTCAAAAACTCTCCGCGCGGGGCCGCCGTGAGCTCGAACCGCTTCGGCGGCTCGAGCTTTTTCACCTTGTTGAGAATCTGGTAACTGAGCGGCTTTTCCGGGTGCCCGAAGATGTAAAAGCTCCCGATCCAGCAGGCGATGGCGACGCCGATGAGCAGAAGGATCACGATCGTCCAGATAAAGAGGCTGCCATCTCTCGCCGGGCGCTCGTCTTCCCCAGGATCGAAATCGGGTCCCGAAAACCTTGAGGGAATCTTCTTCTTGAGGCGCGGATCGAGCGGCATGGCGGGTCAGGAATCTTTGGGTTCGAGCGAGGTCACTGTGATCACGTTCTTTTCTTATGAACGAATCCATGCGAAGTCAAATGGCATGGGAAAGATTCGTTTGCTTCCTGACGAGGTCGCCAGCCAGGTCGCGGCGGGCGAAGTCGTGGAACGCCCGGCCTCGGTCGTCAAAGAACTCGTGGAAAACAGCGTCGATGCCGGCGCAGGCCGGATCACGGTGGAATTCGCCCGCGGCGGCACGCAGTTGATCCGGGTGACGGACGACGGGTGCGGGATGGACCGCGAGGACGCCCTGCTCTCGCTGGAACGCCATGCCACGAGCAAAATCCGGACGGCCGGAGACCTCGCGGCCGTCACCACGATGGGGTTCCGGGGGGAAGCGGTCCCGAGCATCGCCAGCGTCTCGCGGTTCCGCCTGGTCACGCGGCCGCCCGGCACGGGCGCGGGCACCGAGATCCTGGTCGCCGGGGGGAAAATCGAATCCGTCTCCGACAGCGGCGAGGCCCCGGGGACCTCGATCGAGGTGCGGGCGCTCTTCTTCAACCTGCCGGCCCGGAGGAAATTTCTTCGCGGCGAGGAGACCGAGGCGGCGCACATCGTCCACCAGATGCAGTCGCTCGCGCTAGCGCACCCGGGCGTGGCCATGACGCTCGTGCGCGAGGGGAAAAAGCTTTGGCAGGCCGCGGCCACACCGGACCTCGGCGTCCGGCTCCGCGATCTTTTCGGGGAGGATTTTTTGCGGCGCATGCTGCCTCTCGATCCCGGCGAGGAGAACGGCGTCAAAATCTCGGGGTTCCTTTCGAAACCCGGCGAAGGCCGGCCGGACCGCGAACAGCAGTTCGTGATCCTGAACGGGCGGGTCGTCCAGTGCGCGGCGATTTTCCAGCCGCTGCGGGAGGCCTATTCGGAAGCGCTGCCCCGCGGACGCCACCCGCTGGCGGTCCTGAGCGTCACGATGGATCCGCTCTCCTTCGACTGCAACGTCCACCCCGCAAAACGGGAGGTCCGCCTCCACCGTCCGGATCTGGTCCGGCAGGCCGTCTTTCTTGCCGCGAGGCGGTTGCTGGAGAGCCTGAGCAACCCGGCCATCAGCGTCGCGCCGGCAGCGCGGGCACCTGTCCCGCAAAGCCCCGTCACCGCATCCGCCCCGGGCTCCGCGACAAGCTCGGGACCGGATCGCCCGGCTCCGCCCACACCGTCCGCCCAGCCCGCAGCACCGCAGGCCGGGGCCTTCCAACCGCCTTCTCAGGAGGGTTTGGATCTCGAAAAACCGGCGCCTGCAGAAGATGCTTTCCATTTGATTGGCGGGCTCGACAACCGCTGGATCCTGATGCAGAGCAGCGACGGCCTCGTCCTGCTGAACATCCGCGCGGCCTCGGAGAGGATCCTCTTTGAAAACCTGCGGCGCGAAATGGAAACCGGCACCGTCCCCGCCCAGCGGTTGCTGATCCCGGAAATCATCGAGCTCCCGGTCCGGGACTCCGTCTGGATCTCGGAAAACCTGCCCGCTCTCGAAGCGGCCGGGTTCGCGCTCGAACCCTTCGGCGGAAACACCTTCAAAATCGAAGCGCTGCCCCCGGCCCTCGCGGGGCGGGATGCGCGGGCGACCCTGCTCGACATCTGCGAGTCGCTCCGCGCGTCCGGCTCGCTCGGCAACCGCTCGCTGGCCGCCGATTCGCTCGCCAAATCAGTCTCCGCCTTGGCCGCCCTCGACGGCTTTGCCTACGACGAAAACCGCGCGAGGCAACTCGTCCGCGAGCTCCTGCGCTGCGAGCTCCCCTACGCGAGCCCGCGCGGGCATCCGACCATGATCCAGTGGTCGTTTTCCGAGCTGGAGCGGAAATTCGGCTGACCCCGAAAAACGGTTTTCCTTGGGCCGGATATCCGCCATGCCTCAATTTCGCTGGGGTCAAATGGCAGGATTCAACCCGAATCCAGCGATTGAAGAATTTTGACAGGATTAACAAGATTTACAGGATTGATACCAAACACACAGCGGGATAGGGCGGTTTAAATAAAGCCATGGCCGGAAACATCGTTGCAGTCGCCTCGCTCTGTCGAGGCGCAGCGCCGGCACGGCGACAGAGCGCCGTGGCTACAATTATACTTAAACCGCTCTAGCAGCCTGTCGGACTTTTCCAAGCCTGACGGCTTGAAAAAAACCGAGGAAAAATGTAATCGGGAGCATGGCCGCCCGATTCGTTACCGTAGACCGCGAAACGCAGCTTCTCTTGCCCCCGGATA
>Ga0209697_10009441_pt1 | contig 10813 bp, 4 predicted proteins | sample AliMusrvi5mmetaG_FD_184115 | JGI IMG/M metagenome (GOLD analysis project Ga0209697, IMG submission 184115) | Freshwater lake bacterial and archeal communities from Alinen Mustajarvi, Finland, to study Microbial Dark Matter (Phase II) - Alinen... | ecosystem: Environmental > Aquatic > Freshwater... | reverse complement strand
CTTCGAGGCACGTCGTTCGCGAACGACTGTGTCGAGGGGAGGGATTTGTGCTTGATCGGTCGAAGTCAACATATCATTTTTAAGAATATGTCGAGTAAAATATCTTTAAGAAAACAACCCAATCGGGAACCAGTGCCTCATTTTTAAGAATATGTCGAGTAAAATATCTTTAAGAAAACAACCCAATCGGGTACCAGTGCCCAGTTTTCAAGAATTTCAATTGAAATCGTGCGGAAAATATTTTATAAGATTATTGCTATACAGAAGCAAAAATCGGCTATCTGATAAAAATTAACGGGACACTAGTGGGATTACGTATAATTTTTAGTACATCCCCTCGTTGTTCATTGAGTTCTTGTCTAACTTGTTCACTATTCTCTGTTATGTGATTCCGTTCCCGCTCCCGACTTTGACCACGTAAAATTCCGGCTACGAAATCACGGGGCATGCTTTCAACTTTTCACTTTCTACAGAAGATCTTCTCGTCCGCGGTCTTTCAGTTCGGCGATGAGGGTCTTGATGTCGGCGGCACGGTCGCGTCGCGTGACGAGCAGCGCATCGTCGGTATCGACGATGACGAGGCCATCCACGCCGAAGATGGCGATGGTCCGTTTGTCTCCGCCATAGACGAGATTGCCGGAACTTTCGAGTTCGACGGTTTTTCCTAATCCGAAACTATCGTGACCGTTCCTATGCTTGAGAAAGTCGAAAAGCGACCCCCACGTACCGATGTCGCTCCACTGAATCGGAGACGGGATGACGATGCGTGACGAAGGAGGGAGTTTTTCCACTACAATTGGCTCGATAGCCTCATTTTCAGCTTTTGCATACGATACTTCGATCGGGGCGCCACCTTGTATTTCTTTGAGTATATCCGAGAGTGTCGGCGAGTGCTCCGCTATCCAGCCGAGCATGCTTTCCGCCTTGAAGATGAAGTATCCGGCGTTCCAGAGGTATTGCCAATCAGCGAGATACGTTTCGGCCGTTTTCTGGTCCGGTTTTTCCTTGAAGGCATCGACGAAGAAGATACGTTCCGAACCCTCTCCGCCGAATTCCTCTCCCATACGGATATAGCCGAGCCCGGTGTCGGCGACCGTCGGATTGATGCCGATGACCGCGAGCTTATCAGGATTTTTGGCAATCGTTTCCATAGCCAGTCGGAGCGACGAGACGAACGCCTCACCATTCTCGATGGCATGGTCGGACGCGATCGTCGCGATGGTCGTACCGGGGAGTCTGGTTGTAAGGAGCGTCGCGATGAGGCCGATGGCCGGGCCTGTGCCCTTTTGCGACGGTTCGAGGAGGAGTCGGTCCTCGGTGATATCCGGAAGCAACGCCAGGATGCGTTCACGATATTTCACTCCGCTCGAAACGAAGATCCGATCGGCCGGCACGATCGCTTTCGCCCGGTCGTAGGTCTCTTCGAGGAGCGTCTTGTCCGAGACGAACGATTGGAATTGTTTCGGCGTGTCTTTGCGCGACAGTGGCCACAGGCGCGTTCCGGATCCGCCGGCCATGATGACGATAGCGAGGTTTTCGTTTCGTGTTTCCATAAATGGGGATGATACGGAATTAATTTGATTTGTTCCAGTTTGCTCTTCCGTTTCACTCAACACCACACCACAAACGGATGAAAATCCTCCGAGGACCGTCCTCGGAGATCTATTGAGGGTTGCAGATACAGCATACGTCGAACGGCTCCTCCGCACAAGATTATTGCGTCACACCTGAAAAATCTGCCTCCCAAACAAAATCAAAATTATCCTATCCTCGTAGAGACGGGACATGCTCCGTCACTACGAACCGATACCACACCACAAACGGATGAAAATCCTCCGAGGACCGTCCTCGGAGACCCGGAGTACACAGCTCAGCCTCCGCCATGGCTCCGGCGTGGCAAAGCTCAGCCTCCGCCAAGGCTACGGCATAGCAAAGCTCAGCCTCCGCCAAGGCTACGGCATAGCAAGGCAGGACTCTGGATTGCCACGGATGATTACATCCTCGCAAAGACGGGCCTTGCAGGGGAGCAGGCAGAAGGGAACAGACCCCTTGATCCTTGCGAGTCCGTCCCCGCTCCCTCCGTCTTTGCGAGGAGTCTTCGACGAAGCAATCCAGTCCAGTCGCTCGCGAGCGACTGGACCAGTCACGTCGTTTACGAACGACGGTGACCAGAAAGAACAGAAAACCCATCTCCGCCAAGACTCCGGCGTGGCAAAGCTCAGCCTCCGCCAAGGCTACGGCATAGCAAAGCTCAGCCTCCGCCAAGGCTACGGCATAGCAAGGCAGGACTCTGGATTGCCACGGATGATTACATCCTCGCAAAGACGGGCCTTGCAGGGGAGCAGGCAGAAGGGAACAGACCCCTTGATCCTTGCGAGTCCGTCCCCGCTCCCTCCGTCTTTGCGAGGAGTCTTCGACGAAGCAATCCAGTCCAGTCGCTCGCGAGCGACTGGACCAGTCACGTCGTTTACGAACGACGGTGACCAGAAAGAACAGAAAACCCATCTCCGCCAAGACTCCGGCGTGGCAAAGCTCAGCCTCCGCCAAGGCTACGGCATAGCAAGGCAGGACTCTGGATTGCCACGGATGATTACATCCTCGCAAAGACGGGCCTTGCAGGGGAGCAGGCAGAAGGGAACAGACCCCTTGATCCTTGCGAGTCCGTCCCCGCTCCCTCCGTCTTTGCGAGGAGTCTTCGACGAAGCAATCCAGTCCAGTCGCTCGCGAGCGACAGGACCAGTCACGTCGTTTACGAACGACGGTGACCAGAAAGAACAGAAACTGAAAATCCTCCGAGGACCGTCCTCGGAGACCCGGTGTAGCCTTGGTGCAGGTTGGCGGTTCTCTGTTCCCTGACTATTATGGTATAATCGAAACGTATGAAAGAACGGACTTTCCGCTTTTCGGTGTTCAGGAAAAAGATCGCACGTGGCATGCGCGATTGTGTTTTCGGTACCCGAAAAGAGAAAAAACCACACACATCAAAGAATGACTCAATAGACCCTTCCGTCTTCGACGAAGCAATCCAGTTTTTAAAACAGAAAACCCATCTCCGCCAAGACTCCGGCGTGGCAAAGCTCAGCCTCCGCCAAGGCTACGGCATAGCAAGGCAGGACTCTGGATTGCCACGGATGATTACATCCTCGCAAAGACGGGCCTTGCAGGGGAGCAGGCAGAAGGGAACAGACCCCTTGATCCTTGCGAGTCCGTCCCCGCTCCCTCCGTCTTTGCGAGGAGTCTTCGACGAAGCAATCCAGTCCAGTCGCTCGCGAGCGACAGGACCAGTCACGTCGTTTACGAACGACGGTGACCAGAAAGAACAGAAAACCCATCTCCGCCAAGACTCCGGCGTGGCAAAGCTCAGCCTCCGCCAAGGCTACGGCATAGCAAAGCTCAGCCTCCGCCAAGGCTACGGCGTGGCAAAGCAGGACTCTGGATTGCCACGGATGATTACATCCTCGCAAAGACGAGCCTTGCAGGGGAGCAGGCGGAAGGGAACAGACCCCTTGATCCTTGCGAGTCCGTCCCCGCTCCCTCCGTCTTTGCGAGGAGTCTTCGACGAAGCAATCCAGTCCAGTCGCTCGCGAGCGACTGGACCAGTCACGTCGTTTACGAACGACGGTGACCAGAAAGAACAGAAAACCCATCTCCGCCAAGACTCCGGCGTGGCAAAGCTCAGCCTCCGCCAAGGCTACGGCATAGCAAAGCTCAGCCTCCGCCAAGGCTACGGCGTGGCAAAGCAGGACTCTGGATTGCCACGGATGATTACATCCTCGCAAAGACGAGCCTTGCAGGGGAGCAGGCGGAAGGAACGAACGGATTGTATCGTGCGGATTTTCAAATCCCTTCGATTTTGGAAATGGGATTTCAAAATTTTTTTCAAAAGCATTCTCTGGTGCGTCCGGCATCCGAAACAAACAAGGGAAGCCCTCCTTTCGAAGTCGAATGCCCGTAGTCGTCATCGCGAGGATTTTGGTACTCGAAAATCCGCGGCGATCCAGAATTTGGCAATGTCCTGGATTGCCACGCGTGAGTACGCGCTTGCACCCGCCCGAAACGCTTCGCGTAACGATGCGGGCGGGAAGACAAAAACCTTTTTCCGGGCATTGAGCATTCGAAACATTCAGAAATTGTTTGGAAATTGGAAATTCAAAATTCAAAATTTCATACTCTATTTCCTCAAACATCCCGTATTGGCAATCAAACTTTGTTTCAGGAAACTGAAGCAATTCACCAAATGGTCCTTCGCCACTTTGCCGCGACGGGTCGTCTCGTCTGTCCTGATTATCCTCATGGTCTTGTTGCCGATCGCGGATATTTTCTTCGCGCCCAAGGCCAGTGCTGCCTGGTGGAATGACAGTTGGCTGTATCGCAAGGCGATCACAGTGACCAACAACACCACCGCCCAAACCAACGTGTATATTGCTTTAACCTTGGACACTTCCGACACTACCAAATTTCAGGCCACTTGCGGAGATTTGCGTTTCACTGATGCCACAGGTAATCTGCAGGACTATTTCATTGTTTCTGGTTGCGGCACTGCCAGCACTTCGGTGCATGTTAATTTGAAAACTTTTCCAGCCGGAGTCCAAACTATCTTTGCTTACTACGGAAACCCAACGGCTCCCAACGGAGCTTCCAGCAGCGACTTTGCAACCCAAGCTTCCAGCTATACAATTGGTTCCATTGCCAGTGAAGAAAAAAGCCCTGGGCCGGTGGCAGCTTGGAAATTCGATGAAGGGGCGGGAATTTACGCTCAAGATAGTGTCAAAGGTGGAATTGGCAGCGCCACTGGCGGAACCATCACAACGGTTAATGGTTACAAGATTCACACCTTCACGAGTTCTGGAACCTTCACCCCGGCAACGAACGGAAATGTGGAGGTATTGGTCGTGGCTGGCGGTGGAGGCGGCGGCAGTGATGTCGGTGGTGGAGGAGGTGCGGGTGGTTTGATTTACAATCCATCTTATCAGGTATCGGCTGGTGTTATAACAGTAACGATCGGATCTGGTGGAGCAGGAGCAATAGTAACACCTTTTACTGTCAGTGGTCAGGGTGCAAATTCTGTATTTAGTGGCCTGACTGCGATAGGCGGAGGCGGCGGTGGAAGTTGGAATGGTGGCTCTGGTGTGGCGGGTGGTTCGGGCGGAGGTGCGACTTCAAATGTTACTGGCGGCGGTGGCGCAGGAACAGCTGGTCAGGGTATGGCTGGCGGAGCAGCGGCTGGTAATACGGGTAATATAAATAATTACAGTGGTGCGTCTGGTGGTGGTGGAGCCGGGCAAGTTGGTGGCTCTGGCATTTCGGCTGGTTGGAGTGCTAATTCAAGCACTTATGGGTATGGAGGTAAAGGTCTCCAATATAGTATTAGCGGAACTCCAACATATTATGCTGGCGGAGGTGGCTCATCGTCTGATTCAGGAATGTATTTTGGACTTGGTGGACTTGGTGGTGGCGGTAATGGAAATGGTGTCAGTGCCGTTGCAAATACCGGAGGCGGAGGAGGCGGAGGAGGTGGAGGCACTGGAAATGGCGGCTCCGGTGGCTCTGGCATCGTCATTGTTCGCTATCCAATCACCAATGATGGCACCCTGACCAACATGGCCTCACCTGCCACACCGACTTCTGGTTGGCAAAATGAGGAAATGTGTGTCGCTGGCAAATGTCTGGCGTTTGATGGCACGGATGACTCTGTCAATCAGCCAACTTCAATTCCAAACGTCCAATCTCTTTCTTTCTGGGTTCGTCCTGCCACCACCACGCAGTCGATTTTGCAACTTTCAAGTAGTGTCTCAGTTTCAGCAAGTAGCGGCACAATTGTTGCCACCGGGTTTGCCTCTCCAACTATCTATGTCAACGGCAAAGTAAATTCAACTATCACCGCCAACACTTGGAGTCACATCGAAATCACTTCCAACACAGCTTTCACAGCCGATGCGATCAAATTCGGCGTGATCGGTTCAACCTACTTTAATGGAAAAATAGACGAACCAAAACTCTTTCCCTACGCTCGCACCAAAGCCCAAGTCCAGCAAGACTACAATGCTGGAGCCGCCAATGCCGGAGCCAACAGTGGCACGGCAGCCTCATTCGGCGACAGTTCCGACAAATGGCTCTCTGACGGCCTGGTTGGCTATTGGAAAATGGATGAAAATTCCTGGAATGGCACGGCTGGGGAAGTCAAAGATGCCAGTGGAAATGGGAACAATGGGGTCTCTGTCAATGGAGCGACTACTAATGCTGGAAAATTCGGGGGAGCAGGAATTTTTGACGGCGTGAGCAAATATGTCAATGAACCGACTTCGATAAATGGGGCTCAAACAGTTTCTTTTTGGGTCAATCCTGCTTCAAACACGCAGTCATTTTTGCAACTAGCTAGTGGCGTTTCCGTTTCAGCTTCCAGTGGCACCGTCAGCGCGGTTGGTTTCACGTCGCCAAAAATTTATGTCAATGGTACCCTCAATGGAACAATCACGGCGAGCACTTGGAATCTCATCACGATTACCACAACCACCGGTGTCACTGCCAATGCTCTTAAATTTGGAGTTGCTGGTAGCACTTATTTTTCCGGTTCCCTCGATGAAACCCGCATCTACAATCGGGCGCTTTCGCCAGCGGAAATTCGCAAGCTTTATAGTTATGATTCTTTCTCTTGCGGAACTTCAACCATTAGGGATGGTGTTAATAACTTAACGTATGGCACGGTTTTGGCTAAAGATGGCCATTGCTGGCTTGATCGTAATCTCGGAGCGACTCAAGTAGCGACTTCTTCAACAGATACGAATTCTTATGGTTGGTATTATCAGTGGGGTCGAGGCACGGATGGACATCAACTTTCGACATCTTCAACTTCAACTACACTTAGTCCCACAGATAGCGTGGCAGCACCGGACACCACTAAATTTATCACAACTTCCGTAATTCCAATTGATTGGCGCAGTCCGCAGAACAACAATCTCTGGCAGGGAGTTTCTGGCACAAACAATCCGTGTCCTTCGGGCTGGAGGGTGCCAGCTCAAAATGAGTGGAATGCGTTGCTATCTTCTGAAGGAGTTTCAAACATCACTGGTGCTTTTGTCTCAACGCTTAAAATTCCCCTAGCCGGCTACAGAGCTTACACTGGGACTATTGCTAACAATAATTCGGGTTATTATTGGTCTTCTTCGATTTCTGGCGCTGATTCGACAGCCATGGTTGCAGCCGGACCTCGTAGTGATTCTCGTGCTTACGGATATCCTGTTCGTTGTATTAAAGATGATTTGATAAAGGAGCCTGTTGCCTACTACAAATTCGACGAAGGCAATGGCACGACGGCCAACAACTCCGGCACCGGCGACTCAGCGCTCAATGGAACGCTGACCAACATGGCCGCTCCCGCCACGGCAACTTCGGGCTGGACTGATGCGGGCAAATTTGGCAAGGGGCTTAATTTTGATGGAGTGGATGATTATGTGAACCTGACGCCCGCAGGAGGAATCACCAGAAACAAGACCAAAGTTACATCGGCATATTGGATTAAAATGACGGCGCTTCCGAGTTCTGGTCAGACTTACTATCCTTTTTTAGAGACAAATAATAACATTGGCTATACGAAATTTGGTATTTATATTAATAGCAGTGGTTCAGTTGGCATCATCTGGAGAGACACGGCATCGGGGTCAAGTTTTACGGTAGAGAGTGCGACGAATGCAGTCGTTGCTGGTTCTTGGCAACATATTGTTAGTGTTCTCGATACTGATAATGACGTTCAGTATCTTTATGTCAATGGACAATTAGTGAAATCCGGTGCAGTTGTTTCTGCTGGGATATTTGACGATGCTCCAGCTTATGCTGCGATATCAGGAAAGCCAACTGGCTGGTCAACGACCAGTTCTGTTTCTGGTTCCATCGACGAAGTCAAAGTCTATTCTTATGCCCTTTCTCCCGACGACATCAAAATCGAATATGACCACGGGGCTTCTGCTGCAATGGCTAGCTCCGGGCCGATCGTCGCCGGTGGCGGTTCGGCAACTTCGGCGCGGGCGGAATATTGTCCGCCGGGAAATGTCGAAGGCAACTGCGCCTCGGGTCAAAACCCGTCACCGGTCGCCGAATGGCAACTCGACGAAGGCACAGGGACGACCGCGAAAGACACGAGTGGGAACAACAACACCGGCACACTTACCAATGGCCCGACGTGGACGAACGGGAAATTCGGCAACGCGGTGAAATTCGATGGGAGCAGTAATTATATTTCAGCAGCCTCTTTTTCGAATGCGACAAGTGTGACAGATTATAGCTATGGATTCTGGTTTTATTTGAATTCATTTAGTCATTCTCGCATGTATGCATTTGATTTCCGTGGTAATGGCAGTGCTGCGAGTGGCACTGCACCCCTGTTTATAATCGACCAATCTGGTGGAAGCTGCCTTTTGAATGCTTATACTGGTTATGAACTTATTAGTGGAGCAGTTCCTTGTTTAGCGCAATGGCATTACATCTCCGTTACTCGGGCTGGTTCGGTGACATCTATTTATATGGATGGAATATTGCAGAAAACAGGAAATTCAGGTACGGGCAGTTCTGATTTAAGTGCCGGAAAAAGAATTGGAACTTATTCGGCGGCCAGTGCTGGTGGAAATTATTGGTGGAATGGAAAGTTGGATGGATTTAAATTTTATAACTACGCCCGCACCCCGGCCCAAATCGCTTGGGACTACAACCGCGGCGGCCCGGTCGGTTGGTGGAAGATGGACGAATGTCAAGGCGCGACGATTCATGATTCATCTGGCAATGCCAACGATGGAACTTTGACTGTCGGCGCTTCCGGCACGCAGACCAGCGCTGGCACCTGCACCACCGCTTCCACCGCCTGGGGCAACGGCGCCACCGGAAAATTCAACTCAAGTTTGAATTTCGATGGGACGGATGATTATGTAAAATATGCTGGCAACAATACTGGATTGAGCGGTAATTTTAGTGGAACTCTGAGCGCTTGGATATATCCGACAAATATCAATTCATCGATGCAGACAGTGGTTGGTCTCCTTGCTAACTCTAACACAGCTGGAGCAGATGCTGCTATTCTGCTCAATCTCAATGGGGCAGGAAGTGTTGGTTTTCATGGTGGTTTTTGTGGTCAAAACACAGCTGCTGGAGTAATTTCAAATAATAACTGGTATCATCTTGTTGTAGTAAAAACGCCAGGGCCTATTTCAAGCACGACTAAAATATATATAAATGGCAAAGAAACAGCCACAACAAATCAGTATGGAGATTGTACTCCGGCTTTAAATGTCAGTAAAATTGAACTAGGTTCAGGTTGGTGGAATTCGGACAATGGTACTCCATTCTCTGGTCGTATCGACGATGTCCGCATCTACAACTATGCCCTCACCAAGGAGCAGATTTTCAACGTGATGAACAGAGGAGCTTCGCTGAAGTTTGGAAACTAACCGAAAAGCAACGATCGTGGGAGCTCAGCTCCCACAAAGGGAGCTGAGCTCCCACGATAGCCGAGTAAAACAAAACGTATGCGCAAAACAGTTTTTGCAAATGAACAATATTATCACATCTACAATCGCGGCGTGGACAAACGCGAGGTCTTTTTGGATGAAGAAGATTTCTTGCGATTCCTCACTTGCTTGCGAGAATTCAACCGCCAAGAAGCAATCGGTAGTCTGTATGAAAAAAATTTGCGTGAAAAGAGAAATGGGAGCTCAGCTCCCATAAGGGGAGCTGAGCTCCCTGGTCCCGCATTGGTTGAGATCGTCGCATATTGCCTCAATCCGAATCACTACCATTTGATCTTGAAGCAAAATTCAGAAAAGGGCATCGAGAGGTTTATGCATAAATTAAGCACTGGCTATACGAATTATTTCAATAAAAAATACAAACGCAGCGGGGCACTTTTCCAGGGTAGATTTAAAGCAATTCACATTGATTCCAATGAATATTTGTTGCATCTCTCTGTTTATGTAAATAGGAATTATTTTATCCACGGTTACGATGAAAGTAAAATTTTGGAGGCTAAGCCTCCAAGGGGAGGCTTAGCCTCCAAAATTTCTCAGAATGAATGGAAGTATTGCAGCGCGCCGGATTATCTGGGAAAAAGACTTGGTACGCTTTGCAAGAAAGAAATTATCTTGAATCAATTTAGTGGCCGTGTGAGTTCAACTCCCACACAGGGAGTTGAACTCCCTGTCTCAATCTATGCTGAATTTCTTGAAGCTAACGCAAATTATTTCAAAGATAAAAAAGATTTAGAAAAATATATTTTGGAATGAATCTAGCCGTGGGAGCTCAACTCCCATAAGGGGAGTTGAGCTCCCAAACAGTCGACGATGTCCGCATCTACAACTATGCCCTCACCAAGGAGCAGATTTTCAACGTGATGAACGGCGGAGCTTCACTGAAGTTCGGGAACTAGCCCGTGGGAGCTCAACTCCCACGAAGGGAGCTGAGCTCCCACGATAGCCGAGTAAAACAAAACGTATGCGCAAAACTGTTTTTGCAAATGAACAATATTATCACATCTACAATCGCGGCGTGTGTTCGGAAAAAGGGTCAGGTACCTTTTTGTAAAAAACCGATATACTTTTCCCCTCATTGGAGCTGAGCTCCCAGAAATAAATTTATGCGCAAAACAGTTTTTGCAAATAATGAAATATCATCACATCTACAATCGCGGAGTGGACAAGCGCGAAAAAAGGTCTTGACAGCTATTATTATTTGGCGTAATATGGGGATTATAATCCCTTAATTACGCATAAAAATATGTATAAAAGAATTATAAAAGCTCAAATAGAAGCCAAAATGTTCAAAGGCAAGGCCA
>Ga0209697_10009439_pt1 | contig 10815 bp, 10 predicted proteins | sample AliMusrvi5mmetaG_FD_184115 | JGI IMG/M metagenome (GOLD analysis project Ga0209697, IMG submission 184115) | Freshwater lake bacterial and archeal communities from Alinen Mustajarvi, Finland, to study Microbial Dark Matter (Phase II) - Alinen... | ecosystem: Environmental > Aquatic > Freshwater... | reverse complement strand
ATTTAATAACTTCGGCGCGAATAAATCCTTTTTCAAAATCGGTATGGATAACGCTCGCACATTGCGGAGCTTTCCAGCCTCTTCCAAAAGTCCATGCACGCACTTCCTGCACGCCACAAGTAAAATACGTTTGCAGGTCCAGTAAGTGATAAGCTGCACGAATCAACCGCGCAACACCCGATTCAGTCAGACCAACCTCCTCCAGAAACATTTGACGTTCTTCGTAAGTTTCCAGTTCGGCAATATCAGCTTCGGTGGCTGCAGCCACAATCAAAATTTCTGCATTTTCCTCTTTTACTGATTCACGAAGTGCATCAACATACGCATTTCCTTTAATAGCAGAGGCTTCGTCAACATTACAAACATACATCACCGGTTTATCGGTAAGCAAGTATAAATCTTTCACCAACTTTTTATCCAGTGGATCCAACTTTACCGTACGAGCCGACTTTCCCTGCATTAATGCCTCTTTGTATTGCATGTAAATATCATAGGTGGCTTTGGCTTGTTTGTCACCTCCGGTTTGTGCTTGTTTTTGCACTTTACTGATACGGCTTTCAATTGTTTCAAGATCTTTAAGCTGCAATTCGTAATCGATAATTTCTTTATCGCGAACAGGATTAATACTTCCGTCAACATGGGTGATATTATCATTATCAAAGCAACGCAACACGTGCAAAATTGCATCCGTTTCACGGATATTTGCCAAGAATTTATTTCCCAACCCTTCACCTTTACTCGCCCCTTTTACCAATCCTGCAATATCAACAATTTCCACTGTAGTTGGAACAATACGTTGCGGATGAACAAGTTCAGCTAACTTATTCAGCCTTTCATCAGGAACTGTAATTACACCTACGTTCGGTTCTATAGTACAAAAAGGAAAGTTCGCAGCCTGCGCTTTAGCATTTGAAAGACAGTTGAATAAAGTAGATTTACCTACATTGGGTAAACCCACAATACCACATTGAAGAGCCATATTTAATTAGTTTGAAAGTTGAAAGTAAAAAGGTTGAAAGTTGAATGCAATAAGAATATTCAATTTTTTAGCGGATGCAAAGATACGACAAAAAATTGGAGGGAAAAAAGACCTTGTAATCTCTTAATATACCGACTGCAAACTACAAACTAGCGACTAGTATTATCCCCAAAGTTCAGCAATCACTCTTGGGAAATGCTCGTATTCAAGCGCATGTACTTTCACGGCTATCATATCGGGCGAGTCGGTTGGCAAAATAGGGCATTTTGCCTGAAAAATAATATTTCCCTCGTCGTAATGAGCATTTACATAATGAATGGTGATGCCTGATTCGGTATCACCAGATGCCGCTACAGCCTCGTGAACATGATGTCCATACATTCCTTTTCCGCCGTATTTGGGGAGTAAAGCCGGATGAATATTGATAATTTTATCAGGATAAGCATTAATCAACACGTCGGGTACTTTCAACAAAAATCCTGCAAGAACGATATAATCAATTTCTATTTCTTTTAAAAAATCAAGAATTGGTTCGCCTTTTATAAAATCTTCCCGCGTAAAAGTAACGGAAGGGATTTGAAGCAATTTTGCCCTTTCGTGGACAAAAGCATCCGATTTATTAGAAATAATAACCGGGAAAGTAAATTTTTCGCTTGTTGAAAAATACTTTACAATATTCTCGGCATTTGAACCGGAACCGGAGGCGAAAAGAGCTATTTTTAAAGGCATTGAATAGGGTTTAAACTTGCACATTTACGTTTGATTTGTGCAAAAATAACAATTTTTATCAACAAAAACGAGGTTATGTCGATAAATTTTGTTTCCTTTGCACCGCAAAATTATAAAACAATTTCAATTTATAAATTTAAAAAACAAAAATTATGTCAGAAGTAGAAGCTAAAGTAAAAGCAATTATCGTAGACAAATTAGGCGTAGAAGAAGCAGATGTAGTATCAACTGCAAGTTTCACTAACGATCTTGGAGCTGATTCATTGGACACTGTAGAATTGATTATGGAATTCGAAAAAGAATTCGGTATTTCTATTCCAGACGAACAAGCAGAAAAAATCGGAACAGTAGGCGACGCTATCACTCATATCGAAGCTTTACAAAAATAATCTTATTCCAGAATAATTTATTATGGAATTGAAAAGAGTTGTAGTAACAGGTTTAGGAGCTATTTCTCCATTAGGAAATTCTATCCCCGAATTGTGGGATAACATTCAGAATGGTGTAAGTGGGGCCGGACCTATTACTCATTTCGATGCTTCCGCGTTTAAAACACAATTTGCATGTGAGGTGAAAGATTTCGATCCTTCGAAGTATTTCGACCGTAAAGAAGCACGCAAATTGGATATTTACGCGCAGTATGCCATTGCAGCTGCCAAAGAAGCGATAGAAAACTGTGGGGCAGATTTAGAGACTATTGATAAAGACGAAGTAGGTGTTATTTTTGCAGCAGGTATTGGTGGTATTCTGACTTTCGAGCAGGAAATCGCTTATTACTACACAAACAAAGAACAAGGACCAAAGTTTAATCCGTTTTTCATTCCTAAAATGATTTCGGATATTGCTGCCGGTCAGATTTCCATCCAGTATGGATTCCGCGGACCGAATTATTCCACCGCTTCGGCTTGTGCATCGTCAACAAATGCCATCATTGATGCTTTCAACTATATTCGTATGGGAAAAGCAAACATGATTGTGGCAGGTGGTGCCGAAGCTGCTATTACACCGGGTGGTGTTGGCGGTTTTAATGCCCTTACTGCTTTGTCAACACGCAACGACGAACCAACAAAAGCTTCACGTCCGTTCAGCAAAAGCCGCGATGGTTTTGTAATGGGTGAAGGAGCCGGCTGTTTGATTCTGGAAGAACTGGAACATGCTATTGCGCGTGGTGCCAATATTCTTTGCGAAGTTGTAGGAGGCGGAATGTCAGCAGATGCTTATCACCTGACAGCTACTCACCCTGAAGGTCTTGGTGCTATTTTGGTTATGAAACGTGCATTGAAAGATGCCGGCATGAGTCCTGATGCTATTGATTATATTAATGTTCACGGAACATCTACACCGGTAGGAGACATCTCCGAATCGAAAGCCATTAAGGAAGTGTTTGGTGACCATGCATACAAACTCAATATCAGCTCAACTAAATCTATGACCGGACACTTATTGGGTGCGGCAGGTGCTATTGAAGCAATCATTTCAGTACTATCGGTTGTAAACGATATCGTTCCTCCAACTATCAATCACACGGAAGGCGATAACGATCCGGACATTGACTACAATCTTAATTTTACCTTCAACAAGGCTCAAAAACGAACTGTTAATGCAGCATTGTCTAACACCTTTGGGTTTGGCGGACATAATGCGAGTGTAATTGTAAAAAAATACTCAAAATAAGAGTTTGTGATTAAGAATATCCTTCGAAAAATAAGGCTCATTTCGAATGCTCGAAAAGAGCCTTATTTTTTATTTTATAAAGTCCTCGGATTTTATCCCGACAAAATTGAATATTACCAACTGGCTGTTCGTCACAAATCGGTATCCATCCCTACCGAACACGGTCATAACCTGAGTAATGAGCGCCTCGAATTTTTGGGCGATGCTGTATTAAACTCAGTTGTTACCGACATTCTTTACCGCCGCTACGAAAATCAACGCGAAGGTTTCCTGACCAATACACGTTCAAAAATCGTGAACCGCGATTCATTGAATCAACTTGCCGTTGAAATTGGGCTTGATAAATTGGTGAAAGTAACCAAATACGTCAACACGCATACCAACAACAACATATACGGAAACGCCCTGGAAGCCCTAATGGGTGCCATTTATCTGGACTACGGCTACAAAAAATGCAAATTATTCGTCGAAAAACGTTTAATCCGTTCTTTTAGTGAATTGGACAAAGTGGCTGAAAATGAAGTAAACTTCAAATCGAAACTAATTGAATGGTGCCAAAAAAACCGCGTAGAACCTGAATTTTTACTGGTAAGCGAAACTCTAAGCAACAGCAACAAACATATTTTCGAAACAAGTCTGGTTATAAATGACAAAACCATCTGCCAAGCCACAGGTGCAAGTAAGAAAGAATCACAACAAAATGCCTCCCGCATTGCATTTCAGCTAATAGTATCGAATCCTGACTTCCTAAAAGAATTAAAATCCCAACCTGAAGTTACCGTTGAAAACACTTCCTCTGAACCGGAACAAACTACCGGATCGGTTATTTTATAAATATTACTTGACTTAACATTTCCAAAACTGCATGTATTAACATGAATCGTGCATCTTTCTTGCGCTTTTTTGTATCTTTGTGTTCCTAAAAACGTATAAAATCACAAAAATAAATAATCATGGAAAAACTTCATTTTGCTCAATTGGTATTTGCTCAAGCGAAAAAATATGGAGAAAGGACTGCCTTGTGCTATCGCGACAAAGCCGGTGACGAATGGAACAAACTATCGTGGAATGCAATGGTTGCTCAGGTGTCAGCATTGGCTAAAGCTTTTATTGAATTGGGTGTTACCGAGCAACAACGCATTGCACAATTTTCACAAAACAAAGCAGAAAATCTTATTGTAGATTTTGCCCTATTTGCCGATAGAGCCACCCTGGTTCCTATTTACGCTACTTCTACGGCTTCGCAGGTTGAATACATTGTGAATGATGCCGAAATTGAAATTATTTTTGTGGGTGATCAAAATCAGTACAATACCGCACTGGAAGTACTGGAAAATTCTAAATTCCTAAAAAAAATCATTGTATTTGACCCTAAAGTAGTCTTTACAGATACAGAACACAGCATGTATTATTCCGATTTATTGAAAATCGGCGAAAAATCTACCAAACACTTCGAAGTTCAACAACGACAGAACGAAGCCATAGGAAAAGATTTATCCTGTATTCTATACACTTCCGGAACTACCGGAAATCCAAAAGGTGTGATGTTGCCACATTCCTGTTTTAAAGAGGCTATGCGTACCCATACGATACGCCTGACAAGCATTAGCGACAAGGATACATCCATTGCATTCCTGCCACTTTCACATGTTTTTGAACGCACCTGGTGCTATTTCTGTCTTTTCAAAGGCGTCACAATATACATCAATCAATATCCGACTGAAATTCAGCAAACAATCAAAGAAGTGCGCCCCACGCTTATGTGTGCCGTACCACGTTTCTGGGAAAAAGTATATGCCGGTGTCAATGACAACATCTCTAAATTTTCACCATTTATGCAAGGTGTAGTTACCTGGGCTATAGCCACAGGAAAGGAATACAATCTTAACTACCTGCGCTTAGGAAAAAAACCTGACTTGTACGTAAAATTAAAATACAGTCTTGCCGACAAGTTGATTTTTTCCAAATTAAAACAAACTCTCGGTATAGAAAATGCAAATATGCTACCCACTGCAGGAGCTAAACTGTCAGATGATATTACTCAGTTTTTCAGAAGCATTGGAATACCTATTGTTTACGGATATGGTCTGACTGAAAGTACTGCAACAGTAAGTTGTTTCGAATATACAAACTACGAAATTGGCACAGTTGGCACAATTCTACCCGATTTAGAAGTTCGGATAGGCGAGGACAATGAAATTCAGCTAAAAGGAAAAACCATTTTTCCTGGATATTATAATAATGTTGAGGCCAGCAAGGCTGCTTTTACGGAGGACGGTTGGTTTAAAACCGGTGATGCCGGTTATATCAAAGGCAATGATTTAGTTATGACCGAACGTATTAAAGATCTATTTAAAACTTCGAATGGCAAATATGTGGCACCTCAGGAAATTGAAACACGTCTTGCACTTGACAAATATATTGAGCAGGTAGCTGCTATCGGCGATGAACGAAATTATGTGACTGCAATCATTCATCCTAACATTTCGGCCATTGAAAGCTATGCCAAAAAGAACAATATCGGGTATGAAAATACCGATGAACTACTAAAGAATGATACAATTTACAGGCTTATTGAAGAAAGGATTGGTATCCAGCAAAAAGGGATGGCTAATTATGAAATGATTAAACGGTTTGCGTTAATCAATAAAAGTTTTGCCATTGAAACAGGCGAATTGACCAATACCCTGAAAATTCGCAGGGCAGTGGTTATGCAAAAATACAAATCGCTGATAGACGAGATGTATGCTAAATAACACAAATAAAATACAAAGACAAATACTTTATTGCTCCTGAGTGTTTTATAACATATTTTTTTGTACTTTTGCCTCGATATTGTTTACAAACAACAAATTTACAAAACCAAACTATTATGTTATCAAAAAAAATTGGCGACAACGCAGGTCTTGTGTGGGCAGCACTACAAGGTGGAGAACAAAATGTAAAAGCAGTTAAGAAAGCAACAAAACTTGCAGAAAAAGAATTGAATTTAGCCTTTGGCTGGTTAGCTCGCGAAGGGAAAGTAAAATTCAACGAAGTTGAAGGCGAATTATTTGTAAGCCTAGCTTAATTTGTGAGAGAATAACGAAAAAGCGAGATTGATTCATTCATTTCTCGCTTTTTCGTTACAATAAAATGCCGATATCATTAATTTTCTCATCCAAATATTTCGGAAATTAAAATAAATAACCTATCTTTGCAGCCGCTTTAAGAGAAAAGCAACATTCGATTAATAATTAATAATTCACAATTAATAATTGAAATAATAGCAAATTGCGAAAATAGCTCAGTTGGTAGAGCACGACCTTGCCCCAAAGAAACGAACACTTTCCGACCTTGGCAAAGAAATAAATGAAATAATGTTTTCATTCTAAAAACCAAAACAATTGCGAAAATAGCTCAGTTGGTAGAGCACGACCTTGCCAAGGTCGGGGTCGCGGGTTCGAGTCCCGTTTTTCGCTCATATTTATTAAGTTTATCTTGCCCGGATGGTGGAATGGTAGACACGAAGGACTTAAAATCCTTTGGCTTTACGGCTGTGCGGGTTCAAGTCCCGCTTCGGGTACGACTAGACCTCGATAAAACGCAATAAATCAGCGGTTTATCGAGGTTTTTTATTTTTCGAGTAACAAAATAGTAACAAAGTTCAACAAAGTAACAACAAATAGACTATTTATTGCCAAATACGTTTTGTTGCAATTGGCCACAAAAAAACCGCTCCAAAATTAATTGAAACGGTTTGAATTTACAGATAATTTGCACCCTCGAACGGCTTTTATCACTGTTCTTTCGCTGTATTTTCGCTGTTCTTTTGCTGATTATCGTAAAATTTCTGCATAAGTTTTTTTTGTTGGTAGATACTCTCTGAATCGTCGGGCAGTGTGCTCTGCACTTTTGGAATTACAAAGTCTGCAAGCTTCAAAAGTATGGTTAACCGTTCCTTTGCTGTTAATTCTTTCAAATCGACTTCCATTTGTTCAACATTCAAATCTAAAATCGTCTGAAATGCTAATTTCATTTCGTAAGTAGTACGGTTCGGAGTTCCTTTTTTTCGCCCAGCTAAATTATTGCATTGTCCCTTTTTCAGTCCCATGTTTTTTGTTGATTTTTGTTGTTTGCTAAAATTTGCTCAAAAGCTAAAATTCCATTTTTGTGCGATGGTTTATAAAAAATTCCGTTCCGCTCGAAAAGGGATGCAGCATATTGGTTGTACATTTCATCTCCAATACAAATTATTTTGGGGTTCGGTGGGATTAGCCTTAATTTAAACAAATAATGCTCATCAATCATGTGTCTATGTTCAAACATTGGTACGGCTGCAGCCATAAAAGCCTTATTTTCAATTTCAACATCAAAGAATTTTGATATATCATTTTTGATATGAATGCATGAATGGTAATAAAAGTTGCTTGATTTTATTGCAAAATTATCAAGGTATATTTTGCAAAGTGAAATTTGATTATTCATTTTGTTAATAGTTTATGTTGTTAATAATTATATTGTTTACTGCAAAGAAAGTGATTTTTTTACATTACATTTCCTTTTTTTATATTGATAAAATCTGTTTTCCCGTTTTGAAAGTGAGGGGTAACAAAAATAAAGTTTGTTTTGAACTTCACTTTTTTCACTTTTTACACTAAGGGGGCATTTTTAGCCCTCTTTTTTTATTGCTTTTCCATATCAATACGGGGCGTTTATATAAAGGGTGTCGTAATTAATACCCTTTGCCAAATAGGCAACGTTTCCAACATTCAACCTGTCAACTGTAATCTTTAAATGCTTCAACCGTTTAATAAAATTGCCCTTTTTTACGGCTTGGCAACCATCTTCAATACAAAAGCCTCTATACTCACGGTAAAGCTCAACAATAGGGCTGTAATTGGTTGAGCTGGCAATATACCCGCCATCTTCAATGAATTGATTTACACTATCACTTTCAAGTTCGTATTGTTTACGGGCTTCATTTACAGCCTCGCAATAAGTAAACCCTTTTTGTTCTAACAGTCTGTTAAGTCCCAACAAAACCCAATTAAAAACGCCTGAAAGTTCGGCTGCAATTATCTTTTTACTTAGTTCTTTGTCTTGGTCTTTTTCGGGTATTGTTTGGTCAAAATTCACAATTAAAAAACGTCTGAAATAAGCATTTGTTTGCTCTGCATTTTTGGGTAACTCGTTACAATTGAATATCAATTTTGCATAATCTGTCATATCAAACGGCTGGCCATAAGGTAAACGGGCTTGTATCTTTTCGCCTGAAATCAATTGTTTTGTTTTGTCTGTGGTGGTTTGGTTTGCGTTCAATTCACTAGCATAGTTGAGCAATTTGTTTACTATCATTGCCCTGAAATACCCCTCTTTGTCTGTTAAACTTTCCAAACTATACCCGCTCACATTTTCATCTCCAAATAAAGCGTTTACAATTTCAAAAAATACGCTTTTGCCATTTGCCCCGCCCCCGTATAAAATCAATGCTTTTTCAAGTTTTAAATAGCTGGCTGGCACAAACACACATCCCAAATACTCGGCTAAAATTAGCTGCCTCAATGGATCGGGTTGTACTTGGTTTAAATACCTATCAAATAAAGGGGCTTGGTCGGTCGGGTTGTATGCAAAAGGCAATTGATAAGTAAGGAAATCGGCTTGGTCAAACTTTCGTAATTTATTGCCCGTTGGTGTTATTTCAAACGTGCCATTTTTCAAGTTTATCAAAACAAAATTCTTTTTCATTTTGGGTTTTGGCACATAGCTGGTGGCCATAAACTGTTTGAATAATTCATCTCTAAATTTATGGTATTGGCTCGTAAACCATACAACCCCCATTTGTTCGGCTGCCTCACCTAAAAACGCCTGAAACGCCTCTTTTTCAATGTTTGCCCAATACTCACCATTGTACAAATAAATGAAATCATTGTTTTTACAAATACCCCACTTTTTTTGCTCGGCAACTGTTAGAATATTTTTAATACACAACATTGCAAAGTGTTTTTGTGTCAATTTAAACCCGTTGAGTTGCTTTTGTATGTCTTTGAGGTCGCCCTCAACAATAGCATTTTTTTTGTAGCTGCCATCGGGGTTTGTTAGTTGGTTTTGTAGCTCCAAACATTTTGCTCTTAACTCTTCAACCTGTGGAAAGGCTGCCTTTTCAAAATCAAACGGCTTAATACATTTCAGTAATTCGCCCAAAATTGCCCCGTGTTCGGTCGGTTCGCTTTTGGTGGCCAATGCCTCAACATGATTTTTTAAAACCTTTGCGGGTATTTCAAATATCGGCTTCAATGCTTTGATAGGTTGCAAATTAGTACTATCTTTGCTTAGTGTTTCGGGGGTGGCTGTGGTGGCTGCCTCTGTTTGTATTTTTTCCATTGTTACGCCCTTTTATGTTTACCCGTTACAACGTACGTGCTGGCTGCCTCTTCAATTTCGCTTTGTGGTTTTACCCGCACACTCAAAAGATACGCTTCAAGCTCTTCACGGTCAAAAAATATCATTTTTCCGTTTGGTTTATAGTGAGGCACAATTTTTTTTGAAGTCATTTTATACAAACAACTTTTTGAAATACCCGTGTAGCTGGCTGCCTCTTCAAATGTCAATACTTTTTTACTTTCCATTTTCTTAATTATTACAATTGATTAAAAAACTCGGGGCTGCAGTCCCGTTGTTAGGTTGTTTCGATTAATCAATTGCAAAAGTAAACAAAGTATCTAACTATCGGAAAATAAAGTATTTACAGTAAATGTGAGTGTAAATACTATAAATGTTTTTCAGTATAAAGCAATAAAAAAAGAGGGCTAAAAATGCCCCCTTAGTGTAAAAAGTGAAAAAAGTGAAGTTCAAAACAAACTTTATTTTTGTTACCCTATTTCTTTTATTATCTCATCAATCAATTCTTTGCCTCTCGGGTCGCCTTTGCAGTTTGAAAAAGTTTGAGCTAAATCTTTAATACCAAAAATCACTTCGGCAACTTTCCATTTATTTTTATTTTCGGCAACTCTATCAATTAAATAGGCTAATAAGGTGTTTTCTCCGTTCCAAACAATCGGTTTAAAGTCGGTCGGTTTATCTTTATCAATACCAAACGCCCAAACAAAGTGCTTTTTAGTGGCTGTAATCAATTTTTTATTGTGAAGTTCTACATACAAATCGGGTACGCTATCGGGAAATATGGTAGTAAATCTATATTCCAATAATTGCTTTGTTTTGGGCTTTGGTATTTCAAGCCCATTTTCAACTGCATTGAAACAAACCATTAAATAATCATAGTACTTAGTTAATGCTAAATAATTTGTAATTAAATCAAATTTCGGCAAATCTATTTTTAACTCTGTTTCAAAATATATTTCTAAATCTGTTTCACTTCCTGAGTAATTTAAGTATTGCAAGTATTCATTATCATTAAGCGTATAGAAACACTCATAAATACTATCACAAATCCT
>Ga0209697_10009434_pt1 | contig 10822 bp, 9 predicted proteins | sample AliMusrvi5mmetaG_FD_184115 | JGI IMG/M metagenome (GOLD analysis project Ga0209697, IMG submission 184115) | Freshwater lake bacterial and archeal communities from Alinen Mustajarvi, Finland, to study Microbial Dark Matter (Phase II) - Alinen... | ecosystem: Environmental > Aquatic > Freshwater... | reverse complement strand
CATAGAGCCTTTAAAATTGACGAATACTCAGAGCGTTAAAATGCCTTCGCTATCAATCTTCAGCCAAGCAAGTTAATAGCTCTTCACGGATTTTAGCTTGTTGCTCGGGATCGGTAATGGGCTGTAAGTGTTGGTCGGTAATATAGAACATATCTTCAGCGCGACTGCCGATGGTGGTGATTTTTGCATTGAGTAAATTAACGTGCTGGTTGATAAAAGCGCTACCGATTTTAGCGAGCAATCCCGCATGATCGGTGGTGATGAGTTCTATCAACGTATGTCGATTTAAAGGATCAGCAATGAATTTAATACTGGTGGCAATAGGAAAATGTTGGGCTTGTCGTGATTTAGATTGACGATGGATGTTGATGTGGCCTTTTACTTCGCCGTCCAAAAGATTCTGCCGCAATGCTGAGCATATATGAGTGACTCTACAAGACTCATTAATAGGTTCGCCAGATTGTTCTAAGACCTGAAAACTATTGAGTGCATAGTTATTCTGTGTGGTCATGATGCGGGCGTCTAATATGGTGAGGCCTAATTGATCCAGCGATGCAGTACTGATGGAGAAAATAGGTCCAACATCTTTAGTGTAAATAAACACATCAGCACTGCCATGCTGAGTTTGTGGGCTGAGTAAGACTAGCGGCAAATCAGCTTCATTAACAGAACTAATGGCCATGGTGTGCCAGGCAATTTCGTCTGATGAATAACGTAAAAAATAATCATCGTTAGTGTGTTGCCAAACATGGTTAATGAGCTCGTTACTTAAGCCTAGGTTGAGGAGTTTGTCTTTGGCTTCTTGTTTGTTTTCTAGTAAACGATCTTCTAGTGCGCTGGGATTTTGTAGGCCATGACGTAAGGCGCTGTGAGTAGCTAAATAGAGTTCTTTCAGTAAGGAGTCTTTCCAATCATTCCATAATTCAGGGTTGGTGGCGCGTATATCCGCTACCGTTAGTAAATAGAGATGATTAAGGTACTCTACACTGCCGACTTTTTGAGCAAATTCATGGATGACATCAGGATCGCTAATGTCTTTGCGTTGAGCCGTCGTAGACATCAATAAATGCGTGCGCACTAGCCAAGCGATTAGATTAGTATCATGCTTTGATATAGCGTGTTGTAGGCAAAAATCGCGAGCTATGTTTTCACCGAGCTTGGAATGATCGCCATTTTGGCCTTTGGCGATATCATGAAGTAGCCCAGCAAAAAACAGTAGTTCTGGTTTGGCTATGAGTTTAAACACGCTATTGCAAAGTGGGAATTCATGGCGATGAGCTTCTAAGGAAAAGCGTCGTAAGTTACGGATAAGAAATAAGGTGTGTTCGTCGACGGTATAAATATGAAATAAGTCATATTGCATACGCGCAATAATATTGGCAAAGCAGGGTAGGTAGGCGGCTAATACACCATAACGATTCATGCGTCTGAGTTCATGAGTCAGGCCATGCGCTCTACGAAATATTTCGATAAAGAGTTGATTGGCGCATTTGTTATGTCTAAAGCTGTCATCAATCAGCGGTAGGCTTTTCCGTATCAATCGTATCGTGGTGGCCCGAATACCTTGCAGTGTAGGGTTAAGCTGTAGAATTAAAAAAACTTCTAAAAGAGCCAGCGGGCGCTGTTCAAATAAGCGATCGTTAGTGGTTTCAAGATAACCATTGATAGCGACAAAGTCATCGTTAATAGGGGTGATTCTGGCGAGTTCATCGGTGATAAAGCGCTCATTGAAGAGTTGTAATAACATTTCATTAAGCCGTTCTATGCTAAGCAAAGTTTTAAAATAAAACTGCATAAACTCTTCAACGTCTTGATTAGGTCGTTTGGCAATAAAGCCAAATTGCCTAGCCAGATCGCGTTGATAATCAAAAATAAGTCGGTCTTCAGCGCGGTTTGTGAGCAGATGCAGTGCATAACGAATACGCCAAAGGACGTCGCGTGCAGCAATGAGTTCGGTGTATTCAGCTTCGGGCAAGAAGTCGTATTTAATTAATTCTTTGAGGGTTGATGAATTGTAATGGCGCTTAAAAACCCAGGCGATGATTTGCATATCACGCAAACCACCAGGGCCTTCCTTGATATTAGGTTCAAGGTTATAGGCGGTATCATGGAATTTAGCATGGCGTAGGCGTTGCTCTTCCATTTTGGCGGCAAAAAACTGATCGGAGGGCCAGATGTTATCAGGTGTGATGCGTAATTTAAGCGCTTCATAAAGTGCAAGCTGTCCAGCAATATGGCTGATTTCAGTCAGGCTAGTCATGATGGTTTGATCATCCAACGCAGCACTCACGCATTCATCAATAGTGCGTACGCTATGACCTGGTTTTAAGCCGATATCCCAAAGAAAGGTAAATAAATCAGATAGCGCTTCTTGATAGGGTGCGGTATCGCTAGAATCGAGTAGGATAATAATATCAATGTCAGAATGCGGGAATAGTTCTCTGCGACCATAACCACCGACTGCGCATAAGCTAAGTTGTGTGGCAAAGGTTCCTAGGAAATGTTCCCAGCAACAGCTTAAGATTAAATCAATAAAATCAGATTTTTCTTTCAGTAGATCCGAAACAGAGTGTTGAGGATCAAACTTAAGCTTTAACTCTAAATCTTTTTGTTTTAATAGATGCTTAAATTGCTTGAGGCTATCTTTTTGCGTAAAAAGGCTGACATTGATGTAGTTTTTCAAAATAGTGCTTGCTCTTCTTGGCGTAGCGTAAGAATTTCATAGCCATTTTCTGTGACTAGCAGGGTATGTTCAAATTGTGCTGATAGGCTGCGGTCTTTGGTGACGGCTGTCCAGCCATCGGCTAAGACTTTAACGTGATATTTGCCTAAATTAATCATGGGTTCAATGGTGATGATCATGCCGGCTTCTAAGGTAAGGCCAGTGCCGGCCTTGCCATAATGTAGGACTTGAGGCTCTTCATGGAATTTTTTGCCTATGCCATGTCCACAAAAATCTCTAACCACTGAATAGCGGTTGCTTTCAGCATGTTGTTGTATGGCATGACCTATGTCACCTAAGGTAGCGCCCTCTTTGACTTGCTCTATGCCTAGGAACATAGCTTCTTGAGTCACTTTAATTAAGCGTTTGGCATGGGGGCTAACTTCACCTACACAAAACATTTTGCTGGTGTCGCCATGATAATCATCTTTAATGACCGTAATATCGATATTAACGATGTCGCCCGATTTAAGTTTCTTGTCACAGGGTATGCCGTGACATACCGTGTGGTTAATGGAGGTGCAGATAGATTTTGGAAAGCCGTGATAATTGAGTGGTGCAGGAATGGCTTGTTGTACATCAACAATATAATCGTGACAAAGTTTGTCGAGTTCATCAGTAGTAATGCCAGGAACAACGTAGGGTTCTATCATTTCTAAAACTTCGGCAGCCAACTTTCCGGCGACACGCATTTTTTCAATTTCAACAGCGGTTTTAATAATGATGCTCATTAGTGATCAGGTTTTGGGTTATAAAGATGATGAGGCTTAAGCTTTCAAAGCTAACAATGGCAAGGGCTTAAGCCATTAAAAGCGCGTCTTGAATCTTGAGCGGGTAGGTGATTTTAACAGAGGTTTGCTTGTTGTAAAAAGTTAATTATGGTATAAAGGCGTGTTAAATTTTTTAACAAATACTCACGCTTATCGTCACGTTTGCTAGGGTGCTGACTACATCATGCAGTTAGTTAGCCAACGGGGTAAGTGGAGGCGTAACCCAACTCGGAATGATTATTCCGACTTTAAAAACTTAGGAGATATAAATGGCAGCAGTATCCATGCGTCAAATGTTAGAAGCGGGTGTTCACTTTGGACATCAAACTCGTTATTGGAATCCGAAAATGGCACCTTATTTATTCGGAGCTCGTAACAAAATCCATATCATCGATTTGGAAAAAACGCTTCCATTATTTAATGACGCTATGAATTATCTGAGTCAGATGGCTGCAAACAAAGGAACTATCTTGTTTGTTGGTACTAAAAAATCAGCGCGTAAAGTGGTTGCAGAACAAGCGACTCTTTGTGGTATGCCTTATGTTAATCATCGCTGGTTAGGCGGTATGATGACTAACTTTAAAACGATTAAGAAATCAATTAACCGTCTTAAAGAATTAGAAGCTATGAAAGCTGATGGTACGCTTTATCAACGTTTTGGCAAAAAAGAAGCGTTAGGTATGGAACGTGAGCTAGAAAAACTAGAACGGAGTCTAGGTGGTATCAAGGATATGAAAGGCGTTCCTGATGTTATTTTCGTATTAGATGTTGGCTATGAAAAGAACGCTATTAGCGAAGCTCAAAAACTAGGTATTCCAGTTGTCGGTATTGTTGATTCTAACAATTCACCTGAAAAAATTGATTATGTTATTCCTGGTAATGACGATTCAATTCGTGCTGTTAAATTGTATTGTGAAACCGTTTGTGCGGGTGTACTTGATGCAAGATCAGCAAGTTTAGGCATGTCAGCTAAGGCTGATGATTTTGTTGAAGAAGCGGCAGCAGCAGAGTAACTCTGTTTTTGCCCGCAGGATCTCCTGCGAAGTAAGCGATTAAGATTAAGCCCAAAAGCGCCCCCTCATAGGGGCGTTTTTACAGTGACGACATAATTTAAGGAAACACAAGAATGAGTATTAATATTAGTGCAGCAATGGTAAAGGAGCTACGTGAAAGAACGGCCTCCGGTATGATGGAATGTAAAAGAGCTTTAGTTGAAGCTGAAGGCGACATGGAGTTAGCCATTGAGAATATGCGTAAATCTGGTTTAGCTAAGGCTGATAAAAAATCAGGTCGTATTGCCGCTGAAGGTATTATTGGCGTTAAGGTTAGTGAAGATGGCAAAGCTGTTGCCATCGTTGATATTAACTGTGAAACAGATTTCGTTGCTAAAGCAGATGATTTCGTTGGCTTTGTTAATAGCGTAACGGTTGCTTTATTGAATGCTGATAATATTGAAACCGAAGAACAATTATTAGCGATGCCATTGGAAGATGGTATTAGTGTTGATGAAATGCGCCGTGGCTTGATTTCAAAGCTAGGTGAAAACATCACTGTTAGACGTTTTGAAAGATTTAAAGCGACTGAAGGCGGTACTGCTTGTTATTTACATGGCAGCAAAATTGGCGTAATTGTTGAGCTGGCCACACCAGACCAAGAATTAGGTAAAGATATCGCTATGCACATTGCCGCTAGCAAGCCTGTTTGTGTTTCTGCAGATCAAGTTTCTGCTGATACTATTGCTAAAGAAAAAGAAATTTTCTTGGCTCAGCAAGAAGATAAAATTAAAGGCAAGCCAGCAGACATCGTTGAAAAAATGATTGCCGGTCGAGTCGGTAAATTCTTGGCAGAAGTGACTTTGTTAGGTCAGCCTTTTATTAAAGACGACAAGATGACTATCGCTCAATTAGTAGCATCAAAAGGTAACAATGCACTTCGTTTCACTCGTTTTGAAGTGGGCGAAGGCATAGAGAAAAAAGAAGAAAACTTTGCCGAAGAAGTAATGGCGCAAGTTAGAGGTAACTAAGACCGTTTATAAAGGGACCTGTTAAAAGGTTCCTTTATGAATATATCGCTATTGGGTTAAGCTACGGCTTAACCCAATTTAATAACTGACCCTGAAAAATATTATGACTAAACCAATTTGCCAAAGAATTTTGCTTAAGTTAAGCGGTGAAGCTTTAGTGGGTGAGACAGGCGCAAGTATTGATGCTGATATTATTAAGCGTCTTGCCACTGAAATTAAAGAATTATGTGATATCGGAATACAAGTCGGTTTAGTTATCGGCGGTGGTAATATCTTACGCGGCGCTGAAAAAGCGGCCGAAGGTTTGAATAGAGTCACTGGCGATCAAATGGGCATGTTAGCTACGGTTATCAATGCCTTGGCTATGCAGGACGCCTTAGAGGCGCAAGGCCAGCAAGTGCGAGTTATGTCAGCACTTAAAATTAATCAAGTCTGCGAAGATTATATCTGTCGTAGAGCTGTTCGGCATTTAGAAAAAGGTCGAGTTGTTATTTTTGCAGCGGGTACAGGTAATCCTTTTTTTACTACCGATTCAGCCGCAAGTCTTAGGGCTATTGAAATCAACGCTGGCTTAATGATTAAAGCCACCAAAGTTAAAGGCGTTTATTCAGCTGATCCTGAAAAGGTCACTGACGCAGTATTTTATCCACGATTAACTTATGATGAAGCGCTGGATCAGCGCCTTAATGTTATGGATACCACAGCATTGGTTTTATGTCGTGATAATAACGTACCAATGCGCGTGATGAATATTTTTGAACAGGGCGCTGTCATGAAATTAATGATGGGCGCAGAAATAGGTTCGCTAATTGAACGAGGAACAGATTAATGATTAATGATATTCAACAAGATGCAGCAACCCGTATGGGCAAGAGTATCGATGCTGTAAAGCATGAGTTCTCAAAAATCAGAACGGGTAGGGCTCACCCTAGTTTGCTAGAGCAAATTATGGTTTCTTACTATGGTACTGATTCGGCTTTATCTCAAGTTGCTAATATTGCTGTTGAAGATGCGCGTACTTTAACGATTACGCCATGGGAAAAAGGTATGGTACAAGCCATAGAAAAGGCCATTATGAAGTCAGATTTGGGTTTGAATCCAGCGACTAATGGTATGACTATTCGTATTCCTTTACCTGCATTAACAGAAGAGCGTAGACGCAGTTTAGTTAAAGTTGTTAAGCATGAGGCTGAAAATGGTCGAGTTGCGGTCAGAAATATTCGCCGCGATGCTAATTCAGAAATAAACAAAGCTTTAAAAGAAAAGATGATTTCTGAAGATGAGGCGCGTGGTGCTGAAGAAAAAATACAGAAATTAACAGATCAGTATATTAAGGATATAGAAAAGATACTGGAAACAAAAGAAGCGGATCTCTTGTCAATTTAACAGAGATAGCCATGGCCAATGATGATCTAACTGCTGTAGATTCCGAGCTCAATAATCCTCGTCATATTGCCATTATCATGGATGGTAATGGCCGATGGGCGCAAAAAAGATTTATGCCAAGAGCAGTGGGTCATCAGGCTGGGGTTAAAGCGGTACGAAAAATTGTAGAGTACTGCGCAACCCATAATATTGAGGTCTTAACTTTATTTGCTTTTAGTAGTGAAAATTGGCGTAGACCTGAAGCAGAAGTCTCTTTGTTGATGGCGTTATTTATGGCGACTTTACAAAGAGAAATCAATAAATTAGATCGTAATGATATCCGATTGCGGTTTATAGGCGATAGATCAGCATTCTCTGATAAATTGCAGAAAAAAATGGCCGAAGGCGAAGCGCAAACTCAGAATAATAAAGCTTTAACTGTGGTCATAGCGGCAAATTACGGTGGTCACTGGGATATGTGTCAGGCTTTTTTGCAAGTGCAGAAAAAAATGGCTGCCGGTGAGCTAAAGACAGAAGATATTAATGATCAATTAATTAATCAGTATTTATCAACAGCTGGCTTACCTGATCCTGATTTATTTATAAGAACAGGTGGCGAACAGCGTGTTAGCAACTTTATGTTGTGGCAGTTGGCTTATGCAGAATTATATTTTACAGCAACACTCTGGCCAGATTTTGACCAGAACTCCCTTGAAGACGCAATCAAGAGCTTTAGAAGTCGGCAACGCCGCTTTGGTCATACCAGTGAGCAAGTTCTTAATAAATCCGTCACTCTATAACCTTTATCCAGATAGCCTACAACCATGTTAATAAAGCGAATTATAACAGCATCAATCCTTGCTACCCTGATTGCTTTGGCAGTCTTTTTATTACCCATCGAATATTTTTCATTAGCGATAGGTTTAGTCGTTCTTGTCGGTGCATGGGAATGGACTAATCTTGCAAGTGTAAACTCTATGCTTATTAGGGTCGGTTTTTTAGTGGCCTTAGTTTTACCCATGATAGGTATACATTTTTGGACGCAAATATTAGAGTTGGTAGCTCAACTTGTTGATTGGCCAGACATTAGAGATTACTCTGGTGCTTTAGAGTGGCTGGTTATACCTCCCGTTATCTTCTGGATAGTGATGATGATTTTAATCAGAAACGCTCCAACGGGTGTCATCAATATTCAATTGAAAACACGATATAAATTATTCATAGGTTGGTTTGTATTAATATCGGCTTGGATGTTTTTATCACGATTAAAATCTTTTTATGGTCCAGAAATGACCATGTATTTCTTTATCTTGATTTGGGTAGCCGATATAGCTGCTTATTTTGCTGGAAAAAAATGGGGTGTAACCAAGTTGGCCCCAGAAATTAGTCCAGGAAAGACCGTTGCTGGTATGTATGGAGCTTTGCTTTCTGGTTTGGTTTCTGCGATATGCTTAAACTTATACAATCTTAAATACGGCTTTAACCCGATGATTGCTACTGACTTCATTTTAATCTCTGTATTAACTGTACTAGTATCAATTTACGGTGATTTGTTTATTAGTGTCGTTAAACGTCAGCGTGGCGTAAAAGATAGTGGTTCATTATTGCCGGGTCACGGCGGTGTGTTGGATAGAATCGATAGCTTGCTTGCCGCAGCACCTTTTTTCTACGGATGTATCTACTTCATTTATAGGTTAGTTGAATGAAGGGTCTCTGCATACTTGGAGCCACAGGTTCCATCGGTGTTAGTACTTTAGATGTGGCTGCAAGGCATAATCACCTTTATAAGGTGGTCGCTTTAACGGCTAATAACAATATAGATTTGTTGTTTGAGCAATGTCTAATACATCATCCAGAAGTGGTCGTAGTGGTTGATGAAGCTAAGGCGCAGCTCTTTGCAGATAAGCTTAAGCAAACACCGATTTCTGATATTAAGGTCTTGTCGGGTGCTAAGTCATTAGAAGTGGTGGCGACTTTAGATAATGTTGATTCAGTGATGGCGGCGATTGTGGGTGCGGCAGGTTTACTGCCTAGTTTGGCTGCAGCTAAAGCCGGTAAAATCATCCTATTGGCTAATAAAGAAGCGCTAGTAATGTCTGGCGCTATTTTTATGGAGGCTGTTGCCGAATCGGGTGCGCAGTTACTGCCTATAGACAGTGAACATAATGCTATTTTTCAATGTATGCCTGCTGGTTATCAATCAGGCATGCAAGCAAAGCAAGCTAGACGTATTTTATTAACAGCTTCTGGCGGCCCATTTCGTGAAATGCCCCTAGAAAAATTAGTTGATGTTACGCCGGCACAAGCAGTTGCTCATCCCAATTGGGATATGGGTAGAAAAATTTCGGTCGATTCAGCAACCATGATGAATAAAGGCTTAGAAATGATCGAAGCTTGTATTTTGTTTGCAATGACGCCGGATCAAATACAAGTGGTTATTCATCCTCAAAGCGTGATTCATTCGATGGTTGATTATGTCGATGGCACGGTGCTGGCTCAGATGGGTAATCCAGATATGCGCATCCCTATCGCTTATTCAATGGCTTGGCCCGAACGCTTTGATTCAGGTGTTGAACCTTTGAATATATTCGATGTTCGTCGCATGGATTTCCAAGAGGCTGATTTAGAGCGATTCCCTTGTTTGCGTCTTGCTTATCAGGCGATTAATAGTGGTGGCATTATGCCGACGGTATTAAACGCGGCTAATGAAATCGCAGTAGAAGCTTTTCTAAATGAGGAAATTCGTTTTACTGATATTCCGGTCATTATTGAACGTAGTATGGAAAAGTTTGTTGTAAAACCTGCTTCTACCTTGGAAATTATTTTAGATACGGATCAACAAGCTAGAGTCGTCGCCCACAAAATTATTGTCGAGTTAAGCCAATAATGGACTTACTGCATACTCTGTTTTATTTCGGCATAGCCATTGGTGTCTTGGTTTCAATCCATGAGTTTGGACATTTTTGGGTGGCGCGTAAAGTAGGCGTAAAAGTCTTACGATTTTCTATAGGCTTCGGTAAAGTACTGTGGTCTTATCAAAAAAATCCTAATACAACAGAGTATGTATTATCAGCTATCCCCTTAGGTGGCTATGTCAAAATGGTCGATGAGCGAGAAGGCGAGGTAAGTGAAGCAGATTTGCCTTATGCTTTTAATCGCCAGTCACTATGGGCTAGGGTCGCTATAGTCGCAGCGGGGCCACTATTTAATCTGATATTGGCTGTTGCTTTATTTTGGAGTGTATTGGTTATTGGCGAAGCCGGTATAAAACCGATACTGGGTTTGGTGGGTACTTCAACATTGGCGGCTACGGCCGGATTTGTTGAAGGTGATCAAATCATTTCAGTTAATGATAAGTTGACGCCTACTTGGACAGCGGCCATGAGCGCCATCTTTGCTGCGGCACTAGAAGGTGAAGAATCTATAAAGGTCGCTGTAAAAACTATTGATGATCAGCAAAGTGTTAGATTATTAACGGTCACTGCTAGTGATACTCAAAATCCCGATATATTGTATGAACGTTTAGGTTTTAAACCTTGGTCACCCAAATTAAAACCAATCATAGGTAAGGTCTTGCCTGATAGTTCTGCCTTAGCAGCTGGTTTACAAGCAGGTGATTTAATTCTTAGCGCCGATGGCGTGATCATGGAAGATTGGATGCAATGGGTGGATACGGTAAAAATACATCCTAATTTAGCCATTAAGCTCATCATTGAGCGCGATGGTGTGCAGTTGCCTCTTATTGTTACTCCCAAAGAAGTTATTGCCGAGCAGAAGGCGGTAGGAAAGATTGGTGCTTCCGTTCAAGTTCCTGAGGCTTTAATTAAGTCTGTATCGGTAGAATATGCACTATCACCTATAGAGGCAATTCCCGTCGCTTTAGAAATGACGTGGAGTTATGCAACGACGACCTTGAAAATGATGGGTAAAATGTTTGTAGGT
>Ga0209697_10009431_pt1 | contig 10824 bp, 8 predicted proteins | sample AliMusrvi5mmetaG_FD_184115 | JGI IMG/M metagenome (GOLD analysis project Ga0209697, IMG submission 184115) | Freshwater lake bacterial and archeal communities from Alinen Mustajarvi, Finland, to study Microbial Dark Matter (Phase II) - Alinen... | ecosystem: Environmental > Aquatic > Freshwater... | reverse complement strand
AAGCCTACACCCACACCTTTATAGGCAATATCGGTATGCGTAATAGCAGTGCCCGCATTAAAGTTAACCACGGGGCGATAGAGCGCTTTACCTTGCTCGATAATTTCTTGTGTTGCTTGATTTGCTACTATTGCCGAGGCCAGCGTAGCATCATGCGCTAAAGCCAAATTATAAATATCAAGCAGCGATTGTGGTTTTTTTTCGGCATGAACACTGAGCGGTAATGCAAAAAAAATGCAAAGAATTGATGTCAGTAAAAGGGATAGCTTTGGCATATAAAAACTTAGTAAATGCTGGCATGGACAGTAAATGGTATAGCGTTTTTCTTGAGAAGTTCTGGCAAACTCAATGCACCATGTTTTTTGAGTAGTCTTAATATATCAGGCCGTGGTTTTTTGTATTTGATAGCTAACTCATCGAGGAATTCTAACCAAATGTCTGTATTTAGGTAATTCTCGGGCCAAATATCTTTAGGGAATCTATTAAATAACCCATCACACCATACTTTCTCGTAATACGTCTTAGAGACTAAATCATAAACAGTGTTAGTGTTCCCCAAAATCCCTTCTGTCTCTAATGCATTAAAGTCGAAGCCATTATTCAATAATTCCTGCACTAAATTAAAGTCAAGATCATAAACTTGCAAAGATAAATCATCATATTTAAGATAGTTAATTGAGTTATTCTCAAATATTTCAGACAAGCTAAGTGCGCCTTGTTACGGAGTAAAAAAAGCATTTCAGGGCGTTTTTTATGATATTTTGTGGATAGTTCATCAAGTAATTGTATTCTCAAGTCTGTTGTTGGGCATTCCCAAAATAAATTATTTTCAGGAAATTCAATTTTTGCAGAGGTCTTACTCTCTCTTACATCAAACCAACATTGATAAATCGCAAAATCTAAAATACTCTCCGCTTGAATACTAAATCCATACTTTTTAGAATAGTTCACTTCTAAATTTACAGAGTTATATTCAACACCTGCATCAAGCAATACCCTTATAATATCCGTATCAATATTATTAATATTATCAATTGCCAAATACAAGCAACCATGATTTACAGTGCCCGAATGATTAGGATTAGCACCCAAACTAATTAACTCTTTAATTTGGTGTAATCTATTTAGGTTAGTTAATTGACTAAACCTAACTTCGTATTCTAATAAGGTGTACCCTTCTTTATTCGTACAATTTAAATCAAAACCTCCTTTGACTTTCTCACGAACTAAATCAACACTGCCTCCTCCATATAAACTCATGTGAAGACTTTCAAAGTCTTTCTCTGCCTTAGCCTCAGGTGATTCAGTAAACGCGCTTTTAATGGTATTTGCTAATATTTTAAACATAGAGAGATTTCCTTAATAAGTTAAACGCAGTCAGTTAGGTGATTTCATAATAAATCCACAGCACGGATATCGTCATGAACCTTCAATATATCATCTGCCAAGGCTCTTTTACCTGACAACAGTTTATGTAGTTTTTCTTCAAATGTTTGGCAGGTAGTACTCGTAACGGTTGGGTAATAAACATAAACATCTTTAGTTTGACCAATTCTATAAGCTCTATCAGTGGCTTGATCTTCCTTAGCAGGATTCCAAGGCCTCGTAAAATGGATCACATGATTGGCAGCCTGTACGTTTACTCCGAAACCTACTGCTGTAGTCGAAAGTATAATGACACCAAACCCCTCTTTTGATTGATATTGATCAATAATACTTTGTCTATTAGGTCCTCTTTCTGCACTCGAATTAGTTTCACCATTAATAATACTGGCTTCAAAATCAAAGCGTTCAAGAATCAACATTTGCAAATCTCGCTGTATTTGCCGTAATTCGGTGAAAATAATTACTTTTTCATTGCGCTTCTTGATTTCTTTTAGAGCTGATATTAACCACTCTAATTTGGGGGAGTCTTTAATTGAATTAATTTCCGAAGAAACACTTACAGGATGAGCGCAGACCATTTTTAGGTTATGTAACAACCCTAGCATTTCTGCGCCAGCTTTTTCTCCCATTTGCTCTCTCATTTTTCGACTATACTCATAGTCATAAGTTAACTTCTTGTAAAGTGCTTCTTGGCGTTGGCTCATGGGTATTGATTGACATGAGGCATCTTCAATTTTCTTCGGTAAATCTTTAGCAACATCCGTCTTTAATCTTCTTAGAATTTGCGGGGCAATTAGTTTTCTAAGCAACTCAATAGCAAATTTATCTTGCTCTGTATCGTCTTCATTAATTTTTTTGAATTTTAAGGCAAATTCATTGGCTTTACCTAGATAGTCTGGTTGAAAGAAATCAAATAAACACCATAAATCCATCAAGGTGTTTTCAACTGGCGTCCCTGTACACGCTATCTTAAAGCGAGCTTTTGAAGCAACCGCACTTGCAGCTTGCGTAACTAAAGTCCCTGGGGTTTTGATTTTTTGAGCCTCATCACAAACAACTATCCCCCATTGTTGCTGCCCAAGAGAAAACTGCTGATCACGTAATGTTTCATAAGTTGTTAAAACAATTTTGGCATCGCCCATCCACTCGGCATGAAGTACATTACCAATGCCTTTTTTTATTATCTCTAAAGGAATCTCATTTTTTTTATACTTAGCATCTGTTAATGTTTTTCCATATAATTTTTTAACTTCGATATCAGTATCAAAAAACTTCTTAAGCTCATTACTCCAATTATCTAGCAAAGAGACAGGCGCAACGATTAAACAAGGATGAGGGTCATTATCACGCTCCAGATATACTAAAATAAAAGCCAGCAACTGCAGGGTCTTACCTAGCCCCATATCATCAGCTAATAAACATCCAGTGACATGAGTGGGTGATTTATTTAATAGATTCTGTAACCATGCAACACCTTTATGCTGATGTTCTTTAAGCTTAATTTCAGGCCGAATACATTTTGGCAATAGTGGCCGCATATTTTCGTTGAAACGAAGTTCTTCAGCTCTTTCTTCAATATAAGTAACCGTCTCTTTGTTATCTTCTAGTAACAGTACACTCCTCAGTTTCTTAGGTTTTTTTTCTTCTACTCCTGCACCGCCACCGGCATGACTCTGACTGTCTTCATATTTATTTTCCCAAATTTGCGCAAACAATTCGGCATTATCTAGGGGCATAGAAAGTTCAATGCCCGGTAGAACGACATTTTCACCGGTTAATTTTGCTTTTTGTATGCGTTCTTTAAATTCTAAAAGATCAAAATAAGAGGCATCTTCCCATTTTGATAAAATTTCTATATCAAAACCTAACTGTGAAACGTCTTGAAGTGAAATCCATTCTTCAGCAACCTCTTTTTTAATTAAAGGTGAGTTAAAAACCTTAGCTTCACCGATACCAATAACACGATCACCGTATTGAGTAAGATCCAACACATCAGTAAAAACCTGCCCCTCTAATTCAGCAAACCATTGGTTATTAAGGTTTTGAAAACTGACTATCATCGATGATGGCACATCTGACAATTCCAGTTCAAATGTTTTCCATTTACAACATGGCAAACCAGCTTCAAGCTTTACACTTATGTCATTAATAAAACCCTGGAATTCTCCTGGTTTTTTGAACGTATAATCTTTATCTATTGCCGTTGAATTGCCGTGTGAGGTTAAAGAAAGATTTATACCTGTAATTTTTGTACCTTCCCCATTAAGACTAGGCTCTATATGAAACCTATAAAAGGTAATACCTGATGACGCAACCTGCTCCTCAAAGTCATGATCGTTAATTACTTTTTGAGCAGACTCACCAAGCACCATATAGGGGTTTTTAATGAGCAAAAGCGCCTTGTCACCAGCAACATATCTGCCAGGTATACTTTTGACTGTTTCAAGTACAGACTTAACATCAGGATCAATAACGATATGATTTATTGTTCCATCCTCATTCAATACATCATATTGTTCTTGAACACTATCATACTGATCAAATGTTTTTATCCAGCTTGATGGCTGCTCATCAAACTCTGGTGCAATCTGAATAACTTTATCGTTACTAACTTCCGTTGTATTAAGCTTTAATTTTAATTGTTCTGGTTTGATAACAATTGTTTTCTCAAGTGAAGTATCCATAACAGCATTGGCTTTTTTTGCATATTTCCTTATTTCAGACCAACACTCCTTATTGGTTTGTTCACCCGGCTCAACTCGTTTTTTATCATGAAATGATTTAATAGCCGACCAGCAATACCATGCACTTTCCGGCATTAAAAACTTATCACCCTCAACATGAATAACGGCGCCCTTTCTTGCGGACACTGCCACTGATTTGCCTGATGGCAATAGCCAACTTCTAATACTTATGCTAAACCCATTGTCAGATAATCCACCAACACCGGTAATTTCAGGGCGTATAGCCAAAAGTTTAGGTAAATTAAAAAGCGTTAAACTTTCTTTATGATCATCAATATCAGATGAAACTAACTCATCTTGACTATATTCATGGAGAAACTTAAAAATCGTATCCCAAGAAATGCCCCATTGATCTAATTCTTGAGAAGCGTAACCTTCTTCTTCTAATTGCTGCAAATATAGATAAAGGCTGTGGATTGATTTAGGCGATTTTTTTATATTGGCAAAAAGAGAGGTCGGAAAGCTAATACCCTTTTCATCATAAATGGGCTCAATATTAGCATCTTTGGGCTGTTGTCTTGAGAATAGACTTGTGATCTTCATTTTATTTTTCTTAACTCAAATATCTAACTTTAATTCGTTAATGAAATAATCACGAGCCTTATTCTCCCAATCACCTTGATGACGTATTCTGCTCTTAGCAATAGATAAAACTTTCAATTCATCTTTATATTTTAATTTAGGCTTTACAACAAAAGGCTTGTTTTTATCGTCATAAATATAACAAGCACTTCCAGTTTTAGAGAACTCAACAAACCAATAATCTTTAATACGAATAATAAATGCATTAATACTATTATCTGAGTTTACTAGCTCACTTAATCTGCTTTCATTTGCATTTTTAAAATCTTCAAACTCATAAGATTTGTTCATTTTGACATCATTACCCATAACAATTCTAGTAAATGAAATATGATCAATAAAATTAAGCCAAAAGTCTAATCGTCTTTCATCAACAACATAACTATCTGCCGCTCGTAATAATTTAAAAAAATGAACTAAGTCGTCTTTAGCAAACCAGTTAAGAACCATTCTTAAAACATCTGGCGTAACGTAACGCTCCCATTTTTTTTTATTATCTGCCAGTTGAGGACTACCCCACATATTAAGATCTAGGGCAATTTCTTTTAACTGTGTGTTTGAGTCTTGGTATTTCTCTGAAAGACGATAACGTTCTAAAATATGAGTGAAAATAGCGAATTTATGTACTGGATATTTCTCAATCAATGTTACAAGGTCGGGTATCAACTTATCAAACTTTTCATCGTCAACCCCTTGGAGAGTTGAAAGTAAATTTGGCGTCTCACTTTCATGAAAAACACTCTTCCAAAGCCAACTATCACCATCAATATGAAAAGTGCTATCTATTTCTGCTATACGATCGCCATCCTTTTCAATAACCAGCTTTAGAAATTCTTTACTGGCCAAAGGGGATAAAAGAAACTCGTTCTTCTTCACTAGTAAAACCCAAAGTCTTTGGTTTATTTTAGTGTCTTGTTCAATGGTATTGAATAACTTTACAAATGACTTTACCAAAAGGTATTGCAGTTTTTTATTATTTTTTTCAGGGCCATTAGGATAAGAAAAATAACTGGCACAAAGGGCGAACCAGACCCTCTTAGTTACAGTATTTTCAACAATCATACTATTAATTTTTTTTTGAATAATCTCAAAGGAAGTATCATGCTGCAATAAGCTAAATTCAGATTCAATTTTAGAATTAAGCCCCCAAAATACATAGCGCCAATCACTTCTATTTAGGCTGAAATAGTCTTGCTTAAACTTTATAATTGCTTGTTCTATGCGTGATTGTTTAGGCTGTTTTTGTTTACTTTGACTGCTTAGTTCAAATTTCAATATCAGCTTGGTAAATATAGGAAACATAGAAAAAGTCACTAAATCACCTAACTCATTCTTAGGTGTTAGCGTTTTTTCTAATTGTGCTTTTAACGATTCTAATGCTGTAGGCATAATCAACTAATTTGGCAAATTTCTGGTCTGGTGATGTTAAACACGGGTTGGACAAATTGACTATTGTCCATTTTCTCTTTTAAACCATAAAACTGTAATTTAAGCTCCACTCTTCGACTTTCGTCTTTGCTTTGTTTTGCATCATTAAAAGAAACACCACCAGCCAAAAATAGCGTATTAACACTTTTCTTTTGGTCTATAGATAAGCCGATATTCTTTTTATCATCCAATAACGTGCACATAACCCACTCTGATCTTAAAAGACTCAGATGCAAATTATACAAATAAGATCCGTCTGTATCAGTAAATCCTTCAATTAAAACCTGTTTAAACCACTTGTCACCTATATCACTATTAGCCGCTTCCAATATAATGGGGACAATGTCAGTAAGTGCCTGCTCACCATCATTTTTTAATTTAAAACCATCCTTATTAAATCGACCGGCTTCACCAAAATTCACGCGATTATCATGACAATCAACAACTATATCTTTATTTAAAGATTGCGCTTTAATTTTTAAAGAGCTACAAATCGTTTCTATATCTTTGAGTCTATTTTTTTCATCTTGTGTTTCTAAGGTGATTTTTTGGGTTACAGAAATTAATGAGGCGACCATAACCACCAGAAACAATGTCATTAATGCTGTCATTAAATCGGCATAAGAAATCCAGAAGGGCTTTTCAGCTTCAGATTTATTATTACTAGAGAATATGCGGACGCCAAACATATTAATTTTCTTTCGTTAGCTTTTTTGGAGACCTTTCGCCACCATCTAAACGATCTAACAAATCGTCAAGATAGTTTGAAAAGTCATCAAAACCCACATCAATCCTACCTATAGATGATGCTAAGTTATCGTCCAATAGATGAATACTAGTACCAACACTATCTACTACACCTTTTGTAAATTTCGTAAAAGACTCTTCCAATACATTATTGATGTTTTCGAAATATTGATTTGCCTCTGTGTTATTTTTCTTCATCTCCAAACAAACCGTTTTAAGATCATCAATAAGCTGCTGTCTATTAATAGTTTCAGTTTGTGAGCTTTTTACTACACCTTCAATGCTGATAAACGTCTGTTGAACTGAATCACGAAGCTTTTTGTAATCTTCTATCATTTTTGACAAATTGTTTAATCCATTCGTTATATCTGTCGTAGATTGTCCGACTGTTTTCATAACATCTTCAATTTTAACAGTAACATCTGACATATTATTACCAGCTAAAGTAAATTTTTCAGCTGACATACCCATTTTTTCAGCACCTAACTGCATTTTAACTAGGGCTTGTTGCGTTACCTCGCCAAGACTGTCGACTATCTCTCGAGTGGCTTTTCTTTCTTGTTCCAAGGTTGTTAACAGACTATTCATTTGATCACTTATATTTGTCATCACACTTTCCGTTTGATCGTGTAGTGCTGTTTGTGCAAGTAGCGATTCTTTATCCATATCTTTGCGTGCAGTTTTAAATGACCCGAATATGCCCTCAAATTTTGATTCTATCTGAGTGACCGAGTCATAAACTTTATCCATGGTTTCTTGTTGACCTTTATTAAAATTTTCATTGATACTATCAATAAACATCTGTGATTGATCGGCCATTTTCTGCTGTCTGAGCTCACTCTCATCAAAAAGAGCTTTAAGTTGCTCACCCATTTTTATATTAGCAGATTCGCCCTGTTGGGTAATTTCAGACATGATCTGCTGCATATCTGATTGCCCTTTTTTCATATCTTCAATTGTTGATACTAGCTTTTCTTGTATAAGGCTAGCCGAGGATACATTAGACTCTTCCATCTTCTGAATAAGCTGCGAAAATCCACCTTGCATCTCTCTAAGTGAAGCAACGGTATCATCCATTTGTTTACCAATGGTAGACTCTAATTTTTCTGTTAATGAAACTAAAAGCTGCTCAAGAATATTGCTAACTTGTTTTCCTTGATCACCAGATGCTGAGCTTACTGATTTAGCAATCTGCTCTAGAGGCGCTTTGAAACTGTTTTCAATCGTAGCGCTAATTGAAGAGCCAATTGAAGCAGCAACCTTATCGGCAATTTCAATATTTTGTTTTGCTTGCTCCTCAAGAAGATTAGCTAACATAACTTTTAAATCGTTGATCAAGCTTTCATTTAATGTCTTTGCATAATGTGTACCTTCTGCGCTGAGCTTAACTAACTCCGACAAATACTCTTCGCCAACTCCAGCATCAAATTGCTTATCTATCAACTGTGTTAATTGATCAAGATTATAAATACATCTTTCTAGCAGGACTTTTTCTAAAATAGTCACCATGATGGCAAGTGCAATTGCCCCTGCTGAAAAATAAAATGCGTGACTTACACTATTTAAAAGAAAGGTAAGACTATCGTTAATTTTCTGTGGATCCGAAGTGTCAAAACCTGCTAACCCCGTTATTAAGCCATAAAAGGTTCCTATAATACCCAAGCCAGTGAGTATGCCAGGTAGATGTTTAAAAAACTCTACTGAAAGAGGTGTGTCTATAATATTTTGTTGGCTAAAGAAGATTTGTGAAGGCATTGTTGACCGTGTCTTCTTTACAACTACTTCAGCTCCACTAATATCATCCTGATTATGTAATGTTTCAGAAAATTCTGACCAGACAAGGTAATGTTTTGAAGATTTAAATAACTCATCAAAACGGTTACGTTTTTCGCATTCATCTATTTCACCAAGTGCTTCAATTTCTCTTATATATTTTCCCAGTTGCCCCTTAAGACGCCAAGATTTATAAACATAACTAGTTAAAAAATAGCTAAAAAGTATTACACCGATAATAGCTAAAGAATTGGTAAACCCACTATTGTGTATGAAAAAATTTAAAATCTGGTTCATTATTTAATAATTTTAATGTAAGAAAACAAACATCAATCAGTTTCTTCTAATTGATCAGTTAATGTTGAATTTAGTGTTTTAGTAGGCTTTATTCCAAGGGTTCTTAATAATTCCGCCTGTCTGATAGCACCACCATTGCCTGTGAACTTCCCATAAGCTTTATCGTATGAAATCTTAGCTTGTTCTAAACGTTTACCAACTGAGTCTAAATCTTCAACGAAGCCCACCAACTTGTCATAAAGCTGTCCTCCGCGTTTAGCGATTTCTTGGGCATTTTTATTTTGCTGTTCTTGGCGCCAAAGATGAGCAACCGTCCTCACTACAAATAACAAGGTACTAGGACTTACTAGTAATACATTCTTTTTCCAAGCATCGTCCCAAAGTTCTGCGTCATTGGCTATCGCAAGCATAAAAGCAGGTTCTATAGGAATAAACATAAGCACAAAGTCTAATGATTTGAGACCATATAATTGCTGATAATTTTTTTCTGATAACCCTTTAATATGATTTCTGACTGAATCCTTATGGCGCTTGATGGCAGTTTCCCGTTGCACATCGGTTTCGGCATTAACATATTGTTCATAGGCTACAATTGAACATTTAGCATCTACAATCAAATGTCTGTCTTCTGGCAAATGAATGACAACATCAGGTTGCGCTCTTGAGTGATCATCACGCACATGATTTTCTTGTACATCGTACTCATGGCCTTTACGCAAACCAGATGAAGTTAGTACACGTTCTAATATCATTTCTCCCCAATTACCTTGCGCTTTTACTTGCCCTTTTAAAGCACGGGTTAAATCATGGGCATCATCTGAAAGCTTGTGATTTAGTTCCATCAATTGTTTTACTTGCTCGCCTAACGCACTACGCTCTTTACCTTCTTGAATATAAACCTCCTCTACTTTCGATTTAAATTCTGTCAGCTTATCTTTAAGTGGCGTAAGTAATTGGTCTAGGTTTGATTGGTTTTGTTCTGTGAAGCGCTTTGATTTATCTTCCAGAATTTCTGCAGCTATATTTTTAAAAGATTCAGTTAACTGTTTTTCGGCATTTTGTACTAATGCAATCTTTTCTTCAGCTTGAGTTCTTTCTGATTCTAGTGAGGTATTTAGGTGGGTTATTTGATTTGATTGTTTTAAATTAATGCCATTTAGGTGGTCAACTTCAGATTTCAGGACTGAAATATCTAGTGATAACTTATCGACATCTTGTATTCGTTCCTGCTCTAACATTTGCTTTAAACTATTTAATCCATTGAGAGCTTCAGCCAGCTTAATAGATTCATTTTTACTTTCAATACTATTTAATTGTAATGTTTCATTATCCTGCTGAATAACATCGATTTTATTCTTTAATTGGCTTAATTCTGTTTTAAAAAAAACTTCTCGTTCTTTAAGGATAATGAGTTCTATTTGCTTGCTTTTATTTAATAGCCAAATCGTAACGCAGCCAATAACAAAGCCTGAGATGAATATCAATGCTATATATAAAGTATTCATTCGTGAATAATTACCGGTAGATACATAATAATTGACCCTATTCCTTCGCAATAATAATCTACAGATTGCCCAACAGGGCTAAAGCCTAATCTTGAATACCAGTCTATTAACGATTCATTGGTATCTCGTACTTCAAGTAATATTCCTTCACATTTTTTTGCTTTTGCTTCTGAAATTAAAATGTCTATCAGGTCTTTTGCTACACCAAGCTTCCGATAATATGGATGTACTGCTAATGAAATTATTTCAAAGGTATTTGTAGGGATATTGAAACTTAGATTCAACTAATAAGTGCAATTTATTTTTAACAGGAAAGAAAGTGGTTAGCTGATATAGTTCAGGGCTTTTTCAATCCGACCAAA
>Ga0209697_10009427_pt1 | contig 10827 bp, 8 predicted proteins | sample AliMusrvi5mmetaG_FD_184115 | JGI IMG/M metagenome (GOLD analysis project Ga0209697, IMG submission 184115) | Freshwater lake bacterial and archeal communities from Alinen Mustajarvi, Finland, to study Microbial Dark Matter (Phase II) - Alinen... | ecosystem: Environmental > Aquatic > Freshwater... | reverse complement strand
CTCCAGAAATCCAATATGCCCATGAAATACTGGAAATATCTTGTTGAGAAGCAGGGGGAGTGAACGATAAAACCAGATTATACTATGAGACTGACAGAAACTGCAGAAAAAGCAATTGCCGCCTATGGCGGTCGCACGCTTTGGGAAAGCGCCAAAACTCTTGAAACCGAGATAAGCGCTTCCGGGCTGGCCTTTACCCTGAAGCGGCGACCGTTTTTCCATCATGCCAGAATGGTTTTAGATGTTCACCGACCATTTTCCACATTGACCCCGATTGGCCGAAACCCTGCTATTACTGGAGTTTTAGATGGTCTTGATGTCCGTCTGGAAAGTGAAGACGGAAAGGTCATTGCAGAGAGGAGGAATGCGAGGGATTATTTCAAAATCGGCAGAAGGTTATTCTTTTGGGATGACCTCGATATGTCCTATTTCGCCAACTATGCTTCCTGGAATTATTTTACCCTGCCGGCGCTGCTGATGCGTGAGGATATCGGCTGGAAGGAGCTCGAACCGGGTTGGCTGGAGGGGCGATTTCCGGACGCAATTCCGACCCACAGCAAAGTGCAGCGATTCAGGTTTGACCGCCAGACCGGCCGCCTGATTCAGCATGACTATACTGCCGATATCATCAGCCCGCTTGCAGCTGCATCCAATGTTGTCCTTCAGCATGCTCAAAACAGCACTGGACTTGAGTATCCTTCGATAAGGCGGGTAACCCCCAAAGGGCCGAAAGGCAAGCCGCTCGGTGGCCCGATTTTGATTCACCTTGATATTCACGATTTCAGGCTGATATAGTGCAACGCATGAATAATAAAGCATGGCAATTCTGGCAATCGATCAGGGAACCACAGGAACTACCTCTATCCTTTATAACTCCGGAGGGCAGGTCATTGCCAAGGCCTATCGGGAATTAACCCAGATTTACCCTCAGGAAGGGTGGGTGGAACATGATCCGGAAGAGATATGGCAAACCGTAGTGGATGGGGTGAGAGAGCTGAGAGCGAGGTATGATAAGCCAATTACAGCCATCGGTATCACGAACCAGCGTGAAACTACGATTGTCTGGGACAGGATAACCGGCAAACCGATCTATAACGCCATCGTCTGGCAATGCCGGCGAACCAGCGAGCTGTGTGGACGATATGAAAAGGAACAAGAGCGCATCACCGCTAAAACAGGACTGCCGCTCGATGCTTATTTCAGCGCCACAAAAATCCGCTGGATTCTTGACCACTATCCGGATCTGAATTCCGATAACCTTCTTTTCGGCACAGTCGACAGCTGGCTGGTGTGGAAACTGACCGCCGGCAGTGTACATGCAACCGATTTCACCAACGCTTCCAGAACCCTGCTTTTCAATATCAGGGAGAAACAGTGGGATAAAGAGCTGCTTGATCTTTTTGCTGTTCCGGAGTCGATGTTGCCCGAAGTGAGGAACTCAATGGATGATTTCGGCAGGGTAACAGCCCTTAAGGAGCTTTTCGATGTTCCTATTGCCGCTGTTGCCGGTGATCAGCAGGCAGCACTCTTTGGGCAGTGCTGTTTTGAACCATCGTCAATCAAGAATACCTATGGTACCGGCTGCTTCATGGTTATGAACACTGGCGATACCTTTATTGAGTCGCACAACGGCCTTTTGACAACGCTCGGCATCAATGCGGCCGGCAGGCCCTGTTATGCTCTTGAGGGATCGGTCTTTATCGGAGGAGCAGTTATTCAGTGGCTGAGGGATGAGCTTAAGCTGATTCAGGATGCCAGGGAATCCGAAACAATGGCGCAGGAGGTCTCAACTAATGCGGGAGTTTATATTGTGCCTGCTTTTACAGGTCTTGGTGCACCCCATTGGCAGATGGAGGCACGGGGGTCCATTGTGGGGCTGACAAGAGGAACGAACAGAAACCATATAGTCCGTGCAGCCCTTGAATCAATAGCGTATCAAACGTACGACGTATTCAGGGCTATGGTGGCTGACACTGGAATTGTTCCGAAAGCACTCATGGTTGACGGCGGGGCAGTGAGCAACGCTTTTCTCATGCAGTTTCAGGGCGATATCCTGGATGTTCCGATCCTGAAACCTGAAAATATAGAATCAACATCTCTCGGTGTTGCCTATCTGGCTGGATTGCAGACAGGAATATGGCACTCAAGTGAGGAGCTGCTCAGGTTGCATGAGGTACAAACCACCTACACGCCTGCCATGGAGACCGAAACGAGAGAGAAGCTTTTAAGGGGTTGGCAGAAAGCGCTGCGACAGACTATGGCGGTTTAGCAGTGAATACATTTCAATTATAAATCAGTGTTGTCATGACAAATTCTATTGATCATACTTCCGGCGAAGGAAAAACGGTAACCTGTCCTCAATGCGGGAAATCTTTTACCTGCAATCTTTCGCCAGCATGCTGGTGCGCCACGAGGGTTGTTCCTGTGGACGTTAAAGAGCACCTTGCCGAACGCTATAAAACATGCGTCTGCAGCACCTGTCTCGACGAATTGATTGCAAAAGCCGGTTCCGGAGAAAGTGCCTGAGTATTTTCATTGAATGAAAGGCTTAAAACTCAGTGTGAATTCAGTTGAAATGCTGTGGCTTATCAAGTACATTAGGTCAATGAAATAGAGTAACCACAAAACATGCACATGCAAAAAGAAACCATCACCATTCTCGGCTGCGGCTGGCTCGGGCTGCCACTTGCGAAAGCCCTTGTCAAAGCGGGCTATTCGGTGAAGGGATCAACCACGAGAGAGGAAAACCTTGAAACACTCCGCGAAGCCGGCCTCGAGCCTTTTCTTGTAGAGCTTGATCCAGAAGTGAACGGAGAGGACATTACCGATTTTCTTCACAGCGATATTCTCATCGTCAACATACCGCCAGAGAGGCGCGACGACATTGTTGAGTATCATATAGAACAGTTTTCATCGCTTATCGATGCTCTCGGCCAATCGCCGGTACGTTCAGTGCTGTTTATAAGCTCTACATCTGTCTATCCATCCCTCAACAGGGAGGTTACCGAAGAGGATGCTGTTGATCCTGAAGCTATTTCAGGGCAGGCGTTGCTGCTTGTAGAGGAAATGCTGATGCAGGAGAGCGGCTTTCAGACCACTGTGCTGCGTTTTGGCGGCTTGATTGGCTATGACCGTAACGCGGAAAAGTATCTCTCAGGCATGAAAGAGGTAGTCAATCCCGATCAGCCGATGAACTTTATTCACCGTGATGATTGTGTTAAGATAATTTCTGAAATCATCCGTCTCCAGCAGTGGGGTGAGGTATTCAATGCCTGCAGTCCGGTTCATCCCCTGCGACGCGACTACTACACCAGAGCGGCTTTAGAGGCAGGAATGTCGTTACCTCCTCTGGCATCACCTGCTGAGCCTGCGCCTTATAAAATAGTGAATAGTGACAAGCTTGCGAGTGCCTTGCACTATAAGTTTCTCTATCCCGACCCGTTTGCTCAAAAGGGATAGCATAGTGTAACGATGGCAGTAACGAAAACAGCTTTCCTTCTTGCAGCCCCCTCAAGCGGGTCCGGAAAAACCACCTTGACTCTGTCTCTGCTGAGGCTTTTTGCTGAGAGGGGGCTTACGGTTCAACCGTTCAAATGCGGACCGGATTACCTTGATACCCGCCTGCACTCTCTGGCGGCTTCGTGGGGTGGAAAGAGCCGGACAGGGATCAACCTTGATACCTTCATGGCATCAAAAGAGCATGTTCAGGAGCTTTTTTGCCGTTATTCCTCTGATGCTGATGCTTCAGTAGTCGAAGGGGTGATGGGCCTTTTCGACGGCGCGGAAAAATCTGAAGGCAGCAGTGCTGAGATTGCCTCTACTCTCGGCATACCTGTCATTATGGTGCTCAACGCAAAAAGTATGGCCTATTCGGCCGCCCCCCTGCTCTATGGATTCAGAATGTTTGATCCTAGCCTGAACCTTGCCGGAGTAATTTTCAATCAGGTCAATACTTTTTCCCATTACCGCTATCTTGAAGCAGCCGCGCGTGATGCCGGCGTTGAACCACTTGGTTATCTTCCTCACAGCAAGGCGATTGCAATCAGTGAACGTCATCTCGGCCTTGACACTTCAACCGGGTACGATCGTGAGGGAGTTATAGCTTCAATGGCGGAGCATGTCAAAAAAACTGTTGACATTGAACGTCTGCTTGATCTCACAAAAGTTGCTCTTGCCCCGTTCGATCCAGTTCCTGTGTCGGTGCGGAAAGGTAACAGGGTGATTGCTGTTGCCCGTGATGCGGCTTTTAACTTTATCTACCACGAAAACCTTGAGGCGCTCGGTGAGCATGGTGAGATTGTATTTTTCAGTCCGATCGATGATGAGCGGCTTCCGAAAGCTGATATGCTCTATCTTGCGGGTGGATACCCTGAACTTTACGCTGAAAAGCTCTCCGCAAATAGTGCCATGCGGGAAGAAATCGCTTCGTATTGCAGTAAAGGCGGTATTGCCTATGCTGAATGCGGCGGGATGATGTATCTGGGAAAAGCAATGACACTGAAGGATGGAAGAGTCTATCCCATGTGCGGCGTTTTCGATTTTGATACTACCATACAGGATTCGAAACTTTCGCTCGGTTACAGAAAAGTTGTTCTGGATGACATGCCGGGCGAGGAGCTTCCTGGTCATGAATTTCACTACTCACGCATCAGTAGAGCGGGAGAATTGCAGAAGATTGCAGCAGTGAAGAACTCTCGAAGAGAGAGTGTCGAAACTCCGGTGTTCAGAACCGAAAATACCATAGCCTCCTACATTCATCTTTACTGGGGCGAAAACCGCTTCTTCCCGGACTATCTGTTTACTCTCTGAACTTCCCGTTCCTTCACTTTTTTACAGTATAAACTCCAGATCACACCCTGACGCTTCCGATTCCTCGACAAACTGTTTGAGCGTGGCGATAAAAGCAAGAAATTTTGCCGGTTCAATCTCACGGAGGTATGCTACCTGCAATGGTTGGTCGTGCCAGCCAAGCAGAATTGTTTCCTTCTTTTCCGGGTTGATTGTCGTCGTGCATTCATCAAGAATCCTGTTCATTGACGCAAGGCTGCTGTTATGAAGAAAAGCCTCATCCCAGCTGTCAAGTCCATTGTTGCTTTCAGACATGAATGGCAGTTTGTTCAAGGTCTCTGCAATTCCATAATGGAAAAATGCGGCATAGTCGTGGCCGTCCATTTCAAGGGAGTGGTATATTGTATAGGTTTTGTCCTGAAGCTTTACCCTGTTTACCTTTCCGGTCCGGTAAATGGATAGTTCACGGTGTTCGGGATTGCTGTCGTTGATAATGATGTGCTGAACATTCATGGCTTAGTCAGGATAGGGAGAACCTTTAACCGCTTAAAAGAGTTTTCTGATTTATGGAATTGGGTTTATAAGTAGCTATCTTTGTGAATAAAATTTTTTACGCACTCTGTTTTCAGAGTGCATCAGCTATAAGGGTATTCAAAACAATTACATCGATACATAAATAATGGAAGGCAATTTTTCAAATAGAGTACAGGATGTCATTCGACTCAGCCGTGAAGAAGCTCTCCGGTTAGGTCATGACTATATCGGCACTGAGCATCTGCTTCTTGGCCTTATAAAGGAAGGCGAAGGTATAGGTGCAAGGATATTGAAAAACCTCAAGATAGATTTATTCAGCCTCAAACAGAAAATTGAGGAAAGTACCCATCCCAAGGTTCCTGCAACCCAGATGGGCAATGTTCCTCTGACGAAGCAGGCGGAAAAGGTGCTGAAAATTACCTATCTCGAAGCGAAAATCTGCAAGTCAAGCGTTATTGGAACCGAGCATCTTCTGCTTTCGATCATGAAAGGTGATGATAATATTGCCGCTCAGATTCTCGAACAGTTTGGCGTGACCTACGATCTTGTCAGGGATGAACTGATCAACATCACAAGCAGCAAGAGTGAGTCGGATGAGCCGCCAATGGAAGGATCATACTCGTCGGGAGGTTCGGAACGGCAGCAGAAAAAACCGGATCCGAGAAAAGGCGAGAGAACCAAGACCCCTGTACTCGACAATTTTGGTCGTGATCTTACCCGTCTTGCCCTTGAAGACAAGCTCGATCCAATCATCGGACGCGAAAAGGAGATCGAACGTGTGGCCCAGGTTCTGAGCCGCCGTAAAAAGAACAATCCAGTGCTGATTGGAGAGCCGGGAGTCGGAAAGACTGCCATCGCCGAAGGCCTTGCCCTCAAGATTGTACAGCGTAAGGTATCCAGAGTACTCTACGACAAAAGGGTTGTTGCCCTTGACCTGGCAGCGCTTGTAGCCGGTACAAAGTACAGGGGACAGTTTGAGGAGAGGATGAAAGCCCTCATGAATGAGCTCGAGCGGTCGCGCGATGTGATTTTGTTTATTGATGAACTGCATACCATTGTCGGTGCAGGCGGTGCTTCGGGTTCGCTTGATGCAAGCAATATCTTTAAGCCAGCTCTTGCACGTGGTGAGCTGCAGTGTATCGGAGCAACCACGCTTGACGAATACCGGCAGTTTATTGAAAAAGACGGGGCTCTTGACCGGAGGTTCCAGAAAATCATGGTCGAGCCTACTTCTGTTGATGAGACCATACAGATTCTCAACAATATCAAGTCGAAATATGAGGCTCATCATCATGTGAACTATTCCGAAGACGCGATTGAAAAAGCCGTAAAGCTTTCCGAACGCTATATCACCGATCGCTTTCTTCCTGATAAGGCAATTGATGTTATGGACGAGGCCGGTGCCAGGGTTCATTTAAGCAATATTCATGTTCCGAAGGAGATTCTTGAGCTGGAAAAATCCATCGAGGAGGTCAAGGCTGAGAAAAATCAGGTTGTTAAGATGCAGAATTTCGAGGAAGCTGCAAGGCTCCGCGACAAGGAGAAAAACCTGCTTGATGCCCTTGATCATGCAAAACAGGAATGGGAAGATCGTGCATCCGAAAGCGTTTACGATGTTACAGAGGCTGATATAACCTCAGTTATTGCCATGATGACCGGTATTCCTGTGGCAAGGGTTGCACAGTCTGAATCGAAAAGGCTGCTCACGATGGAAGCTGACCTTACAAAAGAGGTCATCGGTCAGGATGAGGCAATCAAAAAAATTACCAAGGCTATACAGCGTACCCGCGCAGGCTTGAAGGATCCTTCGCGCCCAATTGGATCTTTTATTTTTCTCGGACCTACCGGTGTCGGTAAAACCGAACTTGCCAAAGCATTGACCCGCTATATTTTTGACACTGAGGATGCCCTGATCAGAGCTGATATGAGCGAGTATATGGAGAAGTTTTCGGTCAGTCGTCTTGTTGGAGCGCCTCCCGGATATGTCGGTTATGAAGAGGGCGGTCAGCTGACGGAAAAAGTCCGCCGCAAACCATATTCAGTCGTTCTTATCGATGAGATTGAAAAAGCGCATCCCGATGTGTTCAATATTCTGCTGCAGGTGCTTGATGAGGGGATTTTGACTGATGGCATGGGACGAAAGGTTGATTTTCGCAACACCATTATCATTATGACCTCGAATATCGGCGCTAAAGATATCAAGAGCTTCGGCGCAGGATCAGGTATGGGCTTTACAGCTCCAGATGATTCGACAGGGAACTACAAGGCAATGAAATCAACAATCGAGGATGCCCTTAAACGTGTGTTCAATCCCGAGTTTCTGAACCGTATCGATGATATTATCGTTTTTCACCCGCTCGAAAAACAGCATATTTTCAAAATTATCGATATTACTGCCGGCAAGCTTTTCAAGAGGCTTCATGAAATGGGCATTGAGGTTGAAATTGATGACAAAGCCAAGGAGTTCCTTGTTGATAAGGGATACGACCAGAAATATGGTGCACGTCCTCTGAAAAGGGCTCTGCAGAAATATGTGGAAGATCCTCTTGCCGAAGAGATGCTGAAAGGACGGTTTTCAGAAGGGAGCACGATTCGGATTGCCTTTGATGAAAAGGAGAATGAGCTCCGTTTTCTTGATGGAACAGCTCCGGCAAAAAAAGGCAAGCGAGAGGAAAAGCTTGATACTGAATAACGCAATAAAAAGCCCCCGGTTTCCGGGGGTTTTTTATTAGCTGGAGCTACTGCGGAGGTAGTGGATGGTCTTTCACTGCAGCAAGAGAGTGCTGCAGGAGCTCTTCGGGCAGCGGGTAATCATGGAGCTTCCCGGAAAGGAAGGCATCATAGCCCTGAAGATCCATCAGGCCATGGCCCGACCAGTTCATGAGAATCACCTTCTCCTTTCCTTCTTCTTTTGCCTTTTTTGCTTCACGAATAGTCTGCGCAATTGCATGTGACGTTTCTGGTGCGGGGATGAACCCTTCGGTATGAGCGAAGAGCAGTGCCGCCTCATAACACTCCGTCTGTCCAATAGCAGTAGCATCAATCAGACCGAGCTGCTTTACATGGCTCACGAGCGGGGCCATGCCGTGGTAGCGCAATCCTCCTGCATGAATGGCTGGCGGAATAAAGCCATGACCAAGGCTGTGCATTGGAAGCAAGGGGGTCATTTTTGCAACATCCCCGTTATCGTAAATATAGGGGCCACGGGTGAGCGTCGGGCACGCTTCAGGTTCTGTTGCAATGATCTGAACATCACGGCCATGAATTTTATCACAGATAAAAGGAAAACTGATGCCCGCAAAGTTTGAACCTCCGCCGGCACAACCGATCACGATATCCGGATAGAGGCCAACTTTTTCAAGTTGTTTGCGAGCCTCAAGGCCGATAATGGTCTGGTGCAGCATCACATGGTTCAAAACGCTGCCGAGCGCATAACGCGTATCATCGCGCTCTACGGCTTGTTCAATAGCCTCACTGATCGCTATGGCAAGGCTTCCCGGAGTATCAGGCATTTCAGCGAGAATCCTGCGTCCTATTGCGGTTTGATCGCTTGGGCTTGCAATGCAGTCGGCTCCCCACGTTTTCATCATGATTTTGCGGAACGGCTTCTGGTCAAAGCTGATACGCACCATAAAGACCTTACAGTCAATGCCGATCAGCTTGCAGCTCATGGCAAGTGCGCTTCCCCACTGGCCGGCACCGGTTTCAGTAATAAGATGTTTTATGCCAAACTGCTTGTTGTACCAAGCCTGGGCAACAGCGGTATTGGGTTTGTGGCTTCCTGCCGGAGATACCCCTTCGTTTTTGTAGAAGATCTTTGCCGGGGTTTGCAATGCTGTTTCAAGCCGTCTTGCCCTGGTCAGCGGTGAAGGTCGCCATAGTTTCAGAATAGCCTGTATCTCCTGAGGAATATCAATCCACCGCTCAGTACTGACTTCCTGCTCGATTAAGTTCATCGGAAAAACTTTTGCAAGGGCATCCGGTCCGACAGGATTACCGTCCGGACCTAATGGCGGCGGAAGCGGCGTGGGTAGATCAGCCTGAATGTTGTACCATTGACGGGGCATTTCGTCTTCAGTAAGCAGGATCTTCGTGAATTCAGAACTCATGTTTTCTATGAATTTAGGGTGAAGGAGTACTGCAAGAGAGAGTGGGCCTGAAAGGATATGGTCATAACGTAAAACCGCGAAACGGTTCGGCTCAATTGAATTACATCACGGATGTATGGTATCAATGGTGCCGAAGACGGGAATCGAACCCGTACGTCCATTGCTGAACACAGGATTTTAAGTCCTGGGCGTCTACCAGTTCCGCCACTTCGGCCTGCTATCAGATAAGACAGGACGAGCAATTTACTATCTTCAAAGTGTTTCCCAAAAAATAAATGGTAGTTGCCCAACCCTTTTTTCCTTGTGATGAAAAGGGTCAGGAGCTGAAATGATCAAATCCCTTGATTGATTTGAGATCAATGGTCATGCCGTAAATATCACTCAAGAGCAGACCTTCTTCAGAATCGGTTGTTTCCCCGATGACTGCTATATCCTTATTATCGGCAATTGCCTCATACTCCTCTTTCGAAATCGTAAACAGCAGCTGATAGTCTTCACCACCCGTCAAAGCCCAGGTAAGAGCATCATCCTGAAGCTCATCGGCAATGCGGCGAGTGCCCGGATGGATAGGAATACGGCTTTCATGAATCAGGGCTCCGGTATTTGAACTGCGACAGATATGCTGGAGGTCCGAACTGAGCCCGTCGGAAATATCGATCATCGAAGAGGATCGAATATTTTTCGAGTGTAATAACCTTACGATATCGAGGCGTGCTACAGGAGACAAGTGGTTTTGTATGGCATTGCTGTACTCTTTAAGGTCTGCCATGGTGCTTTTATTATAAGGCTCGTTGTTTTCGATATGTTCCAGCATGATCTCCTTTTCACGCATAAGCAGTTTGAGCCCTGCAGCGGAGCCGCCCAAAGTGCCGGAAACACAGATAAGTTCTCCAGGTTTGGCGCCACTTCGATGGGTTAGCTGCTCAGCAGAAACTTCACCGATCATGGAGACTGAAATGACAAGTCCCGAACGGGATGAAGAGGTATCGCCTCCGGCAATGGCAAGCCCGTACTCCTTTGCCGCATAGCTCATTCCCTCGTAAAGTGCTTCAACCATTTCAACTGAAAATGATCCAGGGACGGCAATTGAGATCAGTGCGTAGCGCGGGAGGGCATTCATGGCGCAGATATCTGAGACATTGACGCTGATGGATTTGCTTCCAAGAAGTTTCAGGGGTGTTGTCAAGAGATCGAAGTGTATCTGCTCGACAAGCATATCGGTTGTCGCTACCTGCAAGAGACCTGCGGAAGGCTGATAGACAGCGCAGTCGTCCCCGATGCCTGTTATCAGGCTCTGGACGGCATGAAGGGTTGGTTCTGCAAGAGCAGCGATTTTGTCGATCAGTCCGAATTCCCCGATTCCTGAGATAGCTCTATATGCCATATTTTTGCGTAA
>Ga0209697_10009426_pt1 | contig 10829 bp, 6 predicted proteins | sample AliMusrvi5mmetaG_FD_184115 | JGI IMG/M metagenome (GOLD analysis project Ga0209697, IMG submission 184115) | Freshwater lake bacterial and archeal communities from Alinen Mustajarvi, Finland, to study Microbial Dark Matter (Phase II) - Alinen... | ecosystem: Environmental > Aquatic > Freshwater... | reverse complement strand
GGGTTGGATTTGGCGTGCATCATTCTCGCCCGCCGGGCGGAAAAAGCCGCCACGGCATCCCCAAACACAGCTATGACCACCATCGCCATCAACGGATTCGGCCGCATCGGCCGCCTTGTTTTCCGCGCCCTCGTCGAACAGGGTCACCTCGGAACCACCTTCAACGTCGTCGCCGTCGGCGATATCGTTCCTGCGGACAACCTCGCCTACCTCCTGAAATACGACTCCACCCAGGGCCGCTTTGCGGGCACGGTTTCCTCGAAGAAATCGTCGCCGGAGCTGGCGGAAGACGACATTATCGTCGTCAACGGCCACGACATCAAGGTGGTGAGCGCGCGCACACCGGACGGTTTGCCGTGGAAGGAACTCGGCGTGGAAGTCGTGATCGAATCCACCGGGTTGTTCACCGATGCGGAAAAGGCCAAGGGCCATCTTACCGCCGGAGCGAAGAAAGTCATCATTTCCGCCCCCGCCAAGGGTGAGGACGCCACCTTCGTCGTGGGCGTCAACGACAACCTCTACGATCCGGCCAAGCACCACATCATTTCCAACGCGAGCTGCACCACCAACTGCCTGGCACCGCTCGTGCATGTGCTGCTCAAGGAAGGATTCGGCATCGCCGAAGGCCTGATGACCACCATCCACTCCTACACCGCCACCCAGAAGACCGTGGACGGCCCGTCCAAGAAGGATTGGAAGGGTGGCCGCACCGCCGCCATCAACATCATCCCGTCCACCACCGGTGCCGCCAAGGCCGTCGCCTTGGTTTGCCCGGAAGTGAAGGGCAAGCTCACCGGCATGGCCTTCCGCGTGCCGACGCCAACCGTTTCCGCCGTGGACCTCACCGTGAAAACCGTCAAGGAAACCTCGCTCGCCGAAATCAAGGCCGCCCTCAAAAAAGCCTCCGAAACCTACCTCAAGGGCATCCTCGGCTACACCGATGACGAAGTGGTTTCCTCCGACTTCATCCATGAAAAGGCGTCCTCCGTCTTCGATGCCGGCTCGTCCATCGAACTCAACTCGACGTTCTTCAAGCTCATCAGTTGGTACGACAACGAATGGGGCTATTCCAACCGCGTGATCGACCTCCTCACCGACGTCGTCAAAAAGGGCATCTGAGCCCGGGCAACGCGGATCTAACGAACTGTTTCCAACGGCGGACCCCACCAGGTCCGCCGTCTTTTTTGAGCCGGCATTCTCCCATACGTTCCAGGAGTCCCTCAGGTCCCATGGGGTTTCCACCACCTTTGCAGGAAATTCAGAAAATGGGTTGCCCGATGGCCGGGGATCGGGTGGAATCCGGCGGCGCTAGGCGTATTTGCCATGGGTTATGTTCAGTCTTTCCAACATCTACTACAAATTCCGCAGGATGTGGAAGGCGATCTCGCTCTTCTTCATTCTTTCAGGGCCGGGTATTGTCGTGATGGTTGCAGACAATGACGCCGGGGGAATCACCACCTACGCCGCCACCGGCGCCAAATATGGCTACCACTTGATCTGGTTCCTGCTCCTCCTCATCCCGGTCGCCTATTATGTCCAGGAAATGACCGTCCGCTTGGGTGCGGTCACCAAGCGCGGCCATGCCGAAGCGATCTTTGCCGGCTTCGGTGCCTTTTGGGGATGGTTCTCGTTGCTGGATCTGGTTCTGGTCAACTGGCTGACGCTGGTCACCGAGTTCATCGGCATGACCGCGGCCCTGATGATTTTCGGCATTCCCGCCTATGTGACAGTCATCATTGTTTGCCTTCTGATGGGCATCATGGTGCTCAACGGCCGTTACTGGACCTGGGAGAAAATCGCCTTGGTTTTCTGTGCCGTCAATCTGATCTATATTCCGGCGGCATTCATGGTCAAACCATCCGTCTCCCAGATTCTCGGTCAAGGACTGATTCCCAATTTTCCGGGCGGATTGACCAATGATCTGTTCTTCATCCTGATGGCCAATATCGGCACGACCATCGCTCCCTGGATGCTCTTCTTCCAGCAGAGCGCCGTGGTGGACAAGGGCATGAAGGAGAAGGACATCCCATGGGGCAGGCTCGATACCTTCGTCGGTTCGGTGATGACCGTGGTAGTCGCCGTTTTCATCGTGGTCCTCATGGGGACGGTGTTTCACGGGGTCGATATTGATGATGCCGCCCAAGCTTCTAAACTGTTGATGGCAAAGAACAGTTATGTCGGCACCTTCATGGCCATCGGTCTGTTCGATGCCGGCCTGTTGGGCGCAATCTGTATCTCGCTGGCCAGCTCGTGGGCGTTCGGCGAGGTGTTCGGCTGGGCCCATTCGCTCAACCACAAGATCCGCGAAGCCCCCTGGTTTTATGCCAACTACTTCTTCACCATCATCACGGCCGGCGCGGTCGTGCTGATCCCCAAAGCGCCGCTGGTGCTGATCACGCTGTTCGTCCAGGTGATCGCGGTCACGCTGCTGCCGGCAGCCCTGGTCTTCCTGATCCTGCTCCTCAATAACAAGAAAACCATGGGCGAGTACACCAACTCGCTCTGGCAGAATGTCGTCAATACGTCCATTGTGGTGGTCATTGTCGTCCTTTCATCCCTGTATGGGATCAGCACCCTGTTTCCAAATCTGTTAAAGTAGGAGGTAATCCATGCTGCGGGACTTCTTTTCACATAACTTCGCCAAGATCCACGAGATCAACAGGAAATATGCCAAACCCAACGTGGAGATGTCCAAAGGGGTGCGGATTTCGTTGCTGTTCCTGCGGTTCTATCTGATCTTCCTGGTCGGACTGCTGATCTACAAATTCATAACCCTGCTCTGAAAGGAGGCGCACCATGCCAACCACCGCCAAAATGAACCCGCCGGAACTGGGTGATGTCGTCTTTTTTCTGAGTGACATGATCGGCACGCCGGCGCTCTTCCAGGGGAAGAAAATCGGCAAACTCTACGATTTGCTGATTCTCGAGCATGAGAAGGTGGCGGAGGTGACCCATATCATCGTCACCCGGCCTTTCGGCTACAAACCACTGCTGGTTCCCGTGGAGCGGGTCGGCGAGTTGACCCGCAATGCCGTTGAACTCGCCATTGACAGCCTCGAATCATTCGCGGGGGAACCCGGGGAAAACCAGGTGCTTCTCAAGGATCATATCCTCGACAAGAAGGTCATTGATCTGGAGGGCAATGAGATCGATGTCGTTTACGATGTGAAACTGCTGTTGCGGCGCCGCAGGCTATTCGCGACGGAAGTGGACTTCAGCAAATACGGCCTGCTCAAGAGACTCGGTTTGCGCACCGTGGCGAAGTTTGTGTTCCGCCTGGCCGAAAAACTCAAAAAAGAGACCATCCCGTGGACCTATGTCGCGCGTCTGCCGGAGAAGATCGGCAGCTTCAAAGGCAATGTTCAACTCACCATTCTCAAGGAAACCCTGCCGGAGATCCATCCGGTGGACCTGGCTGACATCCTCGAGGAACTCTCCGATGAACAGCGTCTCGCCATCTTCAGCGAGTTGGAGACCGAACAGGCCTCCGACACCCTGGAGGAAATGGAACCGCGGGTACAGCGCAGCTTGATTTCCTCGATGGACAAGGAACGCGTCGCCGACCTGATCGATGAAATGACCCCCGCGCAGGCCGCCGATGTTCTCCTGGTTTTACCGTCATCGGAAGCCGACGAGATTCTCGACCTGATGGAGCATGAGGAATCCGACAAGATCGAGGCGCTGATGGAAAACCAGGAGGAGCTGATCACCAATCTGACCACCAAATCATTCATCAGGTATTCCCCCGGGACGCCTGCCGACCGGGTCATCGCGGAGTATCGCGTGGTGGGACAGGAATCGGATGTGCTCGACTATGTTTATGTGGTGGACCATGACGAGCAACTCAACGGGGTGGTCAATCTTCCCGAGATTCTGATGGCCACGCCGGGCACCCCGCTGTCCGAGATCATGACGACCCAGGTCATCAGCATCGAGTTGAGCGCTTCCATCAGCGAGGCGAAGGACAAGTTCATCCGTTACGGATTCTCCGCCTTGCCGGTCGTCGATCCCGATAGCGTGATTCACGGTGTGGTGCTCTATCGGGACATCATGGAGCTGGACCACAACTTCATGTGATATTTGAGCACGGAATAATACCATCACGCCGCATTCGCCATGTTTCGCACGGTCCTTGAAAAAATCCACCCGGCGGTCTTCCTCAAGGCGGCGCAAATCGAACTGGCCAATGTTTCAGAACACCAGCAAACACTCGTCGAAATTTGCGCCCTAACCGCAGAGGAGGCCCTGACGCGCCTCGAGGTCACCGAGACCGGCCTGACCGAAAAACAGGCGGAATCAGCCCGCGAATTGCACGGCCGCAACGACCTGGGCGCCAAAAAACGCGTCGGGTTGTTAGTGGAACTGGCCGAGCGTTGCCGCAATCCACTGGTCATCCAATTGCTGGTGATCTGCCTGGTTTCCCTGCTGATGGGCGATGTCCGTTCGGCGGTGGTGGTGGGGGTGATGATCGTGCTCAGCGTGGTGCTCGCCTACGTCCAGGAACACCGGTCCAGCAAGGCCGTGGAACGCCTCCAGGCCATGGTCAGCGCCAATTGCATCGTCGTGCGCGACGGCCTTGAGACCGATCTGCCGATTTCCCAGGTGGTGCCGGGGGATATCGTCGTGCTGCAGGCCGGCTCGTTGATTCCGGCCGACCTGCGGCTGATCAGCGCCAAGGATTTCTTTGTCAGCCAGTCATCACTCACCGGCGAGTCAATGCCGGTGGAAAAACATGCGGACCCGGCAACCGCGACGGGACGCGGCGTCATCGAGCTGCCCAACGCTTGTTTTCAAGGCAGCAACGTGTTGAGCGGCACCGCTCGCGGGGTGGTCGTCAATACCGGCCGCAGAACCCAGTTCGGATCAATTTCGGAAAAACTTTCCGGCCAGCGGGTGCAGACGAGTTTCGACAGGGGCATCGCCGGATTCACCTGGCTGATGATCCGCTTCATGGTGGTGATGGTGGTGGTGGTCTTTCTCATCGTCGGCCTGCATTCCCACAACTGGGCGGAGGCGCTGCTCTTCGGGCTGTCCGTGGCCGTCGGCCTGACCCCCGAAATGCTGCCGATGATCGTCACGGTGAACCTGTCCAAAGGCGCCATCGCCATGTCCCGCAAGAAGGTCATCGTCAAGCGCCTCAGCGCGATCCAGAACTTCGGCGCCATCGATATCCTTTGCACCGACAAGACCGGAACCCTCACCCAGGACCGGGTCATTCTGGAAAAACATGTGGATGTAACCAGCCGCGACAGCGAGGACGTGTTGCGCTATGCCTACATGAACAGCTATTACCAGACCGGTTTGCACAACCTGCTGGACCGATCCATCCTCCAGCACACCGAGTTCGAGGTGGAGCGCGGCTGCCGCAAGGTCGATGAGATCCCCTTTGACTTCCAGCGCAAGCGCATGTCCGTGGTGGTCGATTACGAGGGCGATCACGTGCTCATCTGCAAGGGCGCCGTCGAGGATATCTTCGACGTCTGCACCCACTATCAGGTGGATGACGAAATCCATATCATCATCGACCTGATCAAGAATGATTTGTTAGAGGAATATGAGGCGCTGAGCAGCGACGGCTACCGGGTGCTGGCCATCGCCTACCGCGAGTTCCCGCAATCCCGGCAGGTGTTTTCCGTGGCCGACGAGCGCGATTTAATTCTGTTAGGCTATATCGCGTTCCTGGATCCGCCGAAGGGTTCCGCCGCCAAGGCGATCTCGCTGCTCAAACAGGTTGGCGTGTCCACCAAGATCCTGACCGGCGACAACGCGCTGGTGACGCGCAAGATCTGCCATGACGTGGGGCTTGCCGCCGGTGAAGTCATCACCGGCGACCAATTGCAGGGGCTGAGCGAGGAGCAGCTTGGCACGCTGGCGGAAAATCACAGCGTCTTCGCCCGTCTCTCGCCAAGCCAGAAGGAATCCATCATCGTCGCGCTGCAAAAACGCGGCCATGTGGTCGGCTACATGGGCGATGGCATCAACGACGCGCCGTCGATGCGCGTGGCGGATGTGGGAATCTCGGTGGATACGGCGGTGGATGTGGCCAAGGAATCCGCCGACGTGATCCTGTTGGAAAAGAGCTTGGTGGTGCTGGAGGAGGGCATCATCGAGGGACGCAAGGTGTTCGGCAACATCATCAAATACGTCCGGATGGGTGCCAGTTCGAACTTCGGCAACATGTTCAGCGTGGTGGGCGGCAGTTGGTTCCTGCCGTTCCTGCCGATGGCCCCGATCCAGGTGCTGCTCAACAACCTGCTTTATGACGCGTCGCAGGTGGGCATCCCGTCCGACAAGGTGGACGAGGAATACCTCATCACTCCGCGCAAGTGGAACATCGCCAACATCCGGCGCTTCATGATGTTCATCGGACCGATGAGTTCGTTGTTCGACTATGCGACGTTTTTCCTGATGTTATATGTTTTCAAATGTCATCTTTTCAGTGATCCGGGGACCAGCGGCGCCGACAAAACCTATTATGAGAACCTGTTCCATACCGGCTGGTTCGTGGAGTCGATCCTGACCCAGACCCTGATCGTGCACATCATCCGCACCCGGCGCATCCCGTTTTTCCAGAGCCTCGCGAGCCCATTTCTGTTAGTCACCACGCTGGTGGCGATGGCGGCGGGGGCGTGGTTGCCGTATTCGCCGTTCGCGGCCTATTTCGGTTTCGTGCCGCTGCCCGTCGATTATTGGTACTGGATCGGCGGCTTCCTGCTTTGTTATTCCTTCATGACCCATCAGGTGAAGGTTTGGTTCCACAACAAATACGGCATAGATTGACATGAAAAGCCTGCTCACCGCGCTTCAGGAAGGCCGCTTGATCGAGCTGCCTGACAATGATAAGGAAAAATCGCTCGAATACCTGGCGACCATCATCGAGGCGATTCCCGACATCGGCGGCGAATGCGGCATCACCGAAAGCGTGCTCGAACGCGAACGCCTCCACAACACCGGCATCGGCAAAGGCTGGGCTTGCCCGCACGCCCGCTCGAATGCCGACGCGGAGTTGTTATGTTCCATCGGCTGGAGCCCGGAGGGCATCGACTACGGCTCGCCGGATGGCAAACCGGTCCACCTGGTCGTGATGTACTTCGTGCCTGATGGCCAGAAAAATTCCTATTTGAAGGAGATCTCGTCGCTGGCCAAGGCGATCCAGACCATGCCGTCGATGCAGGCATTGCCGTCGCTGACGGACTTGTCCGAGGTGCGTCACCGCCTGCTGGACGCGATCAACGCGGCACTCGAGTCGATGGCGCCGGACGCGCGGGCGCGCATGATCCAATTGGAGGTGAAACAGGCGGCGGTGGATGAGCGGGCCGAGGAGGTTCCCTTGGGGATTGCTTCGCAATTGGTGCCGATGTTGTTGATCGTGGTGCCCGGCCAACGCATGCTGGCTCTCGGCCAGGACCGGGAGTTGGTGAGATTGGTCGAAGGCGAGGAACACATTGCCGCAGGCCTGGAGGCCCACGGTCGGGCCGAGCACCGCGGCGTGCAGATTCTGCTCCGCTCGTATGCCAAATACCAACCCGACCGCACGGTCTATGATTGCCTCGTGCTGAAAATCCCCATCGGCGGGTGATTGACCCGTCATGAAGCGTGGCGGTCGGAAAGAACCTATCAGGAACCGCTTGCGTCCCTACCATCATGCTCAAACCCTTGATCCTCACCCTAATCCTGACATCCGCCCACAGCCTGATGGCGGATGCCGCGGAAATCGTCGTGGACCGCCATGCTCCTGCGCTGGAGCAATACGCCGCTAGGGAACTCCAACACCACCTCTATCAATTCAGCGGCGGGAAAATCGAAATCGTTGCGGCGGCCACGCCTGGTTCTGACGCATTCGTCATAGGTGACAAATCCTCACCCTTGATCCGGTCATTCCAATTGGATCTGAAGGATCTCGGTCCTCAAGGATACCTCCTGAGGAAATCCGGCTCGACGATCATCATCGCCGCAACTGATCCTGAGGGCGTGCTCTACGGTGTCTATGGATTGCTGGAGGATCACTACGGCGTGACTTTTCTCATGAGCGGTGATGTCATCCCGGAAACCAGGACCCCGCTGCGTCTCCCGGAGATGAATGAAAGAAAATCCCCGCGCCAGGCCATTCGCGGGTTTACCAACCATTGGTGTTACATGCAGGGAGCCGGAACGTGGTCGCTGGAGGACTGGAAACACCACATCGACCAGATGGCGCGGATGCGACTCAACTTGCTCTCCATTCACAACTATATCTTCGAGGGATACCGGGAAAACTGGCTCAATTGGGGCGACTGCACGCAGAAGAATTTCAATCAGAACTCAGACCGGGGCGCCTTTTATCACTGGTGCTCATGGCCCCTGCGCGAATATCCAGGACTCAGCGCGGATCTGTTTGACGACTACGCATTTGGCAGCGCGGCTTCGATGCATGCCATGAGCCTGTCCAACAAGGATGTGTGGGAGCGTTGCGCCTCCACCTTCCAGCAGATCATCGCCCATGCCCACAAACGCGGTGTGAAAGTTGCCCTCGGGTCCGAATTCCATCAACTCAAACCGGATGCGCAAAAGGATGTCTGCGAGTCGATTCTCGCGTGGTATCCGAACCTCGACTACCTCGTATATTACCGCCACGAGGGCACGCAGGCCCCGCCATTTGTGCCCTCGATTTATGATTTCTTCCGCCAACACGCGCCATCAATGGGCCATATCCTTACCGGTTGGGGTGAACTGGGCGATGCCAACCTCAAGGATGTGCCAACCGATGTGGTGGCCGGGCCGTTTACCGCCTATTCCGACAAATTCGAGAATGGCGCTCGCTACAGTCAGCGTGCCTACTGGGCCGGCCCCTGGCTGGAGGAAGACAACAAGGGCGACATGCACTACATGCCGTGGTCGAAAAATCTGGCCAACACTATCGACTCCTACAACCAACGCGCCGCCAACATGAACGGCCTGGTGGCGTTGACCTGGCGCCTGACCGACGCGATCGACCCGCGCCTTTATTATATCGCCTCCGCCCCGTGGGATTCGGAGAACAAGCTGACATCCTCGCGCGGCGTTTATGTTGATTATGCGCGCCGCTGCTACGGCGAGGACAATGCTGAAGCGCTCGCGGATATTTTGAACCAAAACGAGGCCCTCGCGCAGGATCCTCCGGATTGCCGGACTGGCGGCAACCTCGGAGGAATCGCTCCCACGCTCAATGCGGAACAAATCCGCAAGGCCGACATACAACTCGGGGTGATTGACACATGCATTGAACGCACGCCAGGCCGGGATAAGAAAGAACGCCTGAATTGGCTTCGCAACCGTATCCTTGGTGCCAAGCTTCACAACCAGCTTGCAAGCGATCCAGGAACCATCGCCGAGGCGTGGTCACGTTCCTATCTCCACCGTGCGATGGACGTCGGCACACTCGGGCAGTTGGTGAGCAATCACCAAATGATCATGCAACTGCATGTTATCAAAATGGAAAATGACAATCGCTCCAGCCAGAGGGTCAAGTATCCCTCACACGTCGCCGCCCGCCAATGTGCTGCCGGCGTCAAGGTGGATTGGCACAACGAAGAACCGGCTGCTGCGGGCTTCAATGTTTATCGCAACGATGTGAAACTCAACGCCGCGCCGCTGCCCGCCGATAACAACTCATTCACTATCAAAACCGCCGATGTCACCGGCACCTTCCGGCTCAGCGCTCTTGCCAAGGACGGCACCGAAAGCACGCGTGGCGCTCCCGTGATGGTGGACACAACCGCGCCACGCGTGGTGGTGATTTCACCTCCGTGCAGTGCCATGTCAGGCCAGGCGGTCGATATCGAGGCACGCGTATGCAGCGGCTTTGTCCCGGACGAGGTGTCGGCGGACGTGTTGTATCGAACCCCCGGCGCGACCGCATGGGTCCGTCGGCCCATGATCCGCCGGTGCCGTGCGATCTTTGCCGCACGCATCCCGGCGGACGCCGTGTCGCCCGATGGAATCGAGTATCAGATCGTCGCCCATGCAGGCGGCGTGAATGCCAGTTTTCCGTCCACCGCGCCCGAACTCAACGCATTGATCACGGTGGAAACCGGCACGCCCGCACCGCCCCCTTCCGCACCCGAATCGTTAACCCTGAACGGCGACGCCAAAACCATGCGCTGGTCACCTGCTACCGGAAATGTCTTCTGGCAGAGCATCTATCGCGGCAGGCAAGCCAACTTCACACCCGGTCGCGACACCTTCCTGACCTACCTGTACAAAAACACGCTTGCTTTCCGCGACGACGACCCCGACTTTGAAGACCACCCGCTGACGGGCGCTTATTGGTACCGCATCACGACGCTTGACCGCCTCGGCAACGAAAGTCAGCCAACTGCCGCATTGAAAGTGGAATATCCATGACCTGGCACCGGACACGATCAAATTACACATTTATGACCAAACAACTGACAATAAGCACACTGGCGATTCTGGCGATGCTGCCAACGGCTCCGGCCCAATATCAAGGGTGGCAGCATTCCGGGCCGCTCTCCATTCTGACAACCCCGGATGGCGCGGACCTTCCGGCCACGGCATCGGAAGCGGACTTCCCGCTGCTGGTGCGCCTGGACAAGGGAACCTTGGATTTCAGCCAGGTCAAACCCAATGGCGACGACGTCCGTTTCTCCGCCGCCGGCAAACCATTGGCCTATCAGATTGAAGAATGGGATGCGGTGCAAGGTCACGCCAGCATCTGGGTGCGCATCCCGCTCATCACGGGCAACGCGCGCCAGGAAATCAAGCTGCACTGGGGCAAGGCCGATGCGGCGAGCGAGTCCAATGGCAAGGCGGTTTTCAACGAGTCCAACGGATTTGTCACCGTCATGCAC
>Ga0209697_10009424_pt1 | contig 10832 bp, 9 predicted proteins | sample AliMusrvi5mmetaG_FD_184115 | JGI IMG/M metagenome (GOLD analysis project Ga0209697, IMG submission 184115) | Freshwater lake bacterial and archeal communities from Alinen Mustajarvi, Finland, to study Microbial Dark Matter (Phase II) - Alinen... | ecosystem: Environmental > Aquatic > Freshwater... | reverse complement strand
ATGGAGCTAATCACCTTACAGATTCAATAAGTTCCTATCCTTTTGCGATATTTGGTCACGACTGGGAAAATGCAATGGATGGAAAAACCTATCCAACAAAAGGCGACACAATAATTGGGAATGATGTCTGGATTGGACACAACGTAACCATTATGCCAGGAATTCAAATTGGTGATGGCGTTATTGTGGGTACAAACTCTACAGTGACAAAAAATGTTGAGCCCTATTCAATTATGGGTGGAAATCCAGCGAATTTGATAAAAAAGAGATTTTCAGAACAACGAATTAAATGGCTTCTAGACACGCAATGGTGGAACTGGGATATTGAAAGAATCACAAAGAATGTTCACATTTTGACAGGTAAAAATATTGAACTCTTAATGAAATCAGAATGAAAATGGCATATAAATTCAGCTATCCAGCAAGCGCGGCAATGGTGGATTTCGGTGGATTTCTTTCCTTTCTGTCTGATTTACAGCTTGATAGGAAACCGGACGCAGTTCGCCCCTGCGTGTAGGGTGCTACGATGTGGGCCAACTGGTTACGACAAACATTCGAATGACTAACCAAACTAAATAGGATAGCGAAAATGAAACAACATCTTGGACTCTTTATTTTAATATTAATCATTATGACAATAAATTCAGTGAATTTGTCAGCGCAAGAGGGGACTACTTACATGCGGATAGCTAAAATTACTGTTGACAGCACAAGGTTAGGCGAATTTCAGGCAGCGTTAAAAGAGCAGATGCAGTCGGCTCTTAGCATTGAAAAAGGTGTATTGGCCTATTCCGCGGTACAGGACAGGAAAAATCCTTCAAATATTACAATTCTAGAAACATACGCCAGTACCGAAGCTTATCAGGCGCACATCCAAACGGAACATTTCAAAAAATACAAGACTGCAGTGGTGGACATGGTAAAACAACTGGAATTAATTGATGTTGTTCCCATTGCCATTCAATCAAGACCAAAATAGCAGGACCGATGATCAAGAGACGTTCATTACCAGCTGCCCAAAACATTGTGTTTATGCCAGCCATTGAAAACGCATTAAATGGAAGGATTTTTTTTAATTCTTTTCGGCGACCTGGGACAAAGACGTGCTTCGATAACCGTAGCCATCCTATAAACAGGTGGTTGCCGAACGACACCGAAACCAACGAGAAACAATTACGTAACGCTTAAAAAAATAAAATTATGGCACTTATTAATCCTCATATCAACTTCAACGGAAATGCCGAAGAAGCGTTCAATTTTTACAAATCAGTATTCGGCGGAGAGTTCGCAAGAATTATGCGTTTCAAAGACCTGGCAACTGCTGAATTTCAAGTAGCAGAACATGAAGCGAATAAAATCATGCACATTGCTTTACCAATCGGTAAAAGTGTTTTAATGGCCAATGATGTTCCTGAAATATTGGGACGAACGAACGAAAATGAGAACAGAAGCAAAATTGTAATTAGTGCAGAGAGCAAGGAGGAAGCCGTCAAATTATTCAATGGACTTTCAGCAGGAGGTCAAATTGAAATGCCCATTGCAGACAGCCCCTGGGGTTCCTATTTTGGCATGTTCAGAGACAAATATGGGATAGAATGGATGGTGGACTATGACCCAAATTACAAAGGAAAAATTTAACCGAAGAGGACAACGAAAGCCTGACAGCAGTTCGGCAGAATGTTGTATAAACGCATCAACTACCTATCAAACACTAAACAACAAATCGAACTGACGCTGCTTATAAATAGTTAAACAAGTCACGATATGAGAAAATTAATTTTCTTTATGCACACTTCACTGGACGGTTTTGTGGCAGGACTTCAGGGTGAAATGAATTGGATCAAAATAGACGAGACCATGTTTGACTTTGTTGGCACGGTGACCGACAAGGCCGACACTGCGCTTTATGGACGGGTCACCAATGAAATGATGCAGAATTACTGGCCAACTGCCGGTGATCAACCCAACGCCACCAGGCACGACAAAGAACATTCGGCCTGGTACAACAAAGTCTCCAAAGTTGTTCTTTCCAGGACAATGAGAGACAAAGGTCTTCCTAACACCAAAGTCATTGGGGACCATCTGGCGGACAACATCCATCAAATAAAAAAACAGGAGGGGAAAAATATTCTGATTTTCGGCAGTCCGTCAGCTTCCCATTCCTTACTGGGTGAAGGTCTGGTGGATGAGTTCTGGTTATTTGTAAATCCGGTACTACTTGGGCACGGCATTCCGTTGTTTAATAGTGTGAACGAAACGATCAAACTGAATCTGCTGGAAACGAAAACCTTTTCCAGCGAGGTCGTTGCACTTCACTACGAAACGATGTGCGATTAATTGAATAGAAAGACCTAAAGTAGTACCTAGTATCCAATCCGATTTTTCTTAATAACCAATGATATAGCCAATTAAAATATCCGTCATGAAAAAAATCAGCTATCTTTTCTTTTTACAATTCGTGGTGATTTCTATAGGTTTTTGTCAAACAGACAAAGCAAGTCAAGCCAAGAGTGAAATCAATGGCCATCCGGCCTGGATCATGCAGGGAAATATTTATGAGGTCAATATTCGACAGTACACAAAAGAAGGAACCCTGAATTCATTTGGAAAGCATCTTGGCCGTTTGAAGGAGATGGGGGTTCAAACCGTGTGGTTTATGCCAATTAACCCCATCAGTAAGGTAGATCGGAAAGGTTCGTTGGGAAGCTATTATGCCGTTTCAGATTATACCGCCCTCAATCCTGAATTTGGGACCATCGCAGACTTCAAGCAAATCGTAAAATCCATTCATAACTATGGGATGAAAGTCCTCATTGACTGGGTTCCCAATCATACGGGTGCAGACAACAGATGGCTTACCGAACATCCCGATTTCTTCGTAAAAGACAGCACCGGGAAAGCCGCCATGGCCGCTGACTGGGCAGACACCAGACAATTGAACTACAAGAACCCTGCGATGCAGGACAGTATGATCGCTGCCATGAAATATTGGGTTTCAAACACGGACATAGACGGATTCAGATGCGATGTAGCCTGGAACGTGCCTGCTTCCTTTTGGCGCAAATGCATTCCGCAATTAAAGGCCATGAAAAGTATTTTCATGCTTGCAGAAGGAGACCGTGCTTATCTGCCGGAGAGTGGGTTTGATGCTGTTTATCCATGGCATATGTTTAAAATGATGGGGATGGTAGCCAAAGGTGAAAGACCTGCCTTTGGCCTGGATAGTATTAAACATGAGTATGACAACATGTATCCTGCGAATACGATTCAAATGTACTTCACCAGCAACCACGATGAAAATAGTTGGAACAAGGCAGATTATGGAACTTTCCCAGGTCTGGTACATGAACCTTTTGCCGTATTTACCCAAACCATGGCCAACGGAGTTCCCTTGATTTACAGTGGTCAGGAAGAACCTGTGTTAAGGGCAATAAAATTTTTCGATAGAGACCCAATCACTTTTGATAAATTTCAAAGAGCTGCCTTTTATAAAACATTGCTTGGTCTTCGCAAAAGAAATGTTGCACTTTCAGCAGATGCATCTTTTAGAAAAGTGATCGTAGGAGATGCCAAGGAAGTTTACGCATACGTCAGGGAAAAAGGAAAGAATAGGGTATTTGTCATTCTTAATCTTTCCAGTCATCCCCAGGCAATATCCATTCAGGAGAAGACCTTTTTTGGCCAAACATACAACGTATTTAAGGGTGCAAAAGAGACTTTAACCGACAAAGGATGGATGATGCAACCATGGGGTTATGCTGTATATGAATACATTACTGATTAAGCCCAATGAATCAATACAATTGGGAGAAGACAAATGAGGAGCAGATCAAGCCATTAAAAACAAATTGCAAAAGATGAAAAAGACTACCCTACTGACCTTAGCACTTGCCACCTCTTTCTGTTTTGGCTTCGCATTCAAAACCATCCTTCCAAATCTAACAAACGAACCTACTTCGATAAAAAGAGTAACAGGTATTGGTGGCATCTTTTTCAAGTGCAAAGACCAAAAAAAAATCAGGGAGTGGTATCAAAAATACCTTGGACTGAACACCAACCAATATGGTGCGGTGTTTGAATGGCGGCAAGGTGCCGACACCACAAAAAAAGGTTTTACAACCTGGAGTCCATTTTCAGAAAAGACAAAATATTTTGCCCCTTCTGAGAAGGATTTCATGATCAACTACCGGGTTGAAAATTTGGCAGCAATGGTAGATAACTTAAAAAAAGAGGGTGTTGCCCTTGCAGATACCATCGAAGCATTTGATTACGGTAAATTTGTTCACCTCATGGACCCTGAAGGAAACAAAGTGGAACTCTGGGAACCAAACGACCGTGCATACGAGCAGTTGGGCAAACAAATGGGAAGCAAGACAACAAAATAACTGACAGAAAAATCGCTAACTCACCATCCGTGCATTTTCAATCAGCAGGGGTCCGAAGATTCAGTAATGGCTAAAAATTGATAGGTTCATCATGGAAACGTCATATTTGATTAAACATCTAGTTGGCTCTTTTTTGTTTTTTTCCATCCTCTTTATCTGTGCTGGTCGCCTGGATTATTGGCAAGGAGTAATTTATGTGGCGATCGGTCTGGTTATGGTTGCCTTGAATTATACTGTCTTACGAATTGATGCGGAACTCCAAATCGAACGATCAAAGCCTGGAGAAGGTACCAAAGGATGGGATAAAATCATTCTGGGATTTTCTTTCCTGTTGACAATCTCCATGTACGTAACTGCAGGACTGGATTCCGGACGTTTTCACTGGTCTCCTGATTTTAACTGGAGTTTATGGCTACTGGGTAGTATTCTGACTGCCGCAGGGCAACTCCTGTTTTTGGTTGCCCAGAAGCAGAACAAATTTTTCTCCAGCACCGTGCGGATTCAGACCAACAGGAAGCATCTGGTGTGCGATACCGGATTGTATAAACAAGTCAGGCATCCTGCCTACCTTGGCCTAGTGATCCAGGCATTGGGATTTCCGTTGCTTTTTGGTTCACTCTGGAGCATTCTACCTATAGGAATTTTAATTATTCTAGTCATTACCAGGACCTACCTGGAAGATAAAACCTTAAAAAAAGAACTGAAAGGGTATCCTGAATATGCAAAGAAAACACGTTTCAGGATTCTTCCCTATGTTTGGTGAATCTTTTTGCGGAGGATGCAATCTGATCTTGAAGAACATCTGCTTTACGATCTCACGGGATGAGACAGCAAAATTTTATCTGGAGCTAAAACGGAAAACAAGAGTCTGCGCATTCTTAAACATATTGTAAAAAAGAATATTGATGCAATTCGAAGCAATTATACACAGCGATCTGATAGAAGTAGGGAAATTGCAACCGGACGGGTGGTCTGATATCCTTCCGAGCATCCGGTTCTACCTCCAATCTCCTTTTTGTTATCCCATCAAAGCCCAAATTGAGAATGAGTTGGCAGGAATTGGTGCAGCGATCGTCTTCCACCAAACAAGTTGGCTTGCGCACATCATCGTGGCACCGAAATACCGTAACAGAGGCATTGGCTCGCTGATAGTCAAAGAATTATTGAAGATTCTTTCAGCTAATTCCGTGGAGACCATTTCCCTGATCGCTACGGAGCTGGGAAAACCTGTTTACCTGAAGGCTGGTTTCAGAATCCTCGCTGAATATACTTTTCTTGAGAAAGTGAATAAATGGACAGATACTCCCATCTCAACAAATGTGGTTCCCTATCAGGTAAAATACCGCGATGCCATTTTTAAACTGGATCAAGTTATTTCCGGGGAAGAACGCACCGAACTTCTGGCTCCGGTTCTGGATAGTTCATCCTTGTTTGTTAGGAAAGACAAGGTTCTCGGATACTTTCTGCCCGACCTGAAAGAGGGATTGATCAACGCCGAAACCGATGAGGCGGGATTGGCATTGATGAATCTAAAATATGGAAAAACCGACAAAGCCGTACTTCCTGCTGAAAATAGGACGGGAATTTCGTTTCTCAAACAGAGTGGATTCGCGGAGGTCAGAAAAGGAAGCAGAATGATTCAAGGCAAGGAGCTAGACTGGAATCCTCAAATGATGTTTAGCCGGATAGGTGGTAATTTGGGTTAAAATCACTGTATAACCAGCCATTTCAACAAGCAAAACTGCTAAACAGCAATTTAATTCGCCAAGGTATCGTTTCAGTCAAATTGCCTGACAAATTAAGGAAGTCTGATACTCCTGCCCTACTATTTCTGGAGATTAAACGTAGAGAAATCTTTTGATCTTCATCGTAGGCGTTCTTTCGAAGGGTTCGGGCTGAATCAATACCAGTTGGACCTGCGAAAACTTACTGACGTGTGCATTCACGTACAGTTGAAGCTCCGCGAGCAGTTCATCAACCTTTTCGTTGAAACTGTCTGCCTGATCGACCAATGCCTGGTACTGGGCCTCCATTTCCTCCATGTTCAGTCTGACGAGTGCCACCAATCTCCCCTTTCTTTGGATGACAAGGGATTCCAAAACATTTTTGAAATTGTTGATGACTGATTCAATCTCTTCGGGGTAGATATTTTCACCAGAGGCGCTGACAATCATATTTTTCAACCGCCCTTTAAAGGTCAGGTATCCTTTTTTATCGAAGAGTCCCAGATCTCCGGTTTTGAACCAGCCATACTCCGTGATCACCTCTTTGGTCAGCTCCGGCTCCTTGTAGTATCCCTTCATCACATTGGGTCCCTTCACCCAGATCTCCCCCTGACCTGAGCGTGGATCAGGCTCGTGAATGATCACCTCATTTCCCTGCATGACGGGTCCTATGGTACTAAGCCGCGTTTTAAAGGGTCCGGCACCGGCAATCAGCGGTGCAGTTTCAGTCAAGCCAAACCCAATGGAATAAGGAAATTTAGCCTCAAGCAGGAACCGTTCGACCTCCGTATCCAGCTTTGCGCCTCCAATTCCAAAGAATTGTAGTTCGCCTCCAAAAGTTTCCATCAATTTTTTGCCGGCGATCCTGTTGAGCAATATCCGGATAGGACCAATTCGATATAAAATTTTGACAAGCAAATTTTTAGTGAATATCGGCTGAATCTGCTTCTTGTATATTTTCTCAATGATCAGGGGAACCGTCAGCATCAAGGTCGGTTTGACCAGTTGCAAGGCAGGGATCAGAACTGCCGGGGTAGGCAGCTTCCTCAGATAATGGACCGAAGAACCATACATCACCGGGTAAATGAATCCAATGGTATTTTCGTAGGTGTGAGAGAGTGGCAAAAGCGAAAGCATCCGATCGTGGCTGTCGATCTGATGGACAGTGCCCCCATGCTCTGCATCCCACAATATATTTTTATGAGAGAGCATCACTCCCTTGGATTTCCCGGTAGTTCCGGAAGTATAGATGATGGAAAGGAGATCGTCTTCTTCGACATTGGCTGTCGCAAGATCTTCAAGAATTTTCGCTTCCTCCGGATCCCTGCCAGAAATTTGCTCAAAAGATTCTATGCGGAGCATTATTTTGGTTGGGTCGGTCGTGAACCTTTCAACCTTGGTGTAGAGACTTTCTGAGACAAAGATTAATTTGGGAGTGGCATGTTCAACGATGTTGGCGATTTCAACCATCGAAAAATCAGGCAGAATGGGTACTACAATGGCACCCAATACGGAAATGGCAAAATAGGCAATCCCCCAGTTCGGCATATTGCCACTCAAAATGACCACCCTGTCCCCCTTCCCGATGCCAAATGAGACGAGCTTGCCTGCGACCTGCTTCACTTCAACCTCCAACTGGGCATAGGTACGGATCTCCTCTCCGGCAAATAGGAGCGAAGGCCGATCACCATACGAACCAAAAGTATTCCGGAGCATTGCCGGAACCGTATATTTTTTCTGTTCTACCATCTCTTGCATTAAGCAGTCAACAAAGTTACCATTTACTTTAAGATGCTTATGTTTATTAACTTTATTCTGATACTGTTCTTAAACATTTCGTGGTCCTGATGGCTGGAAAGCAATGAGGGAAGGCTAAAGCCCAGAAATAAAAGGAGCCAACCTCAGATGACTTTTTGAATAAAAATCTCGTTAGACGATAAAAAAAGTTCTGTGATCTTTTGCTTTAATCATCCTTTGTTAGCTTTGTATCTAATCTGTTTGTCCTTGCCCTTGGATGAGTCCAAAAATTATTGATTTAAAAAAATGGTTGAATAGCATACTATCCAACCCAAATTCATCTTCCGAATGAAAATTTTCAAGCTTGTTTTGATGTTACTACTTTCCGCTTCAGCGGTAAATGCCCAGAGAATCATGGGATTTACGGATGATCATGCCGCAAGGCAAAAAGACTGGGAAAAACAATTCGATGCGCAATTAAACCCCAAAGACCAGGATGCCTGGATGCAGTTTCTTGCCGCCCGTCCGCACCACGTTGGCAGCCCCCAGGACAAGCTGAATGCCGAATATATGGCCAAACTGTTTCAATCTTGGGGCTATCAAACCGAGATAGTCTCCTATTTTGTGCTTTTCCCTACCCCAAAAACCAGGACTCTGGAACTGCTGGGAAACAAGCCTTTCAAGGCAAAACTGGAAGAACCAGGTCTGAAAGAGGACAAAACATCCGGGCAAAAAAACGAACAGCTCCCCACCTACAACGCCTATTCTGCCGATGGGGATGTGACGGCAGGTCTGGTTTTTGTCAACCACGGCATTCCATCTGACTATGAGGAGTTGGAACGCATGGGCGTGGAGGTAAAGGGAAAAATAGTAATAGCAAAATACGGCGGATCCTGGCGGGGCATCAAGCCAAAAGTTGCAGCAGAACACGGGGCCGTGGGTTGCCTGATCTATTCAGACCCGGAGGACGATGGTTATGCCCAGGGAGACGTTTACCCGGAAGGTGCTTTCCGACCAAAGGATGGCGTACAGCGAGGTTCGGTGATGGATATGCCCATTTATCCGGGTGATCCGCTGACACCCGGAATAGCCGCCACCAGAGAGGCCAAACGACTCGACATGAGTGAAGCCATCACGCTGATGAAAATTCCGGTCCTGCCCATTTCCTATGAAGATGCACTTCCCTTGCTTCAATCGTTGGGCGGGCAGGTTGCACCGGCCTCCTGGTGCGGCAGATTGCCTCTCACCTACCACGTAGGTCCCGGGAAAGCCAATGTTCATTTGAAATTGCTATTCAACTGGGACATCAAACCCTTGTACGATGTCATTGCCAAACTTCCTGGCAGTGAAAGGCCGGATGAATGGGTACTTCGCGGCAATCACCACGATGCCTGGGTAAACGGTGCAGCCGATCCCATCAGTGGCATCGTTTCAGAACTGGATGAAGCAAGGGCCATCGGAACTTTGGTAAAAAATGGATATAAATTGAAACGCACCCTGGTCTATTGTACCTGGGATGGTGAAGAACCCGGTCTGCTGGGTTCAACGGAATGGGTGGAGGATCACCAGGCCGAGTTAAAGAATAAGGCAGTCTTCTATTGCAACACGGACAATAACTCACGTGGTTTTATCGGGGCAGCGGGATCACACACGCTGGAGCCTTTTTTTAATGAAATAGCTGGCGATGTGTTGGATCCGCAAACCGGTGTAAGTATCAGGGATCGTAAATATGCCTCTGCCTTGGTCACCGCAGACAAATCGGCCCGGTCAAAGATGACGGGAAACAAAAATATCAAGCTGGGAGCCCTTGGCTCCGGGTCGGACTACTCCAGTTTCCTCCAACATGTGGGAATTGCCTCCATGAATCTGGGTTTTGGCGGAGAAGGAGCGGGTGGTGAATACCACTCTATTTATGATTCCTACGACCACTTTACTAGATTTACGGATCCCGGATTTCAATACGGAATTGCCCTGGCCAAAACCACGGGCAGGGCAATGATGCGGATGGCCAATGCAGACCTTTTGCCCTTCGATGTCAGCAGCTTTTACAAAACCGTCGCAGAATACGCAACAGAACTGAAGAGTTCGCTTGAGACGAACCGGAACGAAACGGAACTACAGAATAAAATGATCTCCGAAAAATTATTCGATCTGGCCAAGGATCCAACCAAAGTTTACCAATCACCAAAAATAGAAGAAACCATCCCCTACCTCGATTTCAGCAGGCTGGAAAATGCCCTGATGCAACTAAAAATCAGTACGGAGGAATTTCAGAAGCAATATGATCGGTCGACGGCCCTGCCCTTTGACAAGCTGTTGCAAGTGAATGAAATTCTGTATAAGGCTGAAAGAAGTTTGCTCAACGAAAACGGTTTGCCTCGAAGATCGTGGTACAAGCATGAGATCTATGCTCCAGGATATTATACAGGATATGGAGTAAAGACCCTACCGGGAATCCGGGAAGCCATAGAGCAACGAAATTGGAAGGAAGCGCAAGAAAATATTGGAATCGTTTCCGAAACCATTTCAAATTACCAGACTCAGGTGCAGCAGGCGATCGGGATCACCAAATAACTAAAGGCAAAAGGAGAAAGGCAAATGGCAAAAGGGTGGAACTCCCTAGATTGATGCTTTGAATTTACAATCGATTCTTGATCACGGCGTTCTTTACTTTTGCCTTTCTACTTTTGCCCTTAGTTCATCCTCTTCTTGTTTACAAAAACATTTTTGATTTGGATTCCCTGTATCATGCTGTGGTCGAAGGAGCCGTTTTTTGCGACAATGGAAAGATCCTCAAAAGTAAAATCCTTGAGCCTGTTGCTTTCTCCGATGGCCACATCGAAGAACACCTCACATTTCAAATCGATGTGTTTCATGGAGATATTTTCACAAAAGGAAAGTGGTACATCCTTCCTTCCCTGCAGATCGAAGAATTGGGTCCAGGGTTTGACATAGAGTAAGCTAAAGGCCTGTCCCGTAATATTTT